>Ga0074045_10002973_pt1 | contig 15396 bp, 13 predicted proteins | sample BogForMeECP23OM2_FD_94442 | JGI IMG/M metagenome (GOLD analysis project Ga0074045, IMG submission 94442) | Bog forest soil microbial communities from Calvert Island, British Columbia, Canada - Bog Forest MetaG ECP23OM2 | ecosystem: Environmental > Terrestrial > Soil > Wetlands ...
TCGAACTCATGAATCTGCGAGAGTATTACACCCCCACCCAAATCTCCGCGCGCAGCGTAGCCCTGCCGGTAGTCCTCATAACGATGCCAGCCCGGCAGGTACTCGCCCACCGAGGCACGAACTCCCAGCAGGTTGCCAAGCAACCCTTTTCGCACAATCTCTTGCATGTGCAGAAAGCAGGGATGAAAGCGAAGCTGATAGCCAACCATGACAATCCGGGCCTGTTTCTCAACCAAAGCTTGCAGCTCGGACAGACCCGTCAAGCCATCCGATAGCGGCTTTTCCACAAAGAGATCGCAGCCTGCCCGAACGCAATCCAAAGCCACCGGAACATGCAGGCTGCTGGGGTTACAAATAAACGCGATGTCTGGCTTTTCCGCAAGCGCCGACTCCAAGTCGCCAAAGGCGCGGACGCAATACTCACGCTCGACATCGCGAGCGGTGTCAATTTGCAAAGTCGGTGTAATTACCGGGGAAAGCTTCCGGACACGGTAAGCGAGTATTTCGACTTTGTCACCGAGCAGCGCACGCAGATTGCGGAGATGGCGCTGTCCGATGCCCCCAAGCCCGACCATCACTATCTTCATCGGCTCGCTCCGCAGACGAAACCAGCCGCCTGCAGTTGGCTTAGCACAAGCTCCCGATTATGCCGAATCCAGGCAAGCTCTTTTCCAGCCTCGCCTCGCGCAATTTGCATAACAAAATCTCCCTTGTATCCGATTCGGAAAAGCTGGGAAAGCAAAACCGGAATCTCCGCATTGCCGGTTCCAAGCGGAACCGTCCCACCGCCGCGTACCCGGTCCTTTATGTGTACGCTGCCGATTCGGTCGCCATAAGACGCAACCTCTTCGCGCACATCGTAGCCAAGAGAAGCGCTGTTTCCAGAATCGTAGTTCGCCTTCAAGTAAGGATGGGGCAACTTGGCTAAGAGTGAACTAAAGCGTTTTGGATCGAGCGATGTCTCCAGGTGCAATTCGATATCGGCCTTTTCGGCACGTCCAAGAACACGACGCAGCGCCTGCACTGCCTGGGCTTCTTCGGCTTCATTCCCAATCCTGGAATTGTCCACAAAAGGAAGAACAGCCCGGCGAATCCCGGCCAGTTTGCAGCGATCCAACAACCACAATAACTTATTGATTCTCTCTTCCGATTCGGCTGCCGTCCCCTTAGCGAGCGGACACTCCATGAAGTAGTCCGCGCAGACAGAAACGACATCGATATTACATTTCTCAGACAGCAGGCGCATCTCCGCCAGGCCATCATCGGTACCGAGTGGATTATCGCGCTCACCGGGGGAGTCGTATATCCACTCAATCGCGTCAAGGCCTGCTTCTGCTGCCAGCCGAAATTCTTCTCGCCAGCGCTTTCTGGGAAAGCACTGAAAACTTCCGTCAGATGGAGGCAGAAGCCGGCCCTGCATCACTGCAATCCTCATCGTCATTCCTCCTCCACAGGGATCAACATGTTCGAGAGAAACTCCTCGCGCGGGAGAAATGGGTAAAGGTCTTCCAGCGGCTTGGAGACGAACGATCCATCGGGGCGTTGCACAGAGGAAAGTCGCGGACCACGGAGCTCATCGGGAAGAACGAACGTGTCGCACACCAGCGGTCCACCACGGCTAAGCACTCGCCGCAGATCATCCCGCAGATTGGATTGATCGCGGATGACGTCGGTTTGCAACCCATAAGCCTGGGCGACCTTGGTGATATCCGGCAGAGTCTGCCCGGTCTCGGGGCTGCACCCGATACTCGGCGCGCCAAAGAAGTTCGTCTGCGAAATGCGAATGGAAGCATAACCGCCATTGTTCAGCACGAAAAACGTGATGGGCAGCTTAAGCCGCGATACCGTTTCCAATTCCTGAATGTTGAATTGAAAACCTCCATCGCCATCCACGCACACGACCGGGCGGCGGCCGTTTGCCATGCAGACGCCAATGGATGCGGCGATGCCGTACCCCATGGCCCCCAACGCCGTAGTATGAAACACCCTCTGCCCAGCCTTGACCCGCAGCGCGAGCAGGAAGAGTTCAATCGCGCTGCCCGAACTCCCGGAGACGATGGGTGTATTCCCCGGAAGCACCTCCTGAAGAGCTTCTGCCAAGTGATACATGCTGACTGGGCCTTCGGGCTTGCGATGTTCCGGCAGGATGACCGGATAGCGTTTCTTCCAATCCACGCAGCGCTGCTTCCAGGGCGACCGATCCTTTGGCTGAATTTCCGACTTGCGGAAAAGCAATGCGCGAATAAACTCGCCTGCGTCCGCCTGCACCTTAGTTTCAATCGAATCACCCATCTTGGCCAGTTCGAAGGGATCAATGTCTACCATCACTTTGTGAGCGGCGCGGGCAAATCGCTCTGGGGAGTAGCCGGTAATCACGCGATCCAAGCGCGCGCCCAACGTCAGCAGAAAATCGGAATTCTGGACGGCAAAGTTTGCCCCCCGGGGGGCAAGAGAACCGGGACGACCAACGAACAAGGGATGGTCGTCGGCAATCAGATCGATTGCGAGCCAAGTTGACTCCACCGGGATGTCGAGCACTTCGACTAGTTCCAGAAACTCGCTTTCCGCACGCGCCAATCGAATGCCGTTGCCGGCGAGAAGCATGGGCCGCTCGGACCTATTCAACGCACGGATCGTTTCTCCGACCAGCGATTCCATGTCTATTTGTGAACGAAGTTCGCACTCGCTGGGGTCGAACCCGCGCAGGGCCTCCGGGTCGATAGGGCTTGCTTGTACGTCCAGCGGAATATCAATCCAAACCGGGCCCGGTCGGCCCGATTTTGCAAGATAAAGTGCCTTTTCCATGTGGTAGCGGATTGAACCGGGATCGTTAACAGTTATCGCGTACTTGGTCAGTGGGCGGACAATCGAGACGATATCCACTTCCTGCATGCCAACTTGCCTAACACCCAGCGGCGTTCCATCGAGCGCAAACATGCTGTCCGCTCGCTTTACCTGGCCAGAAAGAAAAAGACACGGCGTCGAATCCAACCAGGCACCTGCTAGGCCGGTAATCGCATTCGTGCTGCCCGGCCCTGTAGTCACCAGTGCCACACCGAGATGATTGGTAGCCTTGGAGTAATTTTCTGCTGCGATTGCACTGGCCTGCTCGTGCAAATTGCAAACGAAATCAACCCCGCTACAGTGGCTGAGAGAGTCGTTGAGATGCATGGCACCGCCGCCGGGCACCAAAAAGACATGCTTCACGCCGGCATCTGCAACTACGCGAAAAACGTAATCCGAAAGCTTCATGGCTCCTCAGTATCCGTTGGCTCTAAGACTGAATGGTATGGAAAGCATCAAATGCGAAGAAGCTGGAACAACTCTTGATAATATCGCAGTGGGCATTTTGCCTGTGTAAAGATGTAAAGAGATGAGCATCTCAGAATCCGCCAACCAGTGGAGCACTAAGCTGACCGGCCACATCCCCCCCGGCCAGTTCGGCCGCTATCTGTTGGTCGGACTCTGGAATACGCTGTTCGGCTACGGCACTTTCGCCCTGCTGACGGCGGTTTTGAATCCCATCGTGCCGCACAGTTACATGTGGGCCTCGCTTCTCTCCAGCCTGCTGAACATCACGGTCGCGTACCTGGGCTACAAATGGTTCGTCTTCAAGACAAAAGGAAATTACCTGCGCGAATGGCTGCGCTGCGTCGCCGTGTACAGCACCGGTATTGTCTTTGGCCTGATCGCTTTGCCGATCCTGGTGGTCGTGATCCGGCGCAATACACATTTTTTCGCCCAGGCTCCCTACATTGCCGGTGCTATCCTCACGGCTGTCGTCGTGCTCTACAGCTTCTTCGGCCATAAACACTTTTCGTTTCGGACGCCATCATAATGCGCATCCTGATCACCGGCGGCTCGGGCTTCATTGGACGAAATCTGGCGGAGCAGCTTGCCTCAACCTACGATGTGTCGGCGCCCCCCTCGGCGGAACTGGATTTGCTGAACGAGCAAGATGTGCGTGACTACCTCAACGCCCACCATTTCGATGTGATCGTGCATACCGCTACCACCCGCTCGAACCGGCGCGTGGCTGCTCCCGCAGACATGCTCGACCGCAATTGCCGCATGTTTTTCAATCTCGTGCGCAACCTCGAGCCGAACAAAGAACGCTTCGGCAAATTGATTCACTTCGGCTCCGGCGCAGAGTACGGCCGCGCTCAACTCCCGGCTCGCGTGCGGGAAGACTACTTCGACACCCGCGTGCCCTCCAATGCCTACGGGTTTTCTAAGTACATCTGCGCCAAATATATCGAGCGTTCCGACCGCATCGTCGATTTGCGTTTGTTCGGAGTCTTTGGCCCGCACGAGGATTACACGGTCCGTTTCATTTCCAATGCCTGTTGCCGCGCACTGAAAGGTCTGCCGATCGTGCTCCGGCAGGATGTACTCTTTGACTACTTGTACGTCAAGGATCTCGCTTCGATCACGCGCTGGTTTATTGAAAACGATGCGCGCCACAAAGCATACAATGTCTGTTCCGGGAGTCCGGCTACGCTGACTGAATTGGCTCGTATCGTGGCTGAGGTTTCGGGGGCGAACCCAGCAGTCACGGTTACGACCGGCGGGATGGGGCCCGAGTACACGGCGGACAACTCCCGCTTGCTTGCTGAAATGGGCGATTACCAGTTCTGGGATATGCGCAGCGCAATCAGTGACCTTTATTCCTGGTATACGCAGCATGAATCCATGATCGAAGCCGTATCCTTGCGATTCGACGAAAAACAAATCGGAGTACAGAAGTGACCCCAGTCCCCGCTCGAATTACTCACGAGACAAGCCGCCCCTGTCCAGTGTGTGGAAACAAATCTGCGGAACTGGTCTTTCAACAATCCTTCCAAGCTCTCGCGAGAGGCGGTCCAGTCGACGGCTACGATGTAGTTATCTGCGCTGTTTGCGGAATGGCATTTGCGGATGGTATCCCATCGCAGTCCGAGTTCGACCGCTATTACTGGGAACTGTCCAAATACGAGTATGAACATAGGGGCGGCAAGGAATCGGAAGACGACAGACACCGCTTGAAAATCTTAGCCGATCTCCTGCAGCCGATCGTCCCCGACCGAAGCTCCCGCATCCTGGAAATTGGATGCGCAAACGGCCGCCTGCTTTCGTACTTGAAGGAAGCCGGCTATGATGACGTAACAGGAGTCGATCCGTCGCCCGGTTGCGCCCGCGCTGCAAGAATGCTCTACGACGTTCCGGTCAAGACCGGTACGGTTTTTGACTTTCCGAAGCCTGATAAGCCCTATAACTTCGTAGTTATCTTGGGAGTACTCGAGCACATTCGCGACCTGCACCGCGCCGTGCAATGTATGCGCGATGTAACCTTAGAAGATGGCCGAGTCTTTGTCGGTGTTCCCGATGCCAGTAATCTGATCGCGGAGCAGGATGCCCCTTATCAGGAATTTAGCACCGAACACATCAATTTCTTTTCCCCCCTGTCTCTCCAATATTTAATGGAATCGGGTGGGTTCCGCGCGATCAGCTGCGCTTCGGTCAATCTTGAGCTCCACCGCGGCGTTTTAACGCCAGCCGTGTGTGGGTTGTTTGAGCGTTCGACAGAATTCAGAGCTGAGTTCACCTTCGACTCCGGCGGGAAGGAGGGTTTGGTCCGGTATGTCCGCGAATGCGAAGCGACGGATGGCCAACTGCGGGACAAAATCCGGAAAGCGATCGCAGGCCGCGCGGTGATCGTCTGGGGTGTCGGAACACACACTCGGCGTTTGCTGGCGAACAACGTTTTAAGCCACAGGGATATTTCCGCATTCGTTGACTCGAATCCGAAGTACCAGGGTCAACAACTGGTTGGAATTCCTGTGCTTTCTCCGGACCTTTTAGCGGGCCATCGAGAACCCATTCTCATCTCCTCGTTTGCTTTTCAGGACGAGATCAGCAAAGAGATTCGGGACCGACTGCAGCTCTCGAATGAATTAATCCTCTTATACAGCACAAACAATGAACGAGCGTCCCATGGTTGATGTGCAACGAGCGAACACGAGTAGAACCATCTCGGTCATCACTCCCTGCTACAACGAAGAAGCCAACGTGCGCGAACTATACGAACGTGTGCGGGCGGCAATCGCCAGCGCTGGCGGTTACAGTTATGAACATATTTTCATCGACAATGCCTCGCTCGACAATACGTTGGGGGAACTTAAGCGCCTTGCGGCGCGAGACAAGAATGTGAAGGTAATCAGCAACACCCGCAACTTCGGCCATGTCCGCTCCCCCATGCACGCCTTGTATCAAGCCACCGGAGACGCCGTCATCGGAATCGTCGCCGACCTGCAGGATCCTCCCGAGATGATTGTGGACATGATCCACAAGTGGGAAGAGGGTTACCCGGTGGTGATCTGTCTCAAGGTGACGAGCGGGGAAAGCGGTCTCATGTTTTGGATCCGGAAGCAATACTACAAGTTCGTGAAGCGGCTTTCTGGAATTGAAACATACGAGAATTTCACTGGTTTTGGCCTGTACGACCGCAAAGTGGTGGACGTCATAAAGAAGTTCGATGATCCGTACCCTTATTTCCGAGGCATGATCGCCGAGGCGGGATTTCAACATTTCGATATTCCGTACCACCAGCCAGCACGCAAACGCGGATTCACGAAGAACAACTTCTACACACTTTATGATCTAGCGATGCTCGCCATCACTAACCTTTCCAAGGTGCCGTTGCGCATGGTCACGTTTTCCGGCTTTGCCGGTGCGGTCATTTCCGTACTCGTATCGCTTGCCTACCTCGTCTACAAGTTGATCTTCTGGAACCGCTTCTCCCTTGGTATTGCCCCGTTGGTCATTGGCGTATTCTTCTTCCTGTCGATCCAAATGCTCTTCATGGGAATCATCGGGGAATATATCGGCACCATCCATACTCTGGTCCAGAAGCGACCCTTAGTAGTCGAGCAGGAAAGGATCAATTTCGAATATGCCCCCGGTGAGCCATTAAGCGATGACCACACCTAAACGAGTGTGGCGGATCGCCGAAACTGCCACTCGAACGGAGATTTTTCCATGAACGCTGATACGGCACAGTCGCTGGCGGTCGCGCGCATTCGCGACTGTGCCTCGCTGATGCAATCTCTCCTGCAGTCTTCCGATTACTTGCGCACCGTGGCATATGTCGCGGACGCTATGACCAGGTGCCTTCGCTCCGGAAACAAGATTCTGTTCTTCGGCAACGGAGGCAGCGCCGCCGATGCCCAGCACCTCGCTGCCGAACTGAACGGCCGATTTCTGAAGGAACGCAAAAGCCTATCCGGATGGGCACTGACCACGAATTCGTCCGTGCTGACTGCCATCGGCAACGATTATTCTTTTGACGAAGTTTTCGCCCGCCAGATTCAGGGAATCGGCCGCCCCGATGACCTAGCCTTCGCCATCACCACCAGCGGCAATTCCCCCAACGTGCTGCGCGCCGTTGAGGTCGCGCGCGAGCACCGGCTCGTCACGGTAGGTTTGACTGGAAAAACTGGAGGGAAATTAGCGAAAGCCGTCGACCGCTGCATCTGCATCCCCAGCGATCAAACCCCCCGCATCCAGGAAGCCCACATCCTGACCGGCCACATCCTCTGCGAACTGATCGAGGAAGCAGTGCTTTGAAAACATTTGCGCATCAATGTGACGCCAAATGTAGGGATGACCGCGCAAAATGGCGGTTTTGAAGAACCATGCGACTTCCAAGCTGCAGCCGCTTCGACACTTGTCGCGGGCTTTCACCAGCACCCCGTAGGTTGTCCATCACCCCACTTCGTGACCACTATCACTGCCCTTGCGGCCTCAAACAACGACGATGATTCGATATCGTTGTGGAGGACCTTGTGCCATCGGAATTCACGCGTGCGAGAGTAAGCCAGGAATTGGAGCAGGCTCTGCGCGAGATGATGACCTCGCGCGTCTTCCCAAAAGGTGCCGCACTCTTTCGCCAGGGAACGCCGGCTACCGGCGTCTACCTGATGGAAAAAGGTTCCGCACGAGTGCTGCTGGCCACTGCGGCGGACCAGTGCCAGTTGCTCGACTTAGTCGGCCCGGGAACCCTGCTCGGTCTTAGCGATAACGTGGCGGGCGGACGGTACCGGGTTACGGTCGAAGCTACCGAGCCAACGACCGCAGGGTTTGTCGAACGTGAGGCCTTTGTGAATTTTCTGGGCTGCCACCACGAATTTTGCATGCAGGTGGTGCGCCTGTTAAGCGATAACTTGCACGCTCTTTATCATAAATTCCGCAGTGTGAGCGCACATCCGGGCCGCCCCCGCCGCCGCTCCCTGAACGAACAGTTGAGCTAAGTGCGGCTAGTTTCCCTTGAAGTTAATCTTGATCTGGGTCTGGATCTCAACCGGCTCGCCGTTCAGATAGTAAGGTTTGTAACGCCACTGGCGAACCGCCTCCAGCGCGGCCTTGGCAAGCACGCTATTCCCGCTCAGCACTTTCGGATGTACGACATTGCCTTCCTTGTCGATCGTCGCCTCGATCAGCACTGCTCCCTGCGCATGGGATGCGCGTGCTTCGGCGGGGTACTTCGGCTGTACGCTCTTGATCAGCAGTCCCTGTGAGACGCCCTGAGAAACCTTTACTTGGGCCAGCGTAGGCTTGGCGACGTTTGCCTCCGAATTCACAAGGCTGCTCAGATTGTTGCTATCCGGCAATTCGACCGCAACCGGACTCGGCGGTTCAAGTGCCGCCTCGGCTTGCGCCTGCGTTTTGCCTGCCGATACATCCGCCCTTACCCGGATCGGTTCTCTTTCAGGTCCCTTCCCTGCGGGCTCGGGAATCAGGGCAGTGCGCTCGGAGGATGAGTCTGCCGAAGATCCGCTCGACGATGGCTTGCCGTTCTGAGATGAGGACGTGTTCAGCGCGAACGAAGACGACGGGCTTTGCCGGTTGACCTTACTTGCCGGCGAGGCGAGCGGAGTAGGGTGTGGCATCGGGGCTAAATCGGACTTCGGCTCCATTGGTTGCTGTTGCGGAGCGGCGGTTACTGGATGAAGCGTCGTACCCGAATGGGATCCGCCGAATGTGCTCAACCCGAAATACCCAGCCGCTGCCAAGCCCAGTAAAACAGCCGCCACGATCAGAATCTTCTTGCTGCCGCCCGGGCCAGCGGCATCCTGCTGGCGAAAGGCCGCGAAAGATAGCCCATCCGAAACGCTTCCCTTGCTTGAAAGACCTTCTTCAGAGCCAGCAAACTCAACTTTCTTGGCAACCGGTGCAGCTTCCAGCGCTGCTTCTTTCTTCGCTGGTTTCATTTCCACTGGCTTGGCCGCCTCTTTCGCCGGAGCAGGAGCGGCAGCTCCTCCTTCGCGGGTGGCAGCGGCCAGGACCGGCGCGGGTGCCTCTGCTGCTTTGGACAACTCGGCCTTCGCGGCTCTTTCGGCAGTCATGTCCTGCGAAAAGGACGTTTCGGCTTGCGCCGTTCGGGCCGCAGTGACAGGTGATCCAGTCTGCGCCGAAGGCATGGCGACAGCCGGAATTTCTCGCGCCTCTCCCCCCGCGTTCATCGCGGGAAGTGGAGCTGCTGGAGTCGGAACTGCGGGGATTGCCACTGCCAATGCGGGCGCTTCGTTGTGAATGAGTGGGGCCACAACCGGCATGTCGTAAGCTTTGGCCTCGACTGAATGAGCAGATGGAGCAGGCGCCTCTTTGGCCGGCGTGCCGCGTGTCATTGTGCTCGCCCCCGCAGCCGCATCCGCACTCTTTCGCAGCAAGCCGCGGGCAACTCGCAGCGTACCTTTGGCCTGCTCGACATTGATCGGCTTGGTTAGTACGAGGTTGGCGCCGATGCGATAAGCCTGGGCTATGCCAGCCTGTCCTTCGACGAGCGCGATGGCGAGCGAATTTTGGTTGAAGGGAGAATTATGGGCGCTCTTAAAAAGCAATGAGCCGTTCTGCTGGTTTTCGCAGTCGACAACGATGACATCGTAGTGCTGCGCCATTAACTTTTTGACCGTCGCGAACGCGTCGTTGACGGGGTCTACGACAAAATCGACTTCGTCAAAAAGTTGGCTTACGACGCGGGCAAGTTTCTCATCCGGGCAGAAAAGAACAGCTTGGTAACCCATAATGAGGTCATCGTAGTTACTGCTATGGGTACCAGCAAGTTACGGGGGTAATTGCAGCTTGCGCGATTTTCCTCGATTTTGCCAGGGCCGCGTTCCTTCGCAACCATTGTTCGGCACAGCAATGCTCGCCGGAACAAAGCTCGTCAGGGCCTCGGAAAATCGATCTGCACAACCGTCTCGAAAGGAACAACTTTCCCGTCGCGAGTGTAAGGCCGGTAGCGCCACTGCTTGACGGCGTTAACGGCCGCATCAGCCAGAGCGGCGTTGCCCTGCATAACCTGGACGCTCGAAACCTTTCCGTTCTCATCAACCATGGCCTTGAGAACGACCGGACCCTCAGCCCCACTCGAGCGGGCTGACGCCGGATAGCTGGGCGGCACGGAATGAATCAGTCTTTTTTCCGCCCCCGAGGAAGAGAGAACCACCGCATTGTCGGCCGACGGCTCCGCCTCTGCATTTTTCGTATCCGCGCTCTTCTGGCTGCCTGACGGCGGAGCTGCGGCCGTTTTGTCGCTGTCCGTCTTGTTGCCATGGTTGGCGGCTGCTGGGCTAGCCGGAGTTGGTTTCACCGCTGACCCCGCTATGCCCGGCGTCTGCGCCGCTGTCTTCGAAGCCGGCGAAGATGGAGTGATTTGAGGCGTCGTCGTACCGGCGGTCGCCGTCGGAGAGGCCGAACTCCCAGTCCCATCCGCCACCCCTGGTTCAGCAGAAGGCGCAGAACCAGCCGGGCTGACCGGCGCAGTCGCCGGAGCCGGCTGCGCAGCCAGCTTCACTGGAACCGCAGCGGGAGTTGGAGTCTGCGTGTGCGGCGCCATGCCGATAAGACTCAATACTTGCTCAACCTGCGGTTGCACCAGCGTTCGAAATCCCGGTTGCGTCATCCACGCCGCATACAATCCACTCGAAACCAGCGCGAGCGCAACCAGCGCAACCAGCGGGCCACGCGACTTCTGCTTGCTTCCCTTTTCTGGCTGCGCGTTCAGGATAGAAATTGGCCCCTTGTCTCCGCCCGCGGCCTCTGTTTGTTCCAATTCCGCAAGCACGGGATCGTCGGAGAATTGCCGGGTCGTCCCACTCGTCGATCCCTCCGCAACCGTCGTCCCCTTTGCCGCAGAAGCGCTATCAACCTCCGAAATTGCGGAACCTGCTGCGCTCATCGTCGGAACGGCGCTCACTGAAGCCGAAATCGCAGCCTCATGAACCGATTGCCCCTGCGAGGAAGCCGCAGCGGCCAGCGCTTGTGATTCCGCAGGAATTTGCGCCGCCGAGAGCGATGCCTCGCCGTAACTAGCCTGCGCTTCTGGCGAATCCAAGCCAGCACTGCTCGTCTCGGTTGGTATAACGTCCAATAGCTCCGCGTTTTGGCCTGCGCTTGCCGGTTGCACTTTCTTCACCCGGTTGACGGCGCCGCGAATCGTACTGCGGGCCTGGTCCTTTGCGACCGGCTTGGTCAGAATCAAATCTGCTCCCAGCCGAAACGCGGTCGGTAGTCCCGCGCGGCCATTGACAATCGCGATTGGAATCGGACTCTTCCCGCCAGTTCCCCGCCGGCATACGTCAAAGATGAGCTTGGCGGCAGGCAGGTTCTCGCAATCGACAATCACGAGATCGAAATTGTGGGAGTTGAGTTGTTTGGCAGCGGCGACTCCGTCGAGCGGACGCTCGCAACTCACGGACATCTCTTCGAGAACGGCGGTAATGGCGCTGACGGCTTGATCATCCGGCGATAACAGCAGAGCTAAGGGCATGGCTCCTTAATGCTAGGAAACCGCTGCACAAGCCCGCAAGTTACATCGGTAAGCACGTCCTATCGTAATGTGGGGGGACTGGTACGGAACCGCCGTCGTTCAGCCTTTCTGCGCGGCGCCGCCCGCGGCTTCACAACGCTTTCTTCGCCGTCGATGACTCCGGCGGCGGATAGACGATCGAATCGCGAAAAGAAGCCTTGTCCGCAGGTGCATAGTCCGGAAACGGCAATTGCCGCTGGTCGCGCCACTGCTCCACTTGCTTCTCGGCAGCCGCCGACTTTTCGCGGTCCAGCCCGGAATCGCGCCCCAGATAAAGCGTCTGCGACGGAAACGCCAGACCACTGCCCGAACGTCCGACGATCTCCATGATGCGCAGCAGCAGATCCTCGCGAATGGCCGCAAACTCGTTGAAGTTGCGGGTGGGAACATAACCGGTGATCGCAAGCGTCAGCGCGCTCGCGCCAAAACCAGTAAAGCGGATGTCGGCCGTGTCCGTATCGACTTTGGGATGTTCATACAGCAGGCGTCGGATTTCAGCGAGCAGATAGCGAAGCTGGTCGGGAGAAGTCTCGGGCCGCACGTTGAGCGTCGGATTGAACAGATACTTGTCGCGCCGCGAAATGTTCTCGACGTTCATCGCCGCCACTGCGCCGTTCGGAATGGAAAGCTGCGTCCGCTCGTCGGTGCGAATCCGCGTCGATCGCAGGCTGATGTCCTCGACCGTGCCCGACCGATCGCCGAACTTACAGTAATCCCCCACCCGGATCACTTCATCGGCCAGTACCGAGATTCCGCCGAAAAGATTCTCCAGAGTCTTCTGCGCGGCAAACGCAATGGCGATTCCGCCGATCCCAAGCCCGGCCAGCACGGTGGTGAGATTGAAGCCGAAAATCGCAAGGATCACGAGGATCGCAAAGGTACCAACCACCGCTTTCAGCAGCCGTTCGCCGAGAACCATCAGCGTTCCCGTGCCCGTGCGGCCAACACTAACGGCATGCGTGCGCAGCCGCTGCATCACGACCGTGATGATGCGGAAAAGGAACCAGAAGAAGCCGATGCTGGCAAGAACTGCGATTGTTCGCGAGTAGTAGAAGCGCGGCAGCAGCGGCAACCCGAAGTATCCCGCAATCAGTCGATGCGCAATCGCGCTGAAAGTGAGCAGAAGCGGCTTTGACAAGCGGCTGTAAGAATGCAGATTCGGCCGATTCTTATATTTAAGGTAGAGACGCCGCGGAATCGCCAGAAACAGCACGACCGCCCAGCCAATAACAATCGCCACGGGAATCGCGGCAATCAGCGCCAGCCATTGCCAAAGCGGCATTCCAAGCAGAAAAGTCCGTACCAGGCTCTGCGGCAGTTTCGTTTCCACCTGGTGCGCTTCGACGGTGTCGTAAAGCTCTGGAACTTTGCTGAGCGTATCGGCGGAGAACAGCCAGATCTTTCCGGAATTCGGGTCGGTAACGCGAACCAGCACAATCGGTACATCGCTATCGGCAACCGAAAAAAATCCGATCGTCTCCTGATCCGGAACGCCCAGGTCAGGACTGCCCTCGGGGTTGGTGCTGATCCGCCCCAGGTGGCCGACGAAGGCGCGATCCATCAGCACTTTCAGTTTCCCGGCCAGCTCGGGTCCCTGCGACAGGCGGCGCGCCGCGCTCATTTGCAGATAATCCGCCGCAGCCTTGTCGTTTCCGTCCTGCTCCGCCTGAAGAAATCCAACCACTGTGCCCGACGGCGTGCTGCGCCCCAGCGGATCCACCTGCGCAGAAGCCGCAGCCGGAGCCTGCTTTCCCGCAAGCAGACTGCCCACCGACTGGGCATGCAGCCCGGCCGCGGAAAGCACCACGATGAAAACCACCAGCGCTGATCTCTTCATGTCGCCCGATTTGAACAAGGAAGATTTCGACGACCCAGAATGTGAAGCTGTAGCCATGCGCATGCAGAATCTGACAATTAACCCGCAGGCACCATTGACGCTCCGGTTGCTCGTAGCTCGAAGCTCATAGCTCGCAGCTACCTACTTCTTCGGCCGATAAATGTCCGTCGCCTGCCCGTAGAAAATCTCCGCCGCTTCCATCATCGTCTCCGAAAGCGTTGGATGCGGATGGATCGTCATCCCGATGTCTGCCGCCAGCGCGCACATTTCAATCGCCAGCACGCCTTCCGCGATCAGTTCGCCGGCGCCCGGTCCACAGATGCCAACACCCAGCACGCGCTCGGTCTTCGGATCGATGAGCAATTTGGTCAAACCTTCCGGCCGGTCAAGCGTGATAGCGCGCCCAGAGGCAGCCCACGGGAACTTGGCCACCTTGATCTCGCGCCCTTGTTCCTTCGCCTGAGTCTCAGTCAATCCGGCCCAGGCGATTTCGGGATCGGTGAAAACAACCGCGGGAATCGCATTGGGCTCAAATGCAACTTTGTGTCCCGCGATGGCTTCAACCGCCGTGCGCCCCTCATGCATCGCCTTGTGCGCCAGCATCGGCTCGCCCGCAACGTCGCCAATCGCGTAGATCGTGGCATCGGCCGTCTGCCGCTGCTCGTTGATTTCGATGAACCCCTTGGCGTTGACTTTGACTTTCGTTTTGTCGAGCCCGGGAATTTCAGAATTCGGACGCCGTCCCACCGACATCAGCACGCGGTCGAAGACCTGCTCTTTTTCTTTTACGTCAGCACCGTCGAGCGTAACCCGGATTCCCGTCTTCTCGTCTTTAAGCGATTTGACGGTGGTATTGAGCAGAATGGCCGAGAACAACTTTTCCAACCGCTTATGCAAAGGCAATACCAAATCGCGGTCCGCGCCGGGCAAGAGCCCGGGCATCATTTCAACGCAGGTCACTTTTGTGCCGAGCGTGGCATAAACCGAGCCCAGTTCAAGCCCGATGTAGCCGCCGCCAATGACGAGCAGCGTCTTCGGAATGTCGGCCAAATCGAGCGCGCCGGTCGAATCCATCAGCCGCGGACTGTCGATCTTGAGGCTCGGCACGACGGTAGGCCGCGATCCGGTAGCGATGACGATGCGATCAAACGTAAGCGTTTCTTCGCCGCCAGCCGCCGACTTCGTAACCTTCAGCGTCGTCGAATTCACAAATGCAGCCTTGCCCTGGATAAATGTGACCGACCGCTGCTTGGCAAGCTGGGCAAGGCCGCCGGTCAACTTCTTGACGATGCCTTCTTTCCACCCGCGCAGCTTGGCCAAGTCAATTTTCGGCGCGGCAAACTCGACGCCCCAGTTTTTAGCCTGCTCCGCTTCTTCCAGCAGCTTGGCCACGTGCAACAAAGCTTTGGAAGGAATGCAGCCGCGATAAAGGCAGACGCCGCCGGGATTCACTTCCGGATCAATCAGCGTAACTTTCATGCCCAGGTCAGCCGCCAGAAACGCGGCGGCATACCCGCCCGGCCCGCCACCGATTACCGCCACACGGAGATTCGAATTAGTCGTCATGATCTTAGTTTATGTCCTTAATTGAACCGCCGAGACGCCGAGTACACCGAGAAAAAACTTAAACAAAAAAAGATCAGTTCCGTTGAATTTCTCGGCGCCCTCGGCGTCTCGGCGGTGAAAAGCCCTATCCCTGCACCGACAGCAA
>Ga0074045_10002975_pt1 | contig 15394 bp, 10 predicted proteins | sample BogForMeECP23OM2_FD_94442 | JGI IMG/M metagenome (GOLD analysis project Ga0074045, IMG submission 94442) | Bog forest soil microbial communities from Calvert Island, British Columbia, Canada - Bog Forest MetaG ECP23OM2 | ecosystem: Environmental > Terrestrial > Soil > Wetlands ...
CGCATTACTGGCCTTCGATCTGACGGGTGACAAGAAACTGTTAGCTATCGGACTCGACCACACGCTCCGCGATATGGCTCCGCACCTCACGGATACTGGCGTACACGACCACGGGTTTAACAATGTCTCGACCTACGGCCAGCTTCGCCGTCTTATGCTGGAGGGTCGTATTCCGCGCGATGATGGAGAGTTGCGGTTTTACGAACTTGCCCTGAAAGTAAGTGGAGCCGTTCAAGCCTCGCGCTGGACGCCGTTGCCGGACGGCGGCTACATCTATTCCTTTAACGGTCCGCACTCGCTGTTCATCGACACCATGCGAACACTCCGCGTCTGCGGTTTGGCCTATGCTCTCGGTCATGAGCTGGACGGCGAACAGGGACAGAAAATCAATCTGCTGGCACGTCTGTTGCAGCACGCCGCAACGACCGCAAGGTACAACGTTTATTACGGCGAAGGGCAGGACCATTACGATACAAAAGAGCAACGTGGACGTGTCGCCCATGAGGCGATCTTCAACCCTGTCAGCGGATCTTATCGTTGCCCATCGTCACAGCAGGGTTACTCGCCCTTCAGCACCTGGACTCGCGGGCTGGCGTGGGCCATGCTCGGTTTTGCAGAGGAACTGGAATTCTTGCGCTCTCTGTCAGAGAAAGACTTTGAGGCCTGCGGCGCAAGCAAAGCTCAGGAACTGGCGTTCATAGAGAAAGCAGCGCTCGTAACCTGCGATTTTTACATCGGCCAAGGCACCGCTTCCGATGGCATCTGCTATTGGGACACCGGCGCTCCGAACCTCCATAAACTAGGCGATTGGCGCCGCATGCCCGCCGATCCGTACAACCAGTGCGAGCCTGTCGACTCGTCTGCTTCGGCAATCGCCGCCCAGGGACTGATTCGGCTCGGCGTTTCTCTTGGAACCAGGGGTAAACAATATCTGCTCGCTGGACTGACCGTCAGCCGGCGATTGCTGGAAGAGCCCTACCTGTCAACCGACCTCAAGCACGAGGGACTCCTCCTGCATTGCATATATCATCGTCCCAAGGGATGGGATTACGTCCCAAAAGGTTCCAGCGTGCCGGTGGGCGAGTCCTGCATGTGGGGAGACTATCATCTGCTCGAACTGGGATTGCTGATCTGGCGCCTGGCGGAGAAAAAGTACTACACATTTTTCTAAGAGCGCTGAATGAACACGATGGGCAAAGTCGCGCTGGTTACCGGCGGGTCCCGCGGGATTGGACTAGGCATAGCTGAAGCTTTGGCGGCGGAAGGCTGCAGCCTCGTCATTACCGGACGCCGCCCCACTGAGGATTGCATTGCCATAGTTGAACGCTTGCGCCAGCACGGCACGCAGGTCGAATACTTTCAGAGCGATGTGTCGAACCCAATTGCCCGCCGCGCACTCCTCGAGAAGGTTCAGGAAAGTGTGGGGCGTCTTGATGTCCTGATTAATAACGCGGGCATCGCGCCACCCATCCGCGCGGACATTCTCGAAGCTTCGGAACAGAGTTTCGATGAAGTAATGGCCGCGAACCTCAAGGGTCCATATTTCCTCACCCAAGCTGCTGCTCAATGGATGATCCGTCAGAAACAGGCCGACTCCTCCTACCGCGGCTGCATCGTCTACATCGGTTCTATATCTGCCACTGTCGCCAGCACGAATCGCGGGGAGTACTGCATTTCCAAGGCCGGAATCGCGATGGCGACCAAGTTATGGGCAGTTCGGCTTGCGGAATTCGGAATCCAGGTCTACGAGGTTCGGCCGGGCATTGTCGACACCGGCATGACTGCCGCAGTCCGCGAGAAGTACGATGCGATGATTGAGACCGGACTCCTGCTCGAAAAGCGATGGGGCAAGCCGGAGGACATCGGCAAGGCTGTGGCTATGCTGGTGCGCGGCGAATTGCCTTACGCCTCCAGTTCGGTTCTCGTACTGGACGGCGGGTTGACCCTGCAACGACTCTGAGCGTACTCAGGCGGGACGCGCACAAACTCGCGCTCCCCTGCGATTTCGATTTACCTCTTGGAGACCAGATCCCCGAAGGCGCCTAACAGCTCGTATTTGTTCTCCCATGTCGTGTACATGATTCCGGTGGCGCCGGGCGTCCGGTCCAGCGAGTTCAGCCAATCCTTCGGATTCTGGAGATCGTCCGCGTCATAATATGCAGCAGCCAGAGTATGGTGGCCGAGTTTGGAGAAAAATCCCAGGCACGGATCGCGTTCGTCGCCATTCCAGCAGGCCATAATGATGTCTTTGGGGAGGTAGTTCCAAGTGCCTTCGAAACTGCCGTCGATGAGATAGTACTTCGCGACCGCATTGTGATTGGGATCGAACATGTCAGACCACACATAAACCTGGGCCTGAGGGTTGGCGGCCCGGATCATCTCGTATTGGCGCGTGACGCTGTCGCCCAGGATCTGTGCCATGGTCAGATGGCGCCCCTTGCAGGCCTCACAAAACCCGCCAATGCGCACCTCATCCATGCTTAGGAAGTATTTCTTTGGCGCGAGATAGCGCTCGATAAGCGGAATCTGCCGCTGCCAGATTTCATACACCGCAGGTTCGGACATGTCGATGGGAACCTGTTCTCGATAGATGGTCGTGCCATGAAAGTAGTCGACCCTCAGCCGGTCGCCGGCGTGGATCCGGCTCCCCTGTAAAAGTCTGATCACCGGCCCGTCGTGATCCCACCTGAAATTCAGCTGGGGATCCGATATGGGAGAGAAGTCGCGGCCTTCCTCGTAAACCTGGCCGGTCTTCTCGTTCGCAACTTTGACCGGCGTTCCTGGACGGCGGATGACATTGGTAAGTCCCACTTCCTGCACTTGAACATCGTCCACCCAGACTTTTCCCTTCTGACCATCGGAAACCCCGACCCTGAAATCAATTTGGTTTGAATTCCAACTGTTGAATGCCCACACCAACTCGTGCCAATCGCTGGTGGGCGTCATCCACGGTTCCAGGTAAGCAAGGTCGCGGCCATCCTGGGCAATAGCCCACAGGTAGAAAACTTCACGCGGCGCCACATCTTCGGTCTTCACCCAGCAGCGGATGCGATAGCTACGGTATGGTTGAACATGAAGGGTCTGAGCCAAATACACGGTGCCGCCAGGGCTGTGGGCGAAGTCTTCGAAACGTACAGATGCTTTCCCTGAGTGATAGACCTGCTTATCGACCATGGCCCGCGCCCCGTGCAGCGTGAAGTCTGCGGGCAAGTCTCCCTGGATGCGCTCGAAATCGCCATTCAGCAGCTTCGCCGGTGAGTCCGGTACAAAACGCGCTTCGTGTTGCCCTGCCACAAAGAGCGCGCCGTGCACCGGCAAACCCGCTGCCAGATTCTTATCGTGAGCCAGCACGCCGCCGCCGTAGCCAACTCCGAAGCCGGCGGGAATGATTTCTATTCGCAAGCTGTCGCAAGTCTGCTTCAGCCGTTGCAGGCGGCCCAGAAATTCGGGAGATGCCAAATCCAGCGCATCGAATCCTGCGGACAAGAGCATCCCATTCAGGCCGTGTTCGGAAGCTGTCTTCGCCAGGCCTTCCACCCGCGCCAGTTCCTGGTCGTTCCCGAGGTCAGTCGAAACATAAAACCATCGGTCGGAATAATGCTTGGATTGGTTGCAAGCAACCAGGCTCAAAATGACGGCACAGCTCAACACGACAATAAGAATAATGAGAGTATTTTTCATAATCGCTCCACAGTCTAGGTGATCAGGGCTTGGAGATCAGAAACTTTTCTACCCGCCTGAGTAAAAGTAAAGCCAGTTCCGGGACGAGATCGCCGGGCAACCGAAGAGACAGTGAACGTCAGTAGCCTCGATCGATGCGGTCGATCCAGCGAACAGCGTTATCGTGATATAGCTTTCTCAGAACGGGTTCGGGCAGTTTCAGTCCCCGGTATTTCCTGCCTTCGTAATCCACCCACTCGTCGGTCGCAAAGTACTTCCAGTCACGGAGATATTCCTGTTGCCAGTGTGAGAGCACGGCTGGCGTGTCGGACCAAGGCATCAGTTCCAAGTCGGTGCCGTAAAGAACACGGTCCTGATATTTGAAGAGGAAAGCGCGAACCTTCTCAGGTGGCTGCATCATGAGATAAATGACGCGCCCGGCCGTATCGACTGCGAAATTCGGATAACGGTCGAAACGGCGCGCAATGTCATCGACATCGACTTCCATGCTCCCTAGATGGCAGCCAACTACGCGCAGCTTGGGATTGTTGGCCAGCATGCGGTCGCGCGCGGCCAGGATTGTCTCCTTCGACGGCCGCTCGGCATGCAAATACATGAACCATTCCGGATTATCCTTGTAGTAGCTGTAGTCGGGATTGGCTGGGTCGAGCGGACGCCAACTGGAAGTTGGCTCGGCAATGTGGGCTACGACGGTGCGATTGTGGGCGGCGATGTCAGCAAAGATCGGATCGAACACGGGATCGTCGGGCATAAGGTAGGAGCCGTCGTGCTTCTTCAGTTCCATTCCAATGTTCTTGTAAATCTTGACCGCGATCGCCCCTTGAACAAACGTCTCGTTTAGCAACTGGTTGGATCGAGACGGGAAATCGGGACTCTCAAAATCCTGCGGATCAAATGTGGAACACCATGCCGAGCGGCCATGAGTGCTATGCATGATCTCGCGGGCCTTCTGGTTCTGAGGGGCAGCCTCCTCGAATCCGCGATCGTGTTTATCGACGACACAAATATCCAGGATGCGCAGGTTGAGACGCTCCAACATAGCCGCAAAGGCGGGATCGTTCTTGAAGACATGGGCATGCGCATCAATGGGAGCCAGGGCAGAGAAAGCAGTGAGATCGGGAGTTGCCGGTTGCTTTTTCGAGGCAGACGGGAAGAATGGGCCTGATGCGCTCAAGAAAAGACACACGGCTGAGCCGATAAGAATCGTTATGATGAATCGCTCTGCCAGAAGGCGCACTCGACGCTCTACGAGAGGCTCTTTCGCGTCGATCGAGGATGGGCTGTTGCGCATGGAACAACCCCGTAATTGACATGTCTGGGAAAGACACCGATACGATACTATAGGAAAGTAATCGAAAGCAATCGAAAAAACACTGCCACGGAGGGTAGCAGAACTCGCGTCATACTAAAGTACCTTCAAACTAATGAACTCAGATTCGGTCTTGCGCTTGGGCGCACTCAAGGATGTCTCTCAGTTCCAGGAGCACGTGAAATCGTGTCATCTGACGATTCCCTGCGACACGGAGATTCTCACGGGCAGTGCGTCGCCACTGCGGACTCCTCTTCAACACGGCGCACTCAAGATCGGAAACCGTATCGCCGTGCAGCCCATGGAAGGCTGGGACGGCACGCGCAATGGCAATCCGACCGAGTCTACGTTGCGGCGCTGGCGCCACTTCGGCCGGAGCGGTGGAAAACTGATCTGGGGCGGGGAAGCTGTTGCGGTAACGGAAGAGGGGCGCGCCAATCCCAATCAGTTGCTGATCGCAGCTCACACCGAAAAAGGCCTGGCAGCGCTAAGAGCGGCTTTGGTCGAAGAACACCGGCTCACAACCGGCTCCGACGACGGACTACTGATTGGTCTGCAACTGACGCACTCCGGACGGTTCAGTCGACCGCATCGTTACGATCTCGCGGAGCCATACATCGCCTATCATCATCCGATCCTAGACAAGCGAGTGGGACTGTCCGACAAATCGGCTCTTCTTTCAGACTCGGATATCGATGCGATCATCGATAAGTTTTGCGCTGCCGGGGCCACAGCTCAGAGACTGGGCTTCGATTTTGTGGACATCAAGCATTGCCACGGCTATCTCGGCCACGAACTGCTAGGGGCGCAGACCCGGGAGGGGCGCTACGGCGGGAGCTTCGAGAATCGAACTCGTTTTCTGCGGAATCTCATTGCAGGAATTCGCGCTGGCGCGCCCGGCCTTGAAATCGGCGTCAGAATCTCCGCGTTTGACATGATCCCCTTCCGGACCGATCCTGTCCGCTCCTCAGATACCAAGCACGGGCCCGGAGTCGCCGAAGCTTTTCAGGACATGCTCCCGTACCGGTTTGGATTCGGCGTCAATCAGTCGAACCCGCTCGAGATTGATTTGACCGAGACCTTCGAGTTGCTCTCGCTCCTGGAGCGGCTGGGGATTTCGCTGGTAAACGTCACCGGCGGGAGTCCTTACTACAATCCTCACATTCAGAGGCCCGCGCTCTATCCTCCCTCGGATGGGTATGCGCCACCCGAGGATCCGCTGGTAGGCGTCGCGCGGCAAATGGAAGTGACTCGCTGTCTCAAGCAGAAATTTCCGAATTTGATCTTTGTGGGATCAGCCTACAGCTACCTTCAGGAATTCCTGCCGAACGTGGCCCAGGCGGCCGTGAGCAGAGGTTGGGCCGATTCAGTCGGGCTGGGTCGCATGGTGCTGACTTATCCGGAGCTTCTATGGGATGCGACCGAAGGACGCCCCTTAGACCGCAGACGGATCTGCAGAACCTTCAGTGATTGCACAAGTGCGCCGAGAAATGGATTGCCTTCAGGTTGCTATCCCCTGGACAGTTATTACAAAGAGTCGGAAGCGGCGGCGGTGCTGAAGAAGGTCAAGAAGAAATGAACGGAATGGCAGTCCGCGCTCGCCTCAGCAACCACGTTCGAGACTCTCACTAAGCTGCATTCTCCCCGGACGAGGGCGTCCGGGGCTCCACGGTTCGTGTAGGGGCGGACGCCCTCGTCCGCCCCGCGAGCGAACCGAGCGTTAGATCTGGCTTCAGCCTCTGGGGGCTTGCCGTGTATCATCACTGAAAATGCTGTAGCTCCTTACAAAGCAGCGCACCCTACTTCTTCACGAGCTCCAGCAGACCGAATCGCTCTGGAACGTGAAAAGTATTGCTCATCGGCGCCTGCCATGCGATTTCGTGCCGAGCCGAAGCAGGACCCTGGCTGCGAAATAGATTGATCCGTAGAACGTTGCCGGCCGCCGCAGGCCGCGAATCGATCGCAGAGTAGGGAATCCGCATGGCTCCATACCAGACGTGGGCGGCCCGGTCGATTCGCGCCGAGACCCCCATGCCAGAGTTCCACGTCCAGCCATCTTCGTGATGAGGTTTGTGAAGATCGATGTCAAGATCGACCCACTCCCCTTGCGGGGAGATCTCAAATTCTTTGTAGCGGCGGATGTCGTTAAAATCGCTGCCGATAAAGGCCTCCGCCACATCCCAGTTCCAAAGCTCATTCGTCTCGGCGGACGTCTCCGGATTCGGTTTCAAGTTCAGCTCTTCATACGGGCAGACATATAGAAGATAGAGATTCTGATTCGTCCACCGAATACGGATCTCAGTTCGATACCTGGGATCGGGCTTGCCGTGGGCATTGTTGTCCATGTACACGGGAACAGCGCCTTGCCAGAATGCAGAGGACGGATTGGTATCGAGAGCGACATCGTGTTCTGCCCAGATGCTTTTGATGGTCGGGCTCGACCCAAACACACTAGAGGTGCACATGATTACGATAACCAGAGATCTAAGAAAGCCACTCATCGAGATGTTCCTTCACAAAAAGGTTGTCCTGCAGATGCGGGTAGGTCTTCGAGACGCGGTCGATCTCTTCAATCTGCCCAGGAGAGAGGTCTTCGTTGGGATCAAGACACCAGCGTCCGTTAAGTAAACGCTGCCGGCGCAAGATCTCATGAATCCCGGGAATGCAGCCGCGAAAGGCATGTGCTGGATCAAAGATCGCGGAGTTTGCGTCGGTCAACTGCTCCGCGAGCGTCAATAAATCCGGAGCAATAGGGCCTGATCTGTTCTTAATCAGGTTAAGATGATCCACCGCTGTTTTGGTCCACGCTGCCCACTGGCCGAGGAGGCCGCCTGCAAAGCGAATTCTATTTCCACCAAAATCAAATTCGGTCAGAAGATCAAGAAGAATGTGGTCGTCATTTCCTGTGTAGAGCGCGATCTCTCGAGCGCGCCCGGATGCAGCCACGGCGCGAGCGACATCGAGCGTGTGATAGCGATTGAACGCAGCAACCTTGATTGCGACAAGGTTTTCAATTTCCGCCAATCCGCACCAGAATTCGTAGGGCAGAACGCAACCTCCAACGCTGCTTTGCAAATAAAACCCCATGATGGGGATGACTGAGGCGACCGCGCGGGCGTGCTCCAGAAGCTGCGATATTGGCTCGCCTCGCAAATCAGCCAGACTCAGAAGCGCGACGTCGTAACCCAGACTGGCGGCCAGTTCGGCCTCTTGTAATGCCTGGGGCCGTTTTCCGCAGACTCCCGCGATCTTCACGACGCTCTTGTCGCTGGTTTCTTCCATGGCAAGTTCCAGCACAGGGCGGAGCAGCGCGTACTGCGGATCTCTTATAGCGAATTGCGTAGTGTGCACACCTATGGCAATACCGCCCGCTCCCGCAGCGAGGTAGTAGCGGGTCAAAGCGCGTTGCCGCCGCTCGTCCAACTTGCGTTCCGCCGTCAGAGCCAGCGGGTGCGCGGGAATCACGAGGCCGGAAAGCAACTTGTCGCGCGTGTTCATCAGAACTTTCCATCCCGCGTGGCGAAGTGAGTGGGTTTATTAAACCGCGGACCACCACGGCCAATCCAGTCCGCCACCCAGTCGATAGCTTGTGTGGCGCTCACTGTAGGGCGACCGAACAATTCTTGCGCTTTGCCTGCATTACCTAGAAGGGCTGTGTCACCTTCTTGGCCCGAGAAGATGGGCTTCAAACCGAAGCGCCGGCCAAACTCGTCGGCAAGCACCCGCACAGAAAGAGTTTCGGGTCCTGTGACGTTTAGAACAAACGGCGGCGACTGGCAGTAAGGAAATGAGCGAAGACAATAAGAATTGGCATCCCGCTGCCAGATGACATTCACATGTCCCATGCGCAGATCGATCGGGCGCTGCTCGAAAACTGCCAGCGCAACGTCGACCAGCACCCCATAACGCAGTTCGACAGCATAATTCAAACGCAGAATCACGACCGGGGTTCCCCAGCGATGCGAGCCGTACTCGAACATGCGCTCGCGGCCGAGTGCTGACTGGGCGTATTCTCCTTGAGCATCCACGGGATCCGATTCTACAGACCCTCCTTCGCTAATACGCTTGAGCGGATAAACATTTCCGGTCGAAAAAGTCACGATGCGCGAATCCCGGTAGCGTTCCGCAACGAGGCCGGGTAAGAACGTGTTCATAGCCCAGGTCAAATGCGCCGCGCCGGAGGTCCCGAACTTACGTGCAGCCATGAAGATTACGTTATTAGCATCGGGAAGTTTGGCCAGCGCGCCGGGCTCCAATAAATCGCAGGCGATGGTCTCGATGTGATGGGTTGAGAACTGACGGCGCAAATTCTCATCTGCAAATCGTGAGACAGCGATGATCCTCTTGCTCACCTGAGCCTGGTCTGCAGCGCGGCGCGCCAACCGAGAAAGGCTGGGGCCCATCTTCCCGCCTGCCCCTAGAATGAGCAGATCGCCATCCAACTTGGCCAGCGCTACGACATCGGCTTCGGTTGGACGCGAGAGCTGTTCCTCGAGTTCCTCGATCGTTGCGATACTCATCACCCCAGTTCAAAACCTGCAATGGCATAGACCATGTCGTCGCGGCCTCGCAAAGACTCGCCCCGTCCCATGCGCATCAAAACACGCTGACTGGTGAAACCCAGTTCTGAAGCCAGCGCAACGGCGTTCCGATTTTGTGGCAACAAGTCCCATGACCAAGAGACAGATGAGCGTGCCTGCAATGTGCTCGTGATGAGCGCCTGCGCCGAGGCAGGGTCATTTGCCACGCACGGTCCGAGATAAGCAGTTACGCGCCCCGCCCGGGCAAACAGATAGGCGTTGGTCCCGGCATACACGTGGCTATGCTTTGCCAATTTTTCCAGCATAACGGAACGGTCGGCCCCGAAGGCAGCGAGGTCCAAAGCCAACTGTTTATCGGAATCGAATTCTCCTCCTGCGACCCGCAGATTCGAAGTTCCTGGCCGAGACCACCGCTCCACTAATCCTTCTGCCTCGAACCCAACACTCTCATAAAGCTGTTGTCCGTACTCGGTAGCATCCAGCTTTACAGTCCTGATCCCCTGCGAATCGGCCGATTCTAGTGCGTGCGTAACCAGAGCTCGCGCGAAACCGCGCCCTCGATATTCCGGTTTCGTCAGGACCATTCCGATCCAGGCCAACTGCTTTCCATAAGAGAGCAAAGTCGCGGTCGCGACCAGATCGCCGTCCGCGTCAATTCCAAAGCACCCTTGAGGCGCCAGGTCCATCAGCATGCGCCAGTCGTGTTCCGTCTGGTTCCATCCAGCGATGGTCGAAAGTTTGACCGCAACGCTCAAATCAGCCGGGTGCAGGAGCCGCACTCCGGTCGTGAAACTCTGCTTTTTCATGGTTGATCCTGCGAAATCTGCCGAAACCAACCAGCGAAATGCGGGATCGAGATTTCCGGCTCCGCCAAATGAGGATGCCACTTCTTTTCCCACTCGAAAGAGACAAAGCGACCGTATTTCTGCCGTTCTAACTCGGCCACAATCTCCCGCATGGGAAATTGTCCTTCTCCGCTGAGGACCGGTTCCCAGCGCCCCTCTCGGCATTTCAGATCTTTCAGGTGCACGTGCTGGAGTTTGTTGCCGAAGTTGTGGATGCCATCCAGGGGCTGTTCTTTGCCGTCGGCGAAGGCGTTCGCAGCATCCCACACAACGCCGGCTTCCTTGCGGCCCGATTCTTCAAGGATTGCCATCGTCTCCGTCGAGGAGGCGAAATCCCCGTGAGTTTCCAGCCAGATGCCCACGCCATGGGGAACCGTTCTCTCCGCCAATTGTCGAACGCCTTCAGCAATCCAGTGTCGTGTGGAGGCGCGGTCGGCACCCGGTTGAATCTTATCGCCGAAAACCCGAATGCCAGGTGCGCCTAACGCCGACGCGAGTTCGGCCATCCGCATTCCCTCGTCGACCCATCCTGCTCTTTCCTGCGGATCGGGCGAATGAAAACGGCAACTCGTGTCCACGCAGGCAACTGAAAGTCCACGATCCGATATCTTCTGTATCGAAGTCTTCAGGGACGTACCTTGAAATGCTGGCAGCTTCCAGATGGAGTCTTCACCTTCCAAAAACCGCAACTCGATGCCGTCATAGCCTGAGCTGGCGGCGATGTTGACGACCTGGTCCAATGTCCAGGCGGGGCACGCCAGGCTTGAAAAGCAGATCTTCACGGCTAAGTCATCCTTTCGAGCATCGCTCTGGTGACGCGGTTTTGTACGGGCTTTCCGGCGAAGAAACTTTCGAGATCATTCATAACCGTCTCGGCGATCTGCTGCCGCACGTGACAGCCGCCGCCGCCGATGTGCGGGGTCAGGATTGCTCCCGGCAATTTGCGTATGGGGTGATTCACCCTCAGCGGTTCTTCCGGATCGGTAACATCCAGTGCGCAACGGAGGCGCTTCCGCCGAACTTCGGCAGTCAGCGCGTCCAAATCGATCAGACCGCCGCGCGCGATGTTGATCACGGTCGCTCCCTTAGGAAGCAACGCCAGTGTTTTACGGTTCAGCAGACCTCGGGTTCGGTCGGTCAGCGCTGCAGTGAGGACCAGCAAATGAGCCTTCCGCAGCAGCGGCTCGAGTTCGCAAAAAACGATCGGATAACTCTCAACCAGAGAACGCGGCACAAAGGGATCGTACACAATCCAGCGCAGATCGAAACCTCGCATCAGGTCCACGAGAGCGCGACCTATGCGTCCGAAGCCGATCAACGCCACTTCCCGGCCATAGAGGAATTCCGGCGTACCATGCTCGTGAATGTCCGCGAAAATCCGGTTGGATCGGCGAATTGTCGTGCGGTAATGATCAATATCTCGGGCGCAATACGTAAGGAAGGCCGCGCCCAGTTCTGCCGTCGCGCGAGCCATCGGATCTGCCGCGTTCGTGATCGTCAATCTATCGAATAGCGATGCGGCAAACCGCGATTTGACCTCTCCGCCGCAGTGCCCGATAAAGCGTAACTTCGGAGCCATCTCGATGAGATTGTCCCCGAAGCGGGGACTGTCCCAGGTTGTGATGAGTGCGTCAGCGGAAGCGAGCTTGCGACGGAAGGGTGCGGTGGGAGTGCGGGCGGAGTCTCTCTGCCATTCACACATGCATGCCAGACGAGATCGCGCGCCCGAAGAGAAGAAGGATTCGAAAAGAGTCCGACCTGCAGAAACCAGTACGTTCATAGGCATGGCGGATTAGTGTAAGCACCTAAATGGCTGCGAATCTCCAACAGTAGTCATGACATTATGGAGTACTCTCCGAGAGTGCCAACCGGGTCAGGTGATACGTAAGCATCTGATCCGGGAAAAGAAGAACTTGTCGGAATTCGGACGCTGCCTTCTCTGCATGTCCCAGCGCGCGGTCCAGCATCGCAGCGTTGTACAGCCACCATCCAGTTCTTGAACTGGTTTCGGCGGTACTACGGATGCCCTCCAAGACGCTCTCCAATCGCTGCTTCGCCAAATCAGATTGAAAGCCGGGTAATTGTTGCGAGGCTTTCCACGCCCAGATCCCGTCTTCGAGAGCGGATTGTCTGGCCGCGTCCTTGAACCTCGCCTGTGCTTTGTCGGGCAGCTTGCAGGTCTGATACAGACTGCCGAGAAGATAGTTGAACCGGGCTGAGCGTAGCAGCGGCGCGAGACCATCTTGTGTAAACGCCAGATCGGGGACCGGATCTCCGAGGTGATCGGCGATGGAAACTGCTTCTGAGCACTGCCCCCGGGCAGCGAGCGATATCGCACGCTGCAATTGCACCTCGAGCCAGACCTGTCGAACGTTTGTGCCGAGTTCCTCACGCTGGAAGAAGCGATTGTGGAATAAGGCCACCGCCTTTTCGTATGCCCCCGCTTCCGACAGATTGAGTATCAGTTCGTAAACAAAACGCGTCGGCATGCTGGCGCGATCGGGATAGCGGTCAAGGACGGCCACTCGTTCCGGGGCAGCGCGGCGCAAAATGCTCAGTGCCTGATCCGTGCCGGTGTAGAGGTCGACATTCGCCGGGTCTGCCCGCAGGCCTTCCTGAAACACAGTCAGCGCCTGCTCGGGATCGTTTTTCTCGTGCAGGAGCGCCCGTCCTAGGCTGGCATGCAAAACCGGAATCTGCGGATTGAGCTTCCGCGCCTGCTCCCATTCTCTCAGGCCATCGTCAACCAGGCCGCGTGAGAAGTAGAGCGTTCCCAGGAGGTAGCGGGCGGTTGCGTCTTCGGGATTGGAGTGCATGGCGGCGCTCAAAACTGCGAGGTCCTCCGCCCGGCCCGGGAAAACGTACGCCGTCGAGAGCTTCGAAGCTGAAGCAAAGTCAACAGATCCTGAGTCGCCGAGCCTTTCCCGGCAGTATCCGCGATAGTAACTGACCAGTGGATGTTTCTGCGGGGGGAGGGCTCCAGGCTCAGTCTCGTCCGCAATAGCAGGTGGATACTGCCGCGAGATGACATCCAGAGCCTGGGAGTAGAGACCGAGCCGCATATCCTCCGCTGCCAGGTTCAAGACGCGCTCGGCATCATTCGCGAGATGCTGCAGATCGGGTCTTCCCATTTGTTCTTGTAGAAAGTAACGCTCAGGGAATCGGCCGAGCCATTCGTCAGCCAGCCTTCGCGATTCATCTTGCTTCCCATTCGCACGCAAGATGGCGACCAACTCTTCTGCCGTTCGCAGATCATCAGGTGCCGCGCGAAGAGCGTCTCTTAGATACAACTCCGCCTGCTTCAGATCCCCTTCCCGGGCTGAAAGCTCGGCCAGCCGCAGGCCTCCGGCAGCACGGAAGACGGGTTGCCGGTACGCCGCCTCATAGGACTCACGCGCATCGCGATTCCGGCCGAGACCTTCGTAGGAAATGCCAAGATAGTAGGAGATTTCAGGGTCAGAAGTGTCGCGGGTGTAGACCGGTTCGAGATAGTCCTTAGCCTCCTGGTATCGGAGCAGGCTTGCGCACAAACGTCCCGCAGCCTTTCGCGCTTGAAAGCTCTCCGGAAACTTGGCCATCGCCTCTTGATACGCCTGCAGGGCCTGCACCTGCTGCCCGTTGAGCTCGAGCTCGGACCCGAGCTGGATCCAATCGTCTTCCGTACGCTTTTCCGGATCCGGCATGCGGTACGAAGGCTGCGGCCCCACCTGGACTTGCTCCACCGGAGTCCAGTCGTACACACCTTCGGTATGACGTAACAGAACGTTTCCCTGATTGTCGCCGAGTTCGAAAGTGTATTTCTGTTGTGGATCAGCGTTGGCGATCTCATGCGACCAAGTCTGCTCAGGCCTGAGGTCGGTCTTTTCCTCAAATACCGTCTGATTTCCTCCGGTAATGCGTATCGTTGCACCCGGATAGGCCTGGTTCACGTTCAGGCTGGCGACCAACACATTTCCCCGGCGACTAAGGTTGATCACTCCGGCCAGACCGGCTCTGGAAATACCCCCGATCTCTCGCGCCGGCATCCAGAATTCGGAGAAGCTGATCGTCTGCCGAGGCTCAAGAAAAGCATAGGTCTCCTGATTGCGAAAGAGGCCGGCTTGCACTTCCACGTAGGCGCTGTTGTTGTCCGAGAGCGCCTTTCGCCAGTCGAGCCCGTCGGCGTCGACACCCCACGACCAGATCTTCTTGCCGGGGAGTTGCGCGTAATCCGCGTAGTGCACGATCCCGGTGTTAGTGTACGGATTCCAGATACCCATAAACGGCTCGCGGCTTCCATGCACGAACAGAGATACGGGGCCCTTGGTGTGATTCCTGATGAGTCTGAGGTCCGTGCCGTCGGCCTCGACGGGCCATGGCTCGACTTCCGTGAACCCATGGCTGGCTGTGAAGCGCATCGGATATTGAATTCGTGAATCATCCCAGACCTGGACCCCGGCGTTGTTCCACCAATAAAAGCGGTGCCGGACGTCGCTGCGGTTGTTGAGAGTTACTTTTTCCTCGAGGAGCGTCGAGCGGGGCCGCAGAATGAGTTCGACAGCCCACTGCATGCCGTACACACGATCGATGTTGCCCACCTGGACGTAAGCGCTGCCATCCTCCCGTGGTCCAAATGCAAAGTCGACGGGCGAGGCGGTCACCCAGCTGTGTGAAACGGGAAAGTTGAACTCGATGCCAAACGCCGCCCAGGCTCCGCGGTACGCCACGTCTGCCTTCTTGATCGAAGGGTTTTCGTAAAACATCGGCTGGCCGCTGATCTTGTCAGTGCAGCTGTACAGGTGCCCACCGATGTCGGGCAAAACGGAGCACTTCAGATACTCATTCTCAAGAAACAGCGCGCGCCAGGCGTGATCGCTGCTGCGGTTGGTCAGATTGTGGCGCAACGTGTAGGGATAGTTGAACCGACCGTTCGCATATTGATCGAATGGTGGATTGGGGTCAGGCGCTCCCTCTTCATACGTGGGTAGGGTCAAGGTTCCCTGCCACACACGGACTTGCGCCGATGCCAAACTGGCGGC
>Ga0074045_10002976_pt1 | contig 15392 bp, 12 predicted proteins | sample BogForMeECP23OM2_FD_94442 | JGI IMG/M metagenome (GOLD analysis project Ga0074045, IMG submission 94442) | Bog forest soil microbial communities from Calvert Island, British Columbia, Canada - Bog Forest MetaG ECP23OM2 | ecosystem: Environmental > Terrestrial > Soil > Wetlands ...
CCCAGAGACCGTTCGTGAGGAGCCTGGGAAAAGAATCGGTCTCAAGCCGACTTGCCGTCATGTCGCCTCCTTGTCCAACCAATCACGCAGCCCAAGCCCGGACTCGGGCCATCACACGTGCTTCCACTATAGATATTAAGTCGTTGTGAGTCCATCACTGTTTTTTTCTTTTTTCGCAATTGTGAGCTTGACAAATGTATTGTCGGGGTTTAAAAATAAATTTGACTTGACTAACTGTAATAGATTCACTTGCTTTCGGCAGACCTGTCCGAGAGCTGGTGTGCAAATAACCAGGAGACTCCATGAACCGTGCCCCTTCCCAGGAACAATGTGCTGACTGCCCTGCGCTTGCCGGACAAGAATGCTGTACCGGTAGTCTGACAAAGCTGTCCAACCTGAAGCCGGGCCAGAAGGGAACAATTGCCCAGGTGTGCGGCAACCCGGACTTCCGTCTGAGAATGATGGAGATGGGCTTCACAAAAGGCACAGAAGTGACGGTTGTCAAGTACGCGCCTCTAAGCGATCCCGTCGAGTTGGTAATTAAAGGATACCACCTGACACTCCGAAAAGATCAGGCCTCAGATATCCTGATACATGAGCCGGACCAGGCCGCCGCCTGAGAGACCTGTGCCCATGTCCAAGCAAATTGTTGTGGCTCTTGCCGGCAACCCCAATGCCGGCAAAACTACGCTGTTCAATGCCCTCACAGGGGCACGACAACATGTTGGGAACTGGCCCGGTGTAACTGTTGAAAAAAAGGAGGGGACCGTCATACATGGGGATCGCGAGATCCACGTAGTAGACTTGCCTGGCACTTATTCCCTGACAGCCTATTCCCTCGAAGAAATCATAGCTCGGAATTTTATCGTTGAATCTGCCCCCGATGTGGTGGTGGACGTGGTGGACGCTTCCAACCTGGAGCGCAATCTGTACCTGTCCGTCCAACTCTTGGAAATGGGGGCCCCAATTGTCATTGCCCTGAACATGATAGATGTTGCCCAGGGGCGGCACATACACATCAACGATAAGTCACTCTCTGACTTGTTGGGCGTGCCTGTAATACCTACCAACGGCAAGAAAAGGATAGGAATTGAAGAGCTTCTTGATCGGGCGATCGAACGAGCCGAGACCGCGGACGTTTCTGGTACGCAAAGAACTGTTTCGTACGGAACTGAGGTTGAAGAAGAACTTGCAAAAATAGAAGAGAGACTCAATAGCGCACGAACCCGCTTGAACGGACTTTCCAATCGCTGGCTCGCAGTTAAGCTTCTGGAAGGAGACCCCGAGATATCGAAGGTGGTCGAGTCGACCATCGGCGGGGACGGAGTATTTGATCAGGTTGAGCAGAGCCGCAAACACATTGAAGACATATTCGCCGATCCCCCAGAGATCGTGCTGACCGATGCTCGGTACGGTTTCATCTCCGGTGCCCTGAAGCAGGCTGTCCATGTTGACAGCAGCGATCGCGTTCACTTGAGCGAATCCATTGACAAGGTACTGACCGACCGAATGCTCGGCCCGGCCGTGCTCATGCTGATACTTTATCTAGTGTACATGTTTACGTTTCAGGCGAGCGAACCTCTGGTCAAAGGTTGCCAGGTGCTATTTCAGTGGTTGGGGACCCTCGCTGGGGAAGTAATTCCCGAGGGACTTCTCCGATCTTTGGTCGTGAGCGGCATTATCAACGGGGTAGGGGGGGTGCTGGGATTCACTCCTCTTATTGCGTTCATGTTTCTGGCCATCGCCATACTGGAAGATACAGGGTACATGGCGAGAATAGCGTTCATGCTGGATCGGGTGCTCAGAGGCTTTGGTCTGCACGGCTCCTCCATGCTGGCCCTCATGGTGGCCGGCGGGATCGCGGGCGGCTGTGCGGTGCCCGGAATCATGGCTACCCGCACGATGAAGGAACCAAAGGAGCGGCTGGTCACGATATTAGTGGCCCCCCTTATGAACTGCGGGGCAAAACTCCCTGTATACGCCCTGCTTATCGGCGCATTCTTTGCTCACAGCCAGGCCCGGTTCATGATCCTTTTGACCCTGATCTCCTGGGCAATGGTATTGATCGCAGGGAAAGTTATTCGTTCGACGGTGCTGGCTGGGCCATCCGCTCCATTCGTCCTCGAGTTGCCTCCGTACCGAGTTCCAACATTGAGAGGCCTCCTTATTCACACATGGGAACGAACGTGGATGTACATCAAGAAGGCCGGCACAATACTCCTTGCCGTATCTATAGTACTGTGGGCCATGATGACATTTCCCACCTTGTCACCGGAAAAGGCAAACCGTTTCGAAGAGAGGAAAGCGAAGCTGACATCAGCCTTTCTGGCAGACCCGAAGGTCAGTGTGGTATTCGCATCTGAAAATGATATCGAAGAATTCGAGAAATTCATCAAACAGATCGAAGAAGGCGAGCGCCCGACTGTCGGGGCGAATAATCCGACGTTTATTGAGCTGGCTGAGGCCCTGAAGAAGCCTTCTGAGGCCGGGTCCGAATCTTCCAAGCAGCCGATGGACACCGATATCGGTCCGGTCGCTTCGGCGTATGCTGCGTTTGCAGCGGAAAAGACAGCCATAGAAGGTGAAAAACTAAGCGAGCAACTTAAACACACAATAGGTGGACGTCTAGGCGTGGCCTTGGAAACGGTGTTCCGTCCCATCGGCTTCGACTGGAGAACAAATGTGGCTCTGGTGGGCGGCTTTGCAGCCAAAGAGGTAGTTGTGGCAACGCTGGGAACCGCTTACTCCCTGGGCGAGGTGAAGCCACGGGAAGCAGAGAGCCTCGGGGAAAAGCTGCGGAAGGAACCCGGCTGGAATCCTCTGATGGCATTCACGCTCATCGTGTTTGTAATGCTTTACAATCCATGCATAGCCACGCTCGTGGTCATAAAGAAGGAATCCGGGTCATGGCGGTGGACGCTCTTTGCAATGGCCTACACCACCATCCTGGCGTACTGCGTCGCGTTGGCAGTTCATTCCGGCGGGACGTTTTTGAGGCTGGGCCTCTCGTAAGTTTAAGAAAGCCCAGGTCAGGAGATGACAATGTGGCAGGAAATTGCTGTAGGATTACTGGTAGCTGCTTCGGCCTTCTTTATTGGTAAGCGCTTCTGGAACAGTTTCAAGGGAGTCCGGACCGGGAGTGCCAACTGCGGATGCGGCTGTTCTACCTGTGAGCAAGGTTTTAACTCACCGTCGGATTGCGCGACTGCTGGTTTGAAAGAGCCCCGCGTGCGTTGAGGTAAGGAAACTGCTGATTGTGTTGCTGTTCGGGACAGGATTCTATATGGGCTTTACCAGGATCTTGGACGCATCGGCCTTTGTGAGGGATATGTGGTAGCCTTTGATGTTGACGTTAACACTTCCTGATTTAGCATCCTTCTTTTCGATCTCCACGATGACGCCGGTCTCCAGGCCCTGCTTGGCCAACAGCTTTCTAGACTCCCCTGATCCTTTCAATGAGTCTATCACGACCTGAGACCCGGGAAGCGCTGCCGCCAAAGTCATGCCATCGTCCAAGGCGGCCTTCTGGGCCTGGGCACGGCTCATCAGCCTCTCCTTGGCCTTGTCCAGGCATGGAATACACTCCTCACAAGTGTCGGCCACCCCTTCCTGCCATCTGGTCTGATCGACCGGACACATTTCGATGAATTCTCCCAACCTGACCAGCTTTTCAATTACCTCGGGGTCAAGGTGATGCTCGATGCGGCAGGCGTTGTCCTCCGCGACCTCTTCTCCCACCTGGAGCACCCTCACCAGGAAACGTTTCAGGACCTCGTGTTTCCGAACTATCTCCTTGGCCTTTCTTATCCCGCGCTCGGTCAGAGTGATGAACTGGTGAGGATCGTATCGGATCAGCCCGCGGCCGCCGAGACTCTTCAGAGCAGAAGTGACGGATGACATTTTGACGCCGAGCCTGTTGGCGATATCACGGACGCGAGCGATCCGGCGCTCTTTCTCCAGGTGATAGATCGCTTCCAGATAGTCTTCCATGGCTGAAGTAAGCGCGGGAAGGGGTTTGGAAGGCTGCATGCAAAATCCCCCGAACATGATGAAGCATCAAGTATGAATGAGCCCCTCGGCGATGTCAAGCGGCTCTGCACTGACGGGGCCGTGAAGGGCAGAGGATGCGGTGTAAGCGTGCCGACTTTCGGCCTTTGTCTTCTCAGATTTGCCGTATTCGATGAAGATGGATTGGTCCCGCTCTTCTCTGAAGTCCCGTTATTCCGTAACCGTGCCCTCGAGAAGTGTGTCTACGTACCGCACGAGAGCCCTCGCTTGCCTAAGATCTCTCATAGAGCACCTTGCCTTCTCTCAAAGCCTTGGCCACCACATTATTCAATGAGTGCCGCCAATATTCCACTTCGTCCCGGCTGTAAACCAGAATGTCTTTCGCGAACGGAAAGGAGGCCAGAGAGCGCCACAGTTTTGCCATCTCTTTCCTTCGGCTTCTCTTTTCTCCGAACGGGTCCGATTCAATTATCAGTAGATCGACATCTGAGCCATGCCGGGATTCTCCCCTTGCCTGGGAGCCAAACAAGATAATCTGCTCCCGATTCGCTGTATTAACAATAACTCGGATCATTTTTTCAAAAACCTGTTGTTGGACAGACCTTGTCATGTGTCAACATCCATAGCAAAAGCAGGCGTGGCAGCACAGGTGTGAATGCCTTACTTCTCAATCCGCTCAGTGTCTTCTAGCATATCCAGCAATCGCTCGCGGTTTTCTCTCATAAGGGAACTACTTCTTGCAGAACTATTTCCCTGATCCGCTGTTTCAGGCCCTTTCCGCGGTGAGCGCCCTGGGGAGTTCCTCGATCACGTCCGTGGCACTGACCGGGCCGGGACCGACTCGCTCTACGATGTTGTCCGCAGCCAGCCCGTGCAGGTATACCCCGAAGGGGAGGGCCTCCTCTGGTGGTATGCCCTGGACGAGCAAGCCGCCAAGGATACCGCTGAGGACGTCCCCCTGCCCACCTGAGGCCATCCAAGGAGTTCCTGTGGTGTTCACAATGATTCTGCCGTCCGGCGATGCGGTCAAGGTCCGGGCGCCTTTCAAGATGAGCCATATTCCGTAATCAGTCGCCAAGGTCCTCGCAACGCCCATCCTATCCTGCTGGACTTCTCTCACGGTCTTGCCGGTGAGGCGGGCCATTTCGCCGGGATGAGGGGTCAGAACAACGCGAGCCTTGGTCTGGCGTAGGACATCCAGGTTTGGGGCCAGCGCATTGAGGCCGTCAGCGTCAATAACCAGCCGCCTCTGGTAGGCAGCCAGCAATTTGTTAATCATTTCGGCGATTCCTTCGACTGTCGAAAGGCCGGGCCCCAAGATTATACAGCGTTTAGTCTCTGCAAGCGCGAGGACACGGTCTATTGCCGCATAACCGAGGTAACCCGGTACGCTCTCGGGAAGCGGCTCGGTCATCTCTTCAGTCAGCTTGGCTTCGAGAATCGGATTCAAAGAGGCAGGGACACCCACGGTCACAAGACCTGCGCCCATGCGATAGGCGGCCCTCGCGGCCATTGCAGGCGCGCCGGTCTTTCCGGGAGAACCCCCGACAATAAGCAGATGTCCGAAAATCCCCTTATGTGCTTGCGGATCCGAACGCAGGCGCCAATACTCCACGGCATCAGGTTTTTCGTAAAGCCAGGCTTTGGGTGGGTTTTTCTCGATTGCATGGAGGGGAATGGAGATGTCTACGACCTCCACATTGCCGCAGAATTCCAGGCCCGGATACAGGGCCATTCCCAACTTCTTGAAGCCGTACGTGGCAGTCAAATCTGCTTGAACCGCGCAGCCGAGTATACGGCCCGTGTCGGCGTCGAGGCCTGAGGGGAGATCCACCGCGAGGCGCAGACCGCTGACCCGATTGATCTCAACGATGGCTTCGCGATAAGGAGAACGAACCTCGGAATCTAGGCCTGTCCCAAGAATGGCATCGACAACTACTTGGCTTTGGCGCCATTGGCGGACGGCCTGTTTGAACGACTCCTCGTCCGTCACCTCATAGACGCGAGAACTCATGCGTTCGAGGACATGGAGATTGACCAGCGCGTCCCCCTTTATCTTTTCGCGGGGGCTGAGGAGGAAAGTTTGCACCTCGGCCCCATGATTGATCAGATATCGAGCGATAACGTACCCGTCGCCGCCATTGTTTCCCGGGCCGGCCACAACGGATACCTTGAGGTCCCGGACGTCGCCCCCGAGGTGGGTCTTTAGAATGTGAAAGGTCGTGCGTCCGGCGTTCTCCATGAGGACAACACCGGGAATTCCATACTCCTCAATGGCCGCTGCATCGAAGGCCCTCATCTCCTCCGCGGTCACAAGATACATGAGATATCCCCCTTGGTAATCGCCAAACGTGTGTGAGGCTCAAGGCAGCTCGGCCGGGACAGGTCCGCGCTTGTCCGCTCCCATGAAATAGCACGCATATCCCGCGCAGAGCATGCTGTACCTGCCTATCTGCTCCAGCGTGATGAGCCCGCTAATTTCACCGGCCCTGAGTATAGGTACCGCTTTGCTGCCGCTTGCCTGAATCTGTTCAAGAATGTCAGTCAGAAGAGTTTCCTCAGCCGCCGTGGGAAAATCGCCGGTCATCGCCTGCGACACAAGCATCGAGGGCCCTTTCTTGTGGAGCGCATTGACGAGGGTGTCCCGGGTAACCAGACCTACCAGCCGGCGTCCGTCCACCACCGGGAAATCCTCCTGAAACCCTCGACAATAACGCTCGGCCACGTCTCCCACAGTGTCATGTGGCGAGAGGACGTCTATATCGCTCACCATGGCAGCTCTAGCCGTCACACCTTTGAGTGGGAGCATGATACCCAACTGCCGCTCTTCGGCTTCCGCACCCATGTACACAAACAGTGCTATTAGAATCATAAACACGTTCATGGACAACAAGCCAAGAAAGAACAAGCCAATGGCCAGAGCCTGCCCGATTCCCACTGCGATGCGAGTAGCCTTCAAAGGGCTCATATACAGCGCCAGAAGTCCACGGAGCACCCGTCCCCCATCCATAGGAAAGGCCGGTATGAAATTGAAGATTGCGAGGATAAAATTCACCGCGGCAAGTTGCACGAGGAGATTCCCCCGGATCGAGACGTTCCAGAAACTGAGCCCGTACCCCAGGAGGTCAGATACGAACCAAAGCGAAATGGCAAGAACCAGACTAGCCGCGGGGCCTGCTGCGGATATCAGAACTTCCTGCCGCGGGTCTTCCGGCGTAGTGGGCATTCGTGCCACTCCACCGATGGGAAGCAGCGTTATGTCCACAACATTGATTCCGTAATGGCGCGCGACCATGGCATGGCTCAGCTCATGGAATACCACCGACGCAAAAATCAGTCCGACGAAAATCAGACCGTGCAGGCCCCCAATACCGATAATGGAGCTGCCGGCAAAGTAGATGATAAGCAGCAAGAACAAAAAGGTAACATGCACCTTGAGCGGTATTCCCAGGATGGAACCGATTTTAAACGACCATTTCATTGATTTTGCCTCCTTGAACCAAAATTCCTCCTCGGGCCGTCAGGTCAACTGGACGAGCATTCCGAACTGCCGCAAAAAAAGAGAAAAACAAATCCTCTCCCGACCCTTCGCGCACGAGAACTCATCGGCACAATTGACCGCCTTGGCTTTACTTCTATTTACCACAGATTAGTGCCCTGGTCTCTTTTTGCAAACAAAACAATTTTGTAGTACGCTTTTATGGGCTCTGGTTTAGCGGACGTCGAACTCTGAGGTTCCCGTGATCGAAATCGGTGAAGCACAACGTAAGGTACTGGAGGAGATTCCCGTCCTCGGAAGGGAAAGAGTATACATAGTCGAGGCGCTTGGACGCGTCCTCGCCCAGGATGTGGCCGCAAAGCGAGACGTACCTTTCGGAGAAAACTCCGCTATGGATGGATATTGCTGTCGCCACGAAGACTTGGCAGGCGTGAACGCGACTCATCCTGCCAAATTGAAAATAATTGGCGACTCGCCGGCCGGAAAGCCTTTCCGTGGCACAGTGGGACCGGGTGAAGCGGTCCGCATCATGACCGGCGGATTGATTCCTTCGGGAGCAGACACTGTGATTATGGTCGAAGATACCCAGACTGAAGGTGACCACGTCCTCTGTCTCCGAGATCCCGGCTCTGGCGCCCACATTCGCCTGCATGGGGAAGACGTGAAAGCGGGAGAGATCGTGCTTTCGGTGGGAGACATTATCAGGCCGCCGGAAGTGGGGATGCTTGCCACGCTCGGGCACGCTTACGTACATGTTTATCAACGTCCGATTGTAGCCATTCTATCCACAGGGGACGAACTAGTTGACCTGGACGAGCCCTTCACTGATGGAAAGGTGGTTTGTTCCAACAGTTACAGCCTGGCAGCGCAGGTGCTTGAATGCGGGGCTATACCACTTTCCCTGGGAATAGTCTCCGATGATGAAGCAGACCAGCGCGCTCGCATATCGGACGGGATGAGGGCCGATGTCATAATCACGTCCGGCGGCGTATCGGTAGGAAAATACGATCTGGTCAAAGATGCTCTCTCAAAACTGGGGATGAGGGTCAAGTTCTGGAAGGTGGCCATGAAACCGGGCAAGCCGCTGGTGTTCGGCACAATCGGCAACAAACCGGTATTCGGCCTGCCGGGTAATCCAGCCTCGGCCATGATATCTTTCGAGCAGTTTGTAAGGCCGGCCCTGTTGAAGATGATGGGACACGTGAGCCTTTTCAGACCGCTCATTGAAGCAACGCTCGCCGAAGACTTGGGGATCACATCGGATCGACTCCACCTGGTAAGGTGCAAACTTTTCGAGCGGGACGGGAACATGATGGCGGTGTCCACCGGTACCCAGAGTTCCGGGGCTCTTCGATCAATGGTCCTGGCTGACGGACTAATGATTCTCCACCCGGAGGAGGCCCCCTTTTCTGCCGGACACCGAGTGCGGGTGCAAGTGCTGCACACGAACAGTCCTCTTAGTCCTCAATCTCCCTATAACTGAGTCCAGGAAGGATCTGGTTCCAGATCAGCGAATTATACTCATTCCCAAAATAAGGTCCATTTGGAAATTCGAGGTAGTGAATCCCAAAAGGCTCACCGAAACGGGTGTTTTTGCCGTCATTCCCGCGAAGGCGGGAATCCAGAGGGGTTATAGCGAGCAAGACTGGATTCCCGCCTTCGCGGGAATGACGAACTTTTTACATCTCAGAGTTCCCTGACGGCATGCGAATTAGTATCACTCCCACAAATCGGACAAAAACGTTGGCAAGTGTTGTAAGTTGACCAGTTTTGGACCGGCATACAAGAGACGCCGGCCGTACCGGTATTTTGGAACGCCCCTGCTGTGCAAGTTGCAAATTTCTACTGCTCCTATAATAACCCGTATCCTTTGATTTTCTGGAGTAGGGAAGGGTAGCTGATTTCAAGGACCTGAGCTGCTTGGGAACGGTTCCCTCCAGTGCGGTTGAGTGCCTTGATAATAAGGGTCTTTTCCAGAGCCTTGGATGCCTTCTTGAGCGACATGGTTTCTTCCTCGGCCTGTAAAATTGGGCCGCTGCGGTCTGAAACGCGAATGTCGCTCGGAAGGCATTCCAGTGTAATCGCATCTCCCAGTGTGAGTATCATGGCCCTTTCGACTACATTTTGAAGCTCTCGCACGTTTCCCTTCCAGGGGCAGTTGAGTAGGGCCTTCCTGGCATCCCGCCTGATGTGACTTATTTTGAGCCCCATCTTCTTGTTGAAAATGTCCACGAAGTGCTCCACCAGCGGAATGATGTCCTCCTTTCTTTCTCTCAGGGGAGGGACTTCGATGTGCATAACATTGAGTCGGTAATACAGATCTTTTCTGAAAAGACCATTTTCCATGGCAACTTCCGGATCTACGTTTGTGGCGGCCAGGATCCTCACGGAAACGTGCCGGGGGACAGTCTCTCCCACCCTTCGCATTTCCCCGGTATCGAGGATCCTCAAGAGCTTCACTTGGAGCGAAGGCTCCATACTGGCAATTTCGTCAAGTAGCAGTGTTCCTCCATCAGCCTCCTCAAAAAGACCCGGTTTTTCGTCAGAAGCCCCTGTAAATGCCCCCCGCGTGTGCCCAAACAACTCTGTCTCAAGGAGGGCGACCGGTATGGCGCCGCAATTGACCGCCACAAAAGCGCCGCGGGAGCGGTGAGAACAGCGGTGAATCTCCCGTGCCATCACCTCCTTCCCGGTCCCGGATTCGCCGGTTATTAGCACTGCGGAATCTGAACGTGCTACCTGGTGAACCGTATCTAGGATCGCTTTCATGGGAGGGCTTTTCACAACAATCCCCGGGCTTCCCTCAACTCTGAGCAGTCGGCGCCGAAGACGCACCACTTCTCGCCTCAACCTTTCTCTTTCTGAAGCCTTACGGAGAGTTAACACCACTTCGTCGGCTTTGAACGGCTTGGAAATATAATCGTACGCGCCTTTGCGCATCGCCTCAAGTGCAAGTTCTACGCTGCCATAGGCGCTCATGAGGATGACAATTGTGTCGATCCCACGACCGCGCAGGTGCTCCAGTAGTTGAATGCCGTCCATTCCGGGCATTCGAACATCTGAAAGAATAAAATCAAACCTATCGCTTTCAGCAAGTTCCAGAGCCTGCTGGGCCGAGCCGGCGCACCGGGGCTCGAATCCGTCCTGCTTAAGAATGGAACTGAGCATGTGCAGCATGTTCGGTTCGTCGTCTACGATCAGGATTTTTGGGAGCTGTTCCTCCATAGCTGATCCACCGCCGGCCGGATAAAAATTCGACTGCACGGCTATCCTCGCTGCAATATGCGATTCGGGATGCCGCGTCAAATTCTGACACCAATGTGGTATGAGTCCGAGTTTAACCCCAGCTCGCAGAATATTCCATGCCTAATGAGAATTGGCATTCCCACGGTAAAATCTTTGAGAGTTCTGTAGGGGCAGATCCGAGCATCTGTCCGGTTTTTGGGCGCACACGTGGGTGCGACCCTACCGGGGCTGAGTCGTCTCCTTGACAGCGCAATTATATAAGAGAGTCGGACACGAACAGGTGCACGCCGCCGTAAGGCCACATTCTCCTTGACATATTTAAGTAATTACTTTAATATAGGCGTGTATATATTGGACATCATGCATTTTAGTTAATATAACGGTGCGTGAGTCTACCAGGAGGATGGTCAATGAAAACAAGTCTTGCTGCCGTAGCTTTGGCGGCTCTCCTCATCTTCCTACCAGGGCCCTCCTTTTCAGGAGTCCAAGGAGAAAAAGGTCACGATTTCATACCGAGGTTTCACAATGTGATCTTTCTCTTCGACGTGTCCGACTCCATGATGGCAGGATACCCGATAAACTACGATTTTTCCCGCATGTTCGTTGCAACCAGAGCATTCATGATGTTCAATGCGGTGATGCCTCATGTGCCTCAGTGGCAGTACGATCTGAACACCGCGCTTATAACCTTTGGTGACTGCGCGACGCCCAGGCTGCTGGGTCCGCTCGGTCCGTGGACAAGGGTCAAGTATGCGTCGAACTACGCGTGTTTACGTCAGGAGGGGACGGGTCCCCGGCGAACTGCCGCCTTTCAGGACGCGCTACAATTGGCGGGGTCTCTCATAAGCACGGCAGCCGGCCGCACTGCAGTAGTAGTTCTCACCGACGGAGGTTCTATGGGGGAATGCCCGCAGAAGACCGCTATTGCCTTAAAAGACGCGTATGGCAAGAAGGTTCAGGTCTACGGCATTTTCTTCGGTGGGGATAGGGAAGTCGGCTGGAGGAACCTTTATGAGGTATGCAAGCTAACCGGCGGATATTGTCGGCAATGGGAGGAAGTACGCAGCAAGGCCCAAATGCAGGAATTTGCATGGGACGTTCTTGTGAGGGAAATAATGTTCCCATATCCAGAAATCTTTTTCAAAATGAAGAGCGCTGATCTGCTCCCTTCTGAAGCGCTTAAGCTCGAGAGCGTGGCCAACTTTCTTCATGCTATTCCACAATATGTGCTCCAACTTGACGGGCACACGTCATTTTTCGGAGACACGAGGGGCAATTATCAACTCGGCATGGCTCGGGCCCGAAACGTAAAAGACGCTCTAGTGAAGATTTATAAGGTTGATCCTACAAGAATAGTGGTTCGGTCGTGGGGGGAAGAGTTGCCACGCTACGACAATCAGAATCCTGACACCGCGGTTCGCAACGCGCAGGCCAACCTTTACCTCATGCTTCCGTTAAGGAACTATCCGTACGATGAGAAGCACCTGCATACCTTCGGCGTCGGCGCTGTCGGAGATATTTACAACACCCAAGAACGTTACAACCCCCAACAACGCGGCAACATCTTCGGAACCGACCCTGATGCCGAATGGGCATGGCCGGCTAAACCCGCTCCAGGTTCACCAATACACGCGCCTGTGGATAGACGGGGTGACAGCAGAGTAAAGCTCCCTGCCGAAGCTGCCCCTGTCGGTGTAGGAGGATTTCATTAGAGGCAGAGCCCAATAATATGGTCTTAGTGTAAGAACCGAGAGGGGAGACAACCAAGAAAATGGGCCTCCCCTCTGCTCTTTATCAAAGCTGCTCTCTCGCGGTATTCTTCGATTCCAGCCACGCGACGACTGTCTCATGGAGTTTTCCAACGAACCGAGAAGTCCTCGCACGCCTCTGCGATTCAACCAGCAATTTGGGAGGAATCCTCCTGAGAAGCGCGCTCCCGGCACCGTTAATCAAGTTACTGTATCGGATCCGGTCAAGATGCGCTTCGAGCCTTTTTCGATACTGTTCATTCCTCTCTCGTATCTTCTCCGACTCCAACCCGTCTAGTTCGTCATACACAAACTGTTCTCTCTCAAAGACGGAGGTCTCGACACTACGCAAGTTGGTCAGCCCATACCGTTCAGGATGCTCGAACATCAAAGACTGTGGCTCCAGGAGAAAACGCTGAGGTAAGAATGCGACCATGTCTGAATCGCTGAATCGTTCCATAAGACGGATAAGACTTTCCACGTCCCCTTCCGACTCGTGGGGTGTGTTGTAAATGAGATGAACGTAATTCTTGATTCCAAGGCTTATTGATTCGTCAATCAGATCGTACATCTTCGTCGTGTCGAAGCTCTTCCCCAGCAATCGGACCGTGGGCGGATGTGCCGACTCCACCCCCCAGAAGAGGCTGAAACACCCAGCCTTCTTTGCCTTTTTCAGGAGGGCCGGGTTGAAACCATTTACCTTTGCGTAGGCGTACCATCGGATTTCCGGAAAATTCGTTGCCAGCCGGTCGCAAACTTCGGCCAAACGGTCGGGATTGCCATTAATCGAAGCATCTGCAAATTGGAAGGTGGCAGTTTGGTAATTTCGAGCGAGTTCGGACAATTCAGAAACGATCTTGTCCGCGGATTTGCGGTCATATCTATCCACCAATCGTCCTGTGCAGAAACTACACCGCGAAGGACACCCCTTGGACATGCGATACGGAAGAAAGAGGGTTTTCTCTCCTGTCAAAGGATGATCATACCGATACGACCCCAGCGAAAGACCCTCAAAGTCGGGAACGCGTTCTTCTTCAGCCACCAGGTGTGACTGAGGTGCTTGAACGAGATCTTGCCCGTCGAAATAAATCACACCCGGTATCTCCTCCCGGGGGATCTCCGTCCTCTCCTGATGGAGCCGGTGAAGCATCAATAGCGGAATCTCTCCGCTCCCCTTCACCCAGTAGTCGGCCATGCCGTAGGGAACAAACGATTCTACCGGTCTAATCGTGATGAAAGGCCCGCCGAAGACGATCACAGCCTCCGGGTTGACTCGGCGGACATGTCGCGCGAGTAGGAGTGAAGCCCAGAACTGATGATAGGATACTATGGAAAAGGCGTACATTCCCGCGTTAAGAATCAGGCGGCTGGCGTAATTGTCGGCAAAGGCCTGGAGAGCGCTTTGAGAACTGTTTCCCTTAAGAACCTCAAAAAAATCTCTCTCGGAAAAAGTCTTATCAGCATTGTGATAGTCGATGCCATTGTCATCCCCGAAGAGGTATTCCATGAGAAAATCATATTGGACCACGGGGACGGAATGCTCTTTCAGGAAGGCATAGACCACGGCCATGCCGTACGGCATAAATTTTGTCTTAAGGTATCGCTTGCTGATCGCAGGGGGATGGATAAGAACCACTCGGGGATCAGAAGGATAGCGAAGGCTGGCAGGGGAATTGGTGGAGATGGTGTCCATATTTGTTTTTTGGGAACTCCCTCACGGGGAGGTCTTTGTCCCTCAAGTCTCTCCCGGGCGACCCTCACCGCAGCACGCGGCAACCGTGGTCTTTTCATGAACGCCGAAACGTTCGGCTGCTCGTGAAACAATCCTCGCGTGAATCATCTTCGTCCACAATACGCGTGTAATGAGCATGGCCAACAGGATCGCAGCGCCCAATTCCAACCATTGAGGAATGAACTCACCGGCCGCAGCGCCTGCGGCTGCTTTCGCAGAGATGCCCAGCGCCGAGTAGAGTAGGTCGGTCAGATATGCCGCTATCAGAGTACACAATGCGATTGACCCGAGATAAATTCCCAGCGACCGTTTCCCCAGCATTCCGCCCACCATGGCAATGGTGGCCATGTTGGTGGCCGGTCCGGCCAAGAGCAAAATCAGCGCTACCCCGGGGCTCATTCCTTTCATAACCAGAGCGGCCGCGACCGGGGTCGACATGGATGCGCATACATACATGGGGAGACTCACGGCCAACATACTAAGGTATGCCAACAGCCCCGAACCAAAGACGCTGCTCACAAAGGACTCCGGTACCAAGGCTGTGATAATGCCCGCAAGGGTTATCCCCAGCATGAACCAGCCTGCAAGATCCGCCATCAGGTCCCCAAACGCGTACCCTATGCCCGCTCGCACCTTTTCAAGGAAATTGTGATGCGTTGCGTGTTCCGTGGAGTCGCAATCCGTCCCGTTGCAGCAGCCATCGACCATGCATGTGCGGTCCGCGACAGCGCGTTGGTCAGGCTGCTCGGATCTGCCGGTAAAGTTCTCTATAATCCCTGCCACCACCGCCGTAATTAACGCTGTTATCGGCCTGATCACTGTGATGAGAGGATCCAACAGGGAATAGGTTAATGCTATGGCATCAACTCCGGTTTCCGGACTGGATATGAGGAAAGCCAAGCAAGCTCCATTGTTGGCTCCCTGTTTCTTGAGACCCGCAACTGCGGCACCACGCCGCACGATCAGAGCGGAAGCGGAATCCCCAGCAGGGCAGCGTAAAGCACGGATCTGAATCGGCCGCGATGAAAGTAGTGAGCCACCGACTCCGGCTGGAGGTACAGCCGCATGATCCCAGCGATCATCAATCCGAAAAGGATATACAGAGCCGCTTCGCGAAAAACTCTAACTGAAGAGGCAATTATTTCGATGAGGATTTCCA
>Ga0074045_10002977_pt1 | contig 15389 bp, 12 predicted proteins | sample BogForMeECP23OM2_FD_94442 | JGI IMG/M metagenome (GOLD analysis project Ga0074045, IMG submission 94442) | Bog forest soil microbial communities from Calvert Island, British Columbia, Canada - Bog Forest MetaG ECP23OM2 | ecosystem: Environmental > Terrestrial > Soil > Wetlands ...
GACCACCCTGGACGCAACCAGCACGCGGCCAAACCCGTGGCCGGCATGCCGCGCGCTTCCCGTCGGCCCGGCGGCGGCGTTGGCCGCGCTGCATCTGGCTGAACCGGAGTTGAGCGCCATCCACCGGATCACCGACCGCGATTGGCGCCGCGCTCTCGATTACTGCGACCGCTCACACCTGACGCTGGCCCTGCGGCGCGCCGCGCGGGACACGATGCCCGACTGGGTTCGCGAGCGAACGGATCGCAACGCCGCGCAGAACCGGGAGCGTCTGCGGCGGGCCGAAGATGCGTACCGCGCCGCCGCCAAGCGCCTCGGTGCAGGCGGCATCGAGTTTCTGGCGCTGAAAGGCATTACGCATTGTGCGCTTTTTGGAATGCCGGCCGCAGAGCGCGTGCAGTACGATATCGATCTGTTCTCGCCGCCAGAAAGCGTTCACCTCGCGGAAAAAGCTTTGCGCGACTTGGGCTACCAGCGAATCCCTCGGATGGAAGACTTCCCCACCGATCATCTACCAACGCTGATTCGCAGGACCGGCTGGGAATGGCACGGCGATTTCTTCGACATCGACATACCGCTTTCCGTTGAGTTGCATTTCCGCTTTTGGAACGATGCCGTGGAGCGGATTCCTGCGCCCGGAACGGAAGAGTTCTGGGGCCGTCGCGGCAGGCTGCGCATGGCCGACCTTGATCTGGATGTCCTGTGCTTACCCGATGCGCTGGCGTATTCCGCTTTGCATTTCCTGCGACACGTCCTGCGCGGCGACACGATCGTGTTCCATGCATATGAGATTGCCCGCTTCTTGGACTCAAGAGCCGAGGACGGCCGTTTTTGGAGCGAGTGGAACGCGCTCCATTCGCCAGCGCTACGCCAACTGCAGGCCGTAGCGCTCCGATTGGCTGCCGAATGGTTCGGCTGTCGCGTCGCACCGGAACTGGAGCCGGAGATGGCAGCACTGCCGAGCGCAACGCAACAGTGGTGTGCCGATTTTGCGACCTCGCCGGCAACATCGGAGTTCAATTGCAACAAAGAGGAACTGTGGCTGCACCTAAGTCTGATCAAGGCGCGCCGCGACAAGTGGAGTGTCGCGCGGAGGCGCCTACTGCCCGGCAATCTGCCTCCCGACGGCGGCGCGGTTCACGTTCCGCAGAGTGAGTTGACGTGGCGGAAACGCGCGCGCTACAAGTTCCGGTACCTAGAGTATGTGACGCGGCGGGCGCGCCGCCACGCTGGGTCGCTCGCGGGAACGGCGTATTCCGGCGCGCGGTGGTGGGGGAGGGCAAACGGACTTAGCAGACAGTTCTGGATCTTCCTGGCTGCCGCCATCCAGTTCAACTTCGGGCTCTTCATATTTTTCCTACTCTATAATCTCCACTTGCTCGATCTGGGTTACCGCGAAGATTTCCTGGGAGTGGTGGGCGCCAGCGCCACGGTCGGGAGCATATTCGGCACGATGCCGGCTGCTTTTTTGGTGCGGCGTCTCGGCTTGCGCAGAGTGTTGCTGGCGGAGATCGTGTGCACCGCCGCGATCGTCACGCTGCGCGCCACGGCAACTGCGCGGCTCCCGCTGGTCGCGCTGGCCTTCGGTGCCGGATCGGTCTTTTCCGTATGGGCCGTGGCGATCAACCCGGCGATCGCCGGCGTGGTGGAAGAAAAGCATCGCCCGCTGGCCTTCAGTGTGTTCTTCGCCGTGATGTTCTCGACAGGGATCGCGGGAAGCTACGCGGGCGGTTGGCTATCGGCGTTCTTGCATGGCAAGCAGCCGGTGCTGTTGCTGGCCGCGCTTCTAGTGGCGCTAGCGCTGATTCCAGCCTGGTTTATCAAAGCAGGTGAGCCTCCACCAGAAGGCACGAGGGTCTATCCGCGCAGCCCGTTTTTGCTTCGGTACCTGGCGGCATTCGCGTTGTGGAACCTGGCTACCGGAAGCTTCAACCCATTCGCCAATGTTTACTTTGCGCACCTCCACTTTTCGGCCAAGCGCATCGGGAGCGTTTTTTCCGGCTCACAACTAGCGCAGTTGGCCGGCGTACTGATAGCCCCCGCGATCTTCCGGAAAGCTGGGCTGGTGACCGGCATCGTGTGGATGATGGCTGCAACCGCGATCGGGCTGGCCGGACTGTCCACACAGACGAGCACTAGCGCGGCCGTGCTCACATATGCGTGGTACATGGCTTTCCAATGGATGAGCGAGCCCGGTCTGAACGCGCTGCTGATGAGCCGCGTAATTGAGCGCGAACGCAGCGGAGCCTCCGCGCTGAATTACATGGTGGCTTTTTCAGCGCAAGCGGTGGCGGCGCTGGCCGCTGGCCGGTTGCTGGCGCACTTCGGCTATAGCGTGGTGCTGGCGGGCTCGGCGCTGCTCGCCGTGTGCGCTGCCGGTCTGTTTCATGCCTTCGTCAACTCGCCCACGGCGGAGCCAAGTGCGGCGCACTCAATTGTTGCCAGTACCTCCTGACGGTACCGTTCGAGCGCGAACCGACATTTCCACTGATCCCGCGCCGCTTGCGACATTCGCTCGATCCGTTCCGCCGGCCCCATCAGGAAATCAATCGCCAGACCTGCCATTTGCTCCACCGAGTCCGCCAACATGCCAGCCGCGCCGGCAACCACTTCCGGAATCCCGCCGGATGGAAACGCAATCACTGGTACGCCCGCTGCGTGAGCCTCCAGGATCACACGTGTGGTTGCCTCGGCTCCGTTGGATGGCACCAGCAGCAGGTCGATTCCTGCCAGCACGGCAGGGACATCGGAAACCCATCCAGTGAATTCCACGGGAAGGCCCACCGCCTCCCGGCGCACCTGCGTGGCGTAGCGCTGGGCGCGCGCGTCGGAAAACAGAGGGGCGCCGCAGACGACGAACCGGCACTCGGGCAGTGCACGATGAACGAGCGACGCCACGCGCAAGAACTCGCGCTGCCCCTTTTCGGGCGCGATCCTGCCGATACAGCCGATGCGCGGCTCGCCTCGCCGCTGCTCGACTGCCCGAGGGGGCCCTGCGACACCGTTATAGATCACCTTCACGCGCTCCCGGGGAACGAACCTTGTCCACGGCTCCGACACGAATCGGCACGCGGCGATCACTGAGGCATCCGTGCGGCACAGTGCCTCTCCCGCGATTCTCCGGGCCAAGCCGGCACCAAGGTAACTGTGGGAATGAAAGACCGTCGGCACGCACAGCCCTGCCACAGCGGGCAGCAATCGCGGGCCATTCACGTAAATCAGATCGGCTCGTATCCGTTTCGCCAATTGTCGGATCTGCCATGCGAGTTGCGGCGTCCCGATGAGGAAGCGCAGCGCGTCCAGCGGCGATTTTCGGCCGGCGCGGTAGGGCCCGCAGTCGATTCTGGCCGTCTCAAAACCGAGCGCTGCGATCTGTTCGAATAGCGGGCCATCTCCGGGCATGCCCACAGTGGCGTGCCAACCGCGTTCCCGCATGGCCGGCAGCAACTCCACCAGCGCTTGTTGCGCGCCGCCAGGATCGCTGAACTGGTCCAGGATGAGCAGCCTCATGCGCGAACCGCCAGCGCCAGGACCCAGAAATACACGGGTAGCACGCGCCAATACGTGAGTAGATCGCCGGAGGCCATCTGTACGACTTGCCCCGACCAGAAGCAGAGCATCCAGGTGCCGAAAAAGGAACGACGCGTATCCGGCGCCTGCGCCGCGCGGCGTGAGGCCCGCAGGATGGCAACATTCAACCAGATCAAAGTGGCCAGGCCACCGATGCCGGTTTCCACCAGCAGGCTGAGGTACATGTTGTCGGCGATCACCGGGGTGCCCAGGTAATTGCTGTACGGAAGCGTTTTGTAGCCAACTCCGAACAGCAACTGCCACGGATGGGCGGCAATCCAGTCCGCCAGGATCCGCCAGCTCGCCACTCGTCCGGAGAGCACGCCTTCGGTGGACGAAAAGAAGTACCGGGCAGACGCCTCGAGGCGCAGCCAGTAGATCTCGACGAATTTGGGAAAGATCTTCCACGTGAGCAGCGACATACCGGCCAGGCAGGCTGCGAGGGCCGGTGCCCTGCGCAGCAACTGCAGCCGGCGCCGATTCAACCACGCCAGCACCGCCGTCGCCACCAGGACATTGACCAGCGATCCACGAGAGTATGAGAGCACCAGCGCGGCGAAGAAGACCGCGCCTCCCGCCGCCATCGCCCAGCGCGAGACGGGCGCTTCGGCACGCCGCCGCGAAAGGCCAACGGCGATCATCACCAAAAAGAACGCGCAGAAATTGCCCAGCGTGCTGGCTTCATAGAACAGGCCTTGCGCGCGGCGGTACACGCCCGAATCGAGCCAGACGAATTGCGGCCCGTAGCCGGCCGGGGCGGGGAACTGATAGTAGAAGTCCACGCAAGCGAACAGCGCCGAGGCCGCCGCCGTCACATACAGCCAGCGCGTCGCGCGAAACGAATCGAATCCGGACGATGGCCCATGCGCCGTGTAGAGGAAAACATACACCGGAATCGCAAACAGAGCCACCCGCGCCAGGCTGCCGAAGGCGATCTCCGCGCCCGAGCAGATGGCTGCCACGGCCACACTGGCTGTGAGAATGGTCATCAATGCCAGCAGCGCGGCGTTCACGACAGACCAGGCGAAACGCCATTCGCGCAGCCAGATCAAACCACAAAACGCTCCCCAGACAGCGAAGAGGATGGCGGGATGCGGCCCCGAATTGCCAATTTCGATCGGCAGCGGCGGCAGCAACACCGCCGTCCCAATAAACACGGCCAACCATCGCGTGGGCCGCCCGAGCGTCCACCACGCGAAGGGAACTAACACTGCGGGCGCCGCCAGCACCGCCTTGGCGCTCAGGCCCGGAACCGCCGCGATGATTGCGGCCCATACGCCCAAGATAGCCGCCCACGCCCATTCTGCGTTCGATTCGGAATGAGCGGCGGGAGTCATCGGCCGCTCTCTGCAACCGCGCGAAATTCGCCGCGCCGCTGCCCCGCCCGCTGATCTTGATAACTCATCGCCAGAGTTAAGTAGACTATCGGGAAGAGCAGGCCCAACAGCAGTGCCGCAGCCAGGTTGAGGGGCAGGTTCGGCGAAGAGGGTCTTTCCGGAACAATCGCCGGATCGATGATTCTGAGTCGCTCGCCGCGGTAACCGGACTCGCTCCGTGCTTCGCCGAGCCGCTGTTCCATCGCCGTCAGTGCAGATTCGGCGAAATTGCGCTCGCTTCCAATCTTGTCGCGGTCCGCCAGCCGCTTCGCCAGTAGCTTCTGCTGTTCCGCCTCCTGTCGATCGAGCGCCAACAGTTGCCGTTGCAGTTCCTGCAAGCGCGCACGAGAGGTGTGCGGGCCAATGCTGGCCGGAACCTGCAGGACGCGCTCCGCGGATTCGGCAATTTCGAGTTCGGCGTTGGCGATCTCTTGCTGAAGGATCGAGCGCAGGTCAGCCGCTACGGCCAGGTCCGATTGCAGCGCGTCCAGCGGCTCGTCGGCTAATACGTGCGACCACCCGGCGTCTGTCTCCTCCAAACGCGCCCGCGCCCGGCGCTCCTCCTGAGCAATGGCTTCCACCAGGTCCCGCGCGCCCGCAGTCACGACACCACGGTTGATTTCCACCGTCTCTTCGGCTAGAAATCGCGCCAGCGCTTGCGCCCGTTGCGGGTCCGGCAGGGTGACGGATATCTCCAGGATGCGCGTGTTGCGCACGATTTCAACTCGCAACACACTCTTCTGCAACGATTCGATCGGGCGGTTCCCGAGCAACTGCCGCAGACCGAAGCGATCCACAGCCTTTTGAAACAATCCGCCGGCAGTTGCAAAGCGCTCGTAGGTCCTCAGCGATTCCAGGTAAATCGGGCTCAACGCCATCGCGGCATGAATGTCGGCTCCCGCCGGAGGGTCGATCACGATGCGAGCCGTCGCCGTATACTGGCGAGCCATCAGGAGAGTCACGACCAGTGCGACACTCATGGCAATCGCGCAGCTTGTCGCGACCAAGCGCCAACGTAACTTGATGTAACCCACGTAACGAAACGCGTCCGCTGTGTCCGTCATCCTGTCTACTTGAGATAGTCTAGCCTACATGACGTTCCTGGCAGCTTTGGTCGTTCCACTAGTGGCGTTAATTGTTACGCCAGGCTTGTTATTTTACTTTGATGTCACTCCCAAGTTAGTGGTTTTGCTTGCCGCAACCGTAGCCCTGTTGATTGCCTGCGCCCTTCGGAGTCCGGCATATCCGAGAGGGTTTCCCTGGTTTTCGGTCGCGCTGCCGTTCGGCTTGGCCTCCCTGGCGATATCCACGGTCTTCTCGTCCAACCCTGCGCTTTCGCTATACGGGACAGCTTGGCGGCGCTATGGCGCTCTCTCACAAGCCAGCATCCTGGTCTTTGCCCTTCTCATTGCTGGTCACACTGCAGGGCGAGCCGAGCGCGCCACAGTCATTCTGCGCGGAATTTCAATCGGCTCCGCGCTCGCTGCTATGTACGGAATTACCCAATACTGCGGTTGGGATCCATTGCTTCCGGCCTCGGCATATCATATCGGGGAAGGCATCTGGACCATAGTTCGGCCACCTGGAACGCTTGGTTACTCGAGTTACTTCGCGGTTTGGTTAGTGATGGCCTGCTTTGCGAGTCTGGCCGGGCTGGAGCTGGATACCAACGTGACGTGGCGGTGGATTGCTGGTGTATCGGCCGTTCTATCCGCGTGCGCGTTACTGCTGAGCGGAACCCGCGCAGCGTACCTGGGACTGCTGGCTGGCGCTGGCGCATGGTTCGTCCTGAGAAGATTTCATCTGACGCGGCGGTGGATTGCGGGCCTGGCGCTCGCGGCCATGCTGGGCTTGGTCTTCTATTTCTCGCCTGCCGGTTGGCAACTGCGTAGCCGGGCGCGCTGGTTCGCCGAAGACCCATGGGGAGGCGCGCGGCTATATCTCTGGCGCGATAGCGCCCGAATGGCGCTGGACCGGTTGGCCACCGGGCATGGACCGGAGGTTTTCAGCGCTGTGTTTCCGCACTATGAATCGCAGCGCCTGGCGGCGGCTTTTCCCGACTTCGCCCACGAATCGCCGCACAACATCTTCCTCGACGCGCTGGTGGCGCAAGGCCTGCCCGGGCTTGCGGTGCTGTGCTGTGTTTGCGCAGCGGGGTTCGTAGCAACCTGGCGGTTGCGGGCGAAGAGGAGGGCTGTGGCCGCAGCGGTGGCAGCCGCTCTCACAGCGGGCCTCGTCAGCCAACAGTTTGTGGTGTTCACGATACCTACCGGGCTAACTTTCTACATCATCGTCGCTCTCGCAGTAGGGCTGGCGTGCGAATCGTCCGTGGCGCCCGCGCGGAGGGTCTCTCGATTCCTGGCGCTCGCAATGGCGGCGGTACTGGTCGTCTTTGCAACGCCCCTCGCCGGAGCGGATCGCGCTCTGGCAGTCGTACAGCGCGATATCAATTCCGGTGACGCCACGCTGGCTGCGGCTCACTACCTCGAATACGAACGTTGGCGGCTTCCAGGAACCGCCGCCGACCTGTGGTATTCTCGCGCACTGATCGACCTGGTACACCGCACCAAGAGCCCGGTGGCTGCGGTATACGCGACGGTCGAAGCCGAAAAGGCCGCGCTGCGGGCCACCAAAACGGCGGAATACCCCGCCAATGCCTGGTACAACCTGGCGGCGTTCTATGCGTCGCAAAACAATGCTGTCGACGCCGAGATAAGTCTGCGCGCTGCGATCTCCGCGAACAGCACGTGGTTCAAGCCGCACTGGACCCTGGCGCAGTTGCTGCTGATCGAGTCTCGCCTGGACGAAGCACAGCGGGAAGCCGCTTTGGCCACGCAGCTCGATGGCGGAATGTTCCCCGAAGTTACCCACACATGGCAGGAGAGCATTGCGAAACGCAGCAACGGATCCACGCAACCTAAGTAAACTGTCATCGAGCGAACCATGCAACGTGGGTAAAATCTTGTCGCGAAGGGTGGCCAATGGTGCATTCGCGCTTAGAATAGAAAGCATGAGAACCTGCCTTAAACTGGCCGTGGGAGCTTCACTAATCGGCGCCTGTATAACTGCGGCATTCGCACAGACTCCGGTCGTAGCATCGGGCGGTATTCTGAACGCAGCGAGCTTTGCGACTAACCAAGGCGTAGCGCCCGGTTCTCTGGTTTCGATCTTCGGGACGAACCTTGCTAGCCGCTTGGCCCAAGCCGATTCCATTCCCCTTTCGACATCGCTGGGCAACGTGAGTGTCACGATCGGCAACATACCTGCGCCGTTGCTGTTTGTATATCACAATTCCGTCAATGGCGATCAGATTAACGCCCAGGTACCGTTCGAGATACCCGACGGTAATGCGCAGGTGGTCGTAATCCTCGGCGGGAATGCGTCGGCGCCTGTCAGCGTAAGCGTCATTTCCGAAGCTCCCGGCATATTCACAGTGGCCTCTGGAGTTGGTCAAGCGATCGCATACGGCAACAGCGACGGCCAGATCGCCGCGCCTCCGGGTTCTATTCCCGGATTGACCACCCACCCGGCAGCGATCGGTGACCCAACCACCCTGGTGATCCTCGCCACCGGGCTCGGCGCCGTGAATCCGCCCGTAACCACGGGAAGCGCTGTTACCGATGGCCAAATCCATCCAACGGTGGTGAATCCTACGGTACTGGTTGGCGGCGTTCCGGCTCAGTTAGTCTTTTCCGGGATTCAGCCACAGTTCCCAGGAGTGTACCAGCTCAATATCATCATCGCTCCCGGTACTCCAACGGGCGACGCCGTGCCATTACAACTGGTGATGAATGGGATCACTACTACGGACAAGGCTACTATCGCGGTTACGAATTAGGTCCACAAGCCTACAGCCGGCCGGGCGAACGCCTGGCCAGGCCATTCAATAGCTTGCCCGGCAGCATTCAGCCGTGCCACCCACGGCGCGATCTTACCACGAATTGCTTCCGCGCAACATTTCGGGGACTGTTTGTAGCAGCACTCGCAGGTAGGTCCGCAAGGAGCGTTTGCGGACTAGCTCGAGGTCGAGGGCGCGGCGTTCGGCGTAGCTCAGCCGATTGTGTCCCGACACCTGCCAAAGCCCCGCGAGACCGGGCTTGACTTGAAGGATCTCCTGTGCGGCGGCGCCGTAGTGACGGTGGAGTTCGGTTGCGGTAAGCGGCCTGGGACCGACCAGTGACATTGAACCTGAGATCACGTGCCAAAGTTGCGGAAGTTCGTCCAGGGAATGGCGGCGGCAGAATCGCGCGAACCAGTGTGTGACGCGAGGATCAAAATCCCGCTTGCTCTCAGGTCCTTCGTCGTCGTGGATGTATTCGATCCAGCCAGGGCCTTTCTCGACCCGCTTCGAGTCCTCGTCCCACATCGTGCGGAGCTTGAGCATCCAGAGTGTCGAACCACACCAGCCGACTCGCCGGTGGGCGATCAGCGGCGTACGGTGCGATAGGAGCGAAACCACCACCGAGCTGGCGCCAATTACCGGGCTTATCGCCGCGAGTACGACACAGGAAGCGACTCGCTCACCGATCTCGACGGCTTGCCACACCAGATCTGCGGCGGGCGACGCTTCGCGAACGATCCCAATCGAACCCATTCCTGTACCTACGGCGATGTTAGCGCCGGCGCGTTTCGGGTCTTGTTGGCAAGGTGTAAATAGGGCGTAAAATTGCGTCGCTAGAAAGAGCAGCGGAAAAGCTGGCGGTACCGCCGTCAGGCGGGCAGTCGAATTAGGAAGCGCGCGCCATGGCCGGTGGCGGAGTCGGCCCAAATCTCACCGCCATGATCGAGAATCGTGCGCTTCGACAAGGCCAGTCCGAGACCCATTCCGTGCCGCTTGCCGGCGCTGGCGAAAGGCTCGAACAAATGCGGCCGCACTTCGCTGCTGATTCCGGCGCCGTCGTCCTCCACGCTCACGACGACCGACTGGTCGACCGATTGGGCCGACACGCGCACGTGGCCGCCGTGCGGCAGAGCATCGAGAGCGTTGGCGATCAGATTCTGGAAGACTCGCTCGACGGATGGCCGGTCTAGGGTGAGTTCGATATCGGGAGAAACGTCGCATGCCAGAGAGACGCTGGTGCGGGCGGCGGCATCGGCAAGCGAATCGCAGGCAGCGAGGACCACATCGCGCAAGCGGCAGGCTTCACGGCGACGGCTACCGCCGCGACTCGTATCGGCAAGTTCCTGAAGCATTGCCAGAATCCGCCGCGACGAGCCATAAATGCTGGAAGCCAACTTTCTGACTTGGCCGGCCGACAGCTCGGCATCCACCAGCATTTCCGCGCCACCGTAGATCGCTGCCAGGGGATTACGGAGGTCGTGGACGATGGAGGTGGACAGGCGGCCGACGGTGGCGATCCGCTCCTGGCGAATTAACTCCTGCCGCGCGAGGCGCAGCGCAGCGCACATTTCGTTGAAGCTCTTGGCCAGCCGTCCCAATTCGTCGGAGCTGGAAACCCGGACGTGTGTGTCGTAGTCGCCGGTCGCGATTCGCGACGCCGCCTGTTCCAGGGCGCGGACCGGCTGTACGATGCGTCTGGCCAACAGGAAGGTGCCGGCGAGGCCTAGCGAGATCGCGAGCATCCAGATCAAAACCATCTGGATGCGCAGCGCGGCGAGACGCCGGTCGGCGGTCTGGAAGGAGCGTAAAATGCGCAGCTCGCCCACCTGCCGCCCTGCAATATCGGCGAGCGGCATGACGAATTGCGCATAGTCCAGATCCGCGACGCGGACCTGTTCCTGGTGCGTCAGATTTCCCGAAACGCTAACGGGAAGCGTGGATGCGATCGGCAGGCCGCGCGAAAAGAAGACGAAGTCGCTGCCGGTGGCTTGTTTCAACTCGCGCGCCAAAGTGCCATCCACCTCAAAGCAGGCGACCAGTACATTGAGCAGCGCCGACCCGTGCGCCGCGGCCACATAAACCGGCGTCACCACGGTCTGGTACAGCCGCCCATCTTGGATCACGAACCCGGTGGCCTGTCCGGGAAAGCGGGCGGAAGCGGCGGCGAGGGGAAAGCTGGGAGCGGCGTCGAACGCCGGACCGAGCGAGGCGATCACAGCTCCCCCAGGCTCCAGGACGTAGAACAGAGTACGGCTGGGAGCGATGCTGTTCCAGAGCTCGCTGGCGGTATCGCGAATGGTGGTCTGATCGCGCGTGCCGAAGGCGGCGCGCACGTCGGACATGCGGCTCAGCACCAGGCTGACCGAGGCCAACCGTTCCGCGCGCGCCTGCCACAGCGATTCATAAGCGCGGGAACTGGCAGCCACTTCTTCATCCAGCATGACCGTGGCGATGCGCATGAAGTGGTTCTGCACCAGCCAGCCGGCAACAGCCAGCAGGCAAGTGATGGCCACCGAGGTGGAGAGCATGATCTTCCAGAGCAGCGACATGGATTGTAGGTGGCGCACGGCTATTTGTGGGTGGCGGGATAGAAGCCCGCGTCGTCCGGCGCAGGCGGGTAATCCTGCCCGTACTTGTTCTTATGCGGAATGGAGAGGTAGCCGGTCTCGGATATGGCGACCGCCGGGATCGAAACGCGCTCGCCGGAAACACTAACGCGCCGGCCGGCGCTTCGCAATGTGGTCTGGGTGGCGCGTTCGTGAAAGAAGTTGAGATCGTGCTCGCCCGCCGGCACGCCGGCGATCTCGAAACGTCCCTCGGTATTGGTGATGTCGAATAGCGGTGTATCCAGCACCATGATGATCGCACTCATGCTGGAATGGATGTTGCAAAATACGCGCACGATGCCAGGACGGACGAAGTGCACGCTGCGTGTCGAACCGGGCGGATACAGGCCGACGTCAAAGAGCTGGCCGTCGTAATTAGAGAACGCGTTGTGGAAGACCGGATCGAGATTGGGAAAATCCACCGTTGAGCCCACTGTCACGATTAGCAAATGCGGCTCAAACGCCTTGTCCTTCTGTAGCATGCGGACGTGCAGCGGAACTGGAGGCCGTGCCGCGCCGACCGGTTCCAGCCATACTGCCACCCCGGAGTAGTCGTGGTGTTGGCGGACCGCCGGCGCACGCGAATCGACCAGTTCCACTCGGCCCGACACTGTGGCGGCGAAACCCGGAAATGCCAGCGCGGCGCTAAAACAGATAAGCGAAAGCAAGGTCATAGTGAGGGTTAAGGTGCGTCGGCGACCCAATGTACGCCGTCTGGACGATCGCCGATTCAAAGCTGGCCACCACGTTCGAAACAATCCGATACATGGCGTTAGCGCCGTAGGACTGGTTCTTGGAGATCAAGCCGGTCTGCAGATCGCGGTTGCGGTCGTCTTCCTGGCCGCCGAACAGGTGAAACGAAAGCCCACGGGTGGCGCGATATTCAAGCTGCGCCCAACCGCCGGCACCATGCACCGCCCTCGGGGTCCCGTAATATGGCACTACGACGCCTTGGCGAAGGCCGCCGATCACGCCAAGATTCTCGCCGAGGAAGGCGGCGCCGGTAAGCGTGATAGTTCGGGCCAGCGGAACGCGCCAGTCCACGGATGCGACGCGCGATGGGACAGAGTACCCGAGTATCTGCGAGTTACTGACGTGAAAGCCGGGTGCAATCTCGAAGTCGCCGTTGTCGCCAGACTTTTTCCAAAATACGAATCTGCCTTCGAGCGCCGGCCGGCCGGTAGGTTCGTAGGAGGAGTATCCGGCCGCAACGTTGCCTGTCTCGCTGGTTTCGAGGACCCCGGCTTGGGCGCGGAGGCCGGCGGAATCGCCGAACAGTAATCGCTGCTCGATGCGAGCCTGCGGCCGCCAGAGCCAGAGGTTGCCAGCGCCTGTCAGCGGCGAATAACCGACCTGGGCCAGCGAATCCGGCTCGCGGGGCGCCAGGATGGGCTTGTCTTGCGCTACGGTAAAGGTCGTGTTCGCCCACTGAAAATTGATTGAGGCAATGCGCAAACGGACCAACTCATCCAGCGCGTCACCCGAGCCGCCGAACAGGTCCACGTAAGCGTCGCCGGAGACTTCGGCCCCGGCTACGCGCTCCGGCGCTTGAAACTTCAACCCGACGATGGTTTGGCGAAATGTCGCGCCGTCGGAACGTGTGCCGGCCTCGGGGGCGGCGGTGGTTGGGTCCTGCTCACCGCCCCCGTACTTGCCGTTCATGTACGAGTTGAACAGCAGCATGCCCGTAAGCTGAACGGGCGAATGGCGGTCGGATTCGATGCGGTCCTGGGCCAGGTCGTGGATTCGCTGTTCCGCGACGCCGACGCGCTCCGCCAGGGGTGTAGTCACGGGAGGGGACGCCGCAGTAGGGGCGTCGGACGTAGAAGCGATCTGCTCGCGCAGCGATCGGATCTCCGACAGCAATTCGCGATTCTGTTGTTCCAGAACGTCAAGGCGGTGAAGGATTCGTTCCAGGTCCGCCGGCTCGCGCGATTGCGCGGCCATTACGCTAGGAACCAACGCCAGCAGGAAGAAACGCAGCTTAAGTTGCATGGATCAATTCCTTAACCTTGCGCCGGATGGCGCTCGGCGAGTAAGGCTTGGGGAAATACGCGTTCGCACCCAGGCTCAGGGCGCGCTTTGGAGAATCCGGGTCCGGATCGCCGCTGGTCACCAGGATCGGCAAATTGGCAAAGCGCGGCTGGTTTCTCAAACGAGAGACCAGCTCAAAGCCGTCCATCGATGGCAAGTGAATATCGGTGATGACCGCGGCGATTTCGGTCGAATCCAGAATCAACAGCGCCTCTTCCGCCGTCGATGCGTGGGCGAGGCGGGACTCCGTATCGCCGTCGAAAGCGATTTCCATCGTGGAGGTGCAATGAGATTCGTCTTCGACTAAAAGTATCGTGTGGCGCGGTGCCATTTCTCCACGTCCTTACGGGATAAAACGATAACCGACGCCGTGCATGGTCACGAAATGGCGGGGAGTTTCCGATTCCGTTTCCAGCTTCTGGCGCAGGCGCACCACGTGGGCGTCCACCGTTCGCGTGTTCGGAAAGGCGTCGTAGCCCCAAACGGAGTTCAGGAGCACATCACGGCTCAACGCCCGGTCGGGGTTCTGTACGAAGAACACCAGCAGCTTGTACTCCGCCCTGGTGAGCTTAACCTCGTTTCCATGCTTGCGCACGATGGAACGGTCGAGGTCGACCTCGACGTCGGAAAACGTGATGGCATGGCTGGCTTCGGGAGTCGTGCGGCGCAGGACCGCGCGGATCCGTGCCAGCAATTCGCGGGTGCCGAAGGGCTTGACAATATAATCGTCCGCTCCAATTTCGAGCATCAGCACCTTGTCGATCTCGTCGCCGATGGCGCTGAGCACGATCAGCGGTGTCTGCACCCCTGCGTTCCGCAGCGACTTGCAGACGTCCACGCCGCTCAGACCGGGCATGCGGAGATCGACCACGATCAGGTTTGGTCGCGCGGTTAGAGCTTCCTGCAAGCCGATCTTGCCATCGGCCGCGAAAATCGCGCGAAATCCCTCCTTTTCCAACATTACGCCAATTACTTCGCGGATGCCGGCGTCATCGTCGATGACCAGGATGGTCTGCATTCCTCAGGCTAATAATTCTATCGGATTTGCCGTGGCCGTGCACGCACGATACGAAAGGGGGATTGCCGCTTCGCGCGCCTCCCGCGGCGGTTGATAGCGGCAGCCATTGCCGCATACCGACTCCAGGTGACGGTGACCGAAGGCGCCTAGCTTCTTGCGCAGGCGCGCCAAGTGCACATCCAGCGTCCTCGTTCGAATCTGGCTTCCATAGCCCCAGATGGCTAACAGCAGATCCGTGCGGGTGAAGATCTCCCCATAGTGAGCCGCCAGGAAGCTCAGCAGCAGATACTCCTTGGCGGTTAGCGGGATGGATTGGGAATCCAACGTCACCGCGCGATTCGAGAAGTCAATCGTCAGACGGGCATCCTGGTAGGAGTCCCGGTTCGTGTTCGCAACCCAAAGTGGTTCCATGTTGGCGCAAGTCCTCGATACGGATGTTAACGGGAAGGCCAGTCATACGTCGTTGAGAATTTGTAAAGAGGGTGTAAAACAATCGGCGCCCGGGAGGCTCAGAACGACCAAAGCACGCTGGTATAGCCGGTGTGGGCATGGAAGTCCTGGTTAACTCCCAGCAAATGAAACAGTTCATTGTAGCCATAGAACTGCCATCCGGCGTTCCAGCGCAGCTTGGGTGTGATCTTAATCGAGAGCCGCGCCATCGGAGACTGATACGCAAGCGGAAATGTCTGTACGGAATCTAGTAGCGAAGCGATCGGGTCGGCAACTCCGGCGGGCACGGCCGAAGAGCGGCCATCGCCCGTGTCTTTGGTGATGGTGTAGCCGAGGTATAAGTCGGCACCCCGACGGATTCCTAGACGTAAGCCCGCGTTGGCTGCAAGAATGTTACTGATATAGATCGAGTCGTAACTGGTCTGGAGTTGCGGAGCTTGAACGCCGGCGAAGAATGCCAAACCGCCGACAGTGTCCAGGTGCAGCTTGGAGTA
>Ga0074045_10002980_pt1 | contig 15380 bp, 11 predicted proteins | sample BogForMeECP23OM2_FD_94442 | JGI IMG/M metagenome (GOLD analysis project Ga0074045, IMG submission 94442) | Bog forest soil microbial communities from Calvert Island, British Columbia, Canada - Bog Forest MetaG ECP23OM2 | ecosystem: Environmental > Terrestrial > Soil > Wetlands ...
GAGCTCGAAATCCCAGATAAACGTCTTCAGGATCGGCGTGGGCGGTTCATTCGACGAGTTCGACCAATACCGGTACTTCTTCCCCATATCCGACCAGTACTGCAACATCAATCCTCCGACTTCTCCCGGCGACACACGGGTGGACCGTTATATGAATTACCTGGCTCCTTCGGGGAGCGAAGTGGATGGCGAACCCACAGCTGTCGCATACTCGGGGGGGATATCATCGGATTGCCTCAACGACACGAACGCTCCGCCTCCTTTCGGATTCGGCGAGCCTTTGGTGTCAAAGACATCCGCACTGCCGGACGGCAAGACAACCTTATCATATAACACCGAATTGCCGGATAAATCCGAATACAAGAACACGTATGAATACCGGGTCGATTATTCAGCGGTCTGGCAAACCGGCAATGGCGGGTTTTACTCTTATAACGGAAACAACCTGTCCACGAACGTCAGCGACAGGATCATGAAGGAGATCGACGACAGCTTCTACAAGGAAGCCCTCACGATAGCGTATGCGGACTACATCTATGGAAACGTGAAATCGCCAAGCGGGCAACAGATCACGAGAGCCCCGTTCGAATGCGACTCCGAGGGAAACGATTGCTATTCCGGGAGCTGCGATACGAGCACCTATAACAGGGGCCTTCTCCAAAACTATGACGGCAGCACCGGAGTAACGCAAGACGTCGTAGCGGACTGCGACGAGGTGACGGACAATATCGGCCTCACGAAGGTGGTTTGCGGAGCCACTAAAAGTATCACGACCAACGGCGCCAGCGCGCCTACGATCACCCCGGTGTACGTGGATATCCTGCCGCTACTCCTCGAAGATCAAAGAGGGGTGAATCAAGAAAGCGGTGGCGAGAATCCGAATCCCAATTACAATTCTTATCAGTCGCAGAGCAGCAACACCTACGCGGCGTACTGGGGCAACTTCTCCAATTCGGAGATAGTCAACGAAAGCTTCATCGGGTATGGAACGGCCACCCAGTACAGCATCATCGATGTCGACTTCTATCTGGCGAAGAAGAAGAACTGCACCTCGCTTTACGGCCCCCACGCGGGATTGCCTGATGAGAATGAAACCGTGAACTGCTCCGCGCTATTGAAGCCGCAGGAACCTCCCCCCGGGGCGCCCGTGCCCACATCCTTGGGCCAGCTAGGGTGGACCCAGTACAATGATATGACCAATGTGGGTCCGTCGCTCGGCGGCGCAGTGTTCTTCGGCAAGACCGGGGATGATCCAAGCCAGCAGGTGAACTATGACGGCAGCGACATAATCGGGTATGCGGTAGTGTCACCGGATGATTTCGACGACCTCGCTGTCGTGAAGGATTGCGGACTGGATACGACGTTCACGACACCGCCTTTCCCGACCGCCACGGACACCACCGATGATGCCAAATCGCAGTGCATAACCCAATGCACGAACCTATGCGGCCCGGCACCTGCTTATGGCAACTGCACGGACTGGTGCAGTACCACCACCCCGGACCCGTCAACGCAGCCATGCGTGATGCCTCAGGAAAGCAAGGACGTCATAGGAGTGAGCACATACGATCCCACTAAGTGGGGCCCCTTGATGAACGCGTTCGAACCTTATTACATGCAGAGGATGAAGTCGCTCCTGAGCACGGGTTTCAGCGACGGGTGCGGCGGAAGCCTCAATGTGCTGGACGGGGTCATATCATCCATGCCATGGGTGCTGGAGTACAAAAAAGGCGTGCGGCTGCCGGACTGGATCCTAGGCAATGACAGCGATCCCATAGGATCCGGCCCTCCGGATCTCTGGTATCCGGAAGGCAAGGAAACCAGCGAACTGTTCCTCAGCTCTGTGCCGGCCCTCATCCAAAGGCAGAGGAACACATTCGATGATATAATGCTTGGCGTTGCAGGAACGAGCAGCTGCGAGATGCGGAGGGATACCTTCGGCTACTGGAACAGCCAGGGCCTCCAATATTATTCGTTCAGCAACAATCAGGAAGTGGATTACGTGCCGTATTACAGCCTCGTGTACTCGCAGAACATATTCCTGTTCAAATACAACTCCACGACCAAGAAGCTCGGCAAATGCGACGTAGATCCCGACAGTTTGCTGCCTGTGGTCAAGACACTTGGGTGGTGCAAGCCATGCACCACTTCCACACTGGCATATCAGAAGATAACCACGTGGCCGCATGTATACCTCCCCAACTACACCGTCAATGTTGACCAATCGACCGCTAAGAACGAGCAAGGGATATGCGCTGTGACATACGACACCTCGTGGGAGCTCTTCAACCCTCTGACCGCCGACAACGTCTCGTGCTTCAATCCGCAGATAAGCGACATCCAGGATTACCAGGGGGAGATCGGCATACAGGGCTCACCGAGGACCGTCCCTGACGCCTCGATAATAAAGGAGAAGATCGGCAACTACATGAAATCCGGGGTGCTCCCCGTCTTCGACATGAGCGATCCCAGCAATTGGATCAAGAGCAACCCGGACTGCGATTGGGACGCCAGCAAGAACAAGTGCACCAAGAATTTCAATTTCAATTGGTGGCAAACCGCGCTGTACGGACCCAAGAGCGATTATCTGGACTATGATTTCCAGAACCTGTTCGCCAATATGGGAGCTGCTGTCGTCATCGTCGAGCACGTGACCAGCCTGAATGATCTGAATCAACCGACTACCTTCCATTTCTGGGACTTCAATATCGCCCTGCCCTCAAAGATACAGACCATCAAGGACCATGCCCAGATAATCAGGGATTACTGCAGGGACTGCCTAGTCGCGTTCGAGGTGGATTCCCCGAACGACAGCGAGACATTCGGGGACATAGTGGCATCGGCGATGTCGGATCCCACCGCGAAAGCGGACATAGACCTGATAACCTTCAATTATTCCGTGACGGACCACGACGACCGGACCCTGGGCAATGCCACCGCTGTGGCCGATGATCTGGCGTCTTATGGATTCGCGTCGATGAATCGGACCGGGAAACCGACCATGGTGGTGGGCTTCAGCGTGGATGACAACGACCCGTATTGGAAGAACGACTACGTCGACCTTTTCGATACGATGGTGGGCGATGAGGGCACGCTCCTCAAAGGTGGTATTATAGGTATCATCTACACACCTGCCAGGCAAGCGGAACCTTCAGGCAATATATACGGTGGCAGCGGGATAGGGGGGGCGATAGGGCAGGGTGTGCAGCAGGAAACCGGCGGAATAATAGGGGCCATCCATAACATTGGGTCTTCGGATAATTCGCTGGTGAGCGTGGATTCGAACGGCCAGGGCGTCAAAGGCGCGAAGTTCTGCGCCTTCCAGGATGCGATGCACGAGATGTCGACCGTCCCTCCGATCGCGATGATCACTAAGACAGGAGTGGCGGACAGCGTCAACTGCACCGCATGCACGAGCGTGGATATCAACGATGGGAGTTGCGGACCTCCGACCGGGTCGGCGCCTGGATCGCTGCCGCTCTGCGATGACGGCGCCCCGTGCACCCTACCGCCCGGCCTGGATGCAAGCGATGCCAAGTGCCCGGCGAACACGATCGTCGCGCAATGCATGCCATGCAGCAGCATGACGACCACGACTTTCAACTGCACCGAGACGTACAGCAACTGGACCAAGGAGAACATCGACGGACCGGTTTCGGAGCTGACCGACTCGTATTCGGACGTCCTCGCCGGCCTGCCCGCACCGTACAAATGCTGCATCAACGATAGCTCGGGCAACAATTACACATACACGGAGCAGGAATACTCCGGTTCGGAGGACACCCCGGTGGTTTTCTCCGGATCCGGAGACCCGAACGTGGATTGCGGATTCGGCACCACGACCGATGAAGTGAACACCGTATCATCGTTCTGCGGCGTCCAGGCCCCGCCGCTCAAGGACTTCGACATAAAATGCTGCCTCAACTGCACGAAGGCTCCGTAGGTGAACATATGGGAATAGGCGACATCCTGAAGAACATGCTCAATCCGCCGCGAAACAGCGGCAAGGGCCAGCGCCAGTCGTGCCCTAATTGCGGGGAGGCGATCAACCTCGCCATGGAGCGCTGCCCGAAATGCGGCGTCAGGATCAAGAGCATGTTCCGGAGGAAGTGCCCGCGGTGCGGCACCTTGAACGAGCTGGACATAAAATCGTGCACGAACTGCCATTACGACTTCGAAGCGGAATTGGAAAGGGCTAAAAAAACGTTTTACATATGCCCGATATGCGGGTATAAGATGGAGGCGCTGCTCACGCAGTGTCCGGCCTGCAACACAAGGTTCATGTGAGTCAATGGTCGAATCATTCAAACAGGCAGAGGAGAAGAAAATCGAGGCCGAAGCCCCAAAGAAGAAATTCATCCATCTGCTGGACGAGGAGAATGTCGAGGTCAAGAAGCTCACCGAAGAGGACATCGAGGACTGCGTCAAGGTCATGAGGAGATGCGCGTTCGATGTCACCGAAGCGGAGGTCGGCAACATAATCTCCTACGGCAAAAGCTACGGCGCCACGGTCAACCGCATGATAGTGGGCGTCGGCCTCGCGTGGCCGGCGCACCTTGATATGGAGGACAAGCGCATAACGAGCGGAGAAGCGAATGCGCTCTATCTGGAGGACCCGGCCATCCTGCTCTCTTACGAAGGCCGCGGTGTCAGGAGGATTCTCCTATCGGAGAGGGAGAAGGAAGCTGTTTCTTCCAATCTGAGATACGTGATAGGATACCTCTATGAGGATATACCCAAAGAGGAGATAGCGCATTACATAACCGAGGCCGGAAGCGCCCTGGAGAGATTATACCTCTCGGAAGGGTACGAATTCTACAGGACGGACAAGGGGATCCTGGCATTCAAGAAGATTTAGCACAGCTTCAATAGCACTTCCGAGAAACCCAGTGAGCGCATCTTGCTGATTATCGCGGAGGATCTCCTAGCCAGGAACACGAGATCCGCGTTGCATACGCTTATGCTTATCTTCTTGCCGCGCACATTGAGGCGCACGTCCTTGAAACCCAGGGAAGCGACATATTTCCTAGCAATCTCCGTTTTCCTGGTGAGGGTTCTGGCATCGCTCGAAGGGCGCTCCCAGTTCGGCAATCCAAGCTCTTTGGCCAGGAGACGGACCTCGCCCTTCGATGTGCTGCTTTCCAGTATGGGGCTCTGCAGACCCGCGTGCCTGAAGATGACCAGATTCTTGGCTTTCTGCTGATTGACCGACTTCTCCAGGGCATGCTCCAGCTTGGTCCGCATGGCCAGGCTTTTCAGGGACGAATAGGTATGCTGGCCCCTCGGCATCGGCGCCTTCTTGCTGTATTCCGGCGGGGATTCCTTCGTATCCATTATCCTGGCCACCCTCCTCGCCATGGATAGCTCTTCGCTGGGATAGGATGAGGAGAGCGCCTTGAGCGCCACGGCCTTATCCCCGAGCTCCTGGTGGAGTATCCGCACTAGGAAGGAGTTATCGACCTCCCCTGAGACCGCGGCCAGCGCGCTGTCCAGCTTCCGGATGCTCTTGCGGAGTTCCTCGAGTTTGTTCTCCAAGCTTTTGGCCATGTAGAGGCTTATCCATGAATAAGATTAATAAGCTGCTAAGCTGAGTTCAGTTAATGCGCTCGATATCCTTACTGTATGTGCTCTTGCTGCTATCCTCTGCGACATTGGCTTCATCGATAGGCCCGGCTCCGGAATTATCCGCCCCTTATTGCAATGGAAGCATATCGCAATTCGTGCCGGCGGTGGTCGGGACCGGCGGGGGCTTGGTCAATGTGACATTGCAGCTCGTCCCTTCCACGGATGGGAATGGCAACGTCTATGCCGGGGTCTACCCGACCTTGGGGGTCGACACCCAGGACTCGATAGACCAAGCGGTAACCTACGCGTTCGCCGCATCCGACAAGGAGCTTTCATGCAACGCGCTCATATCTTTCAGTTCCAGGGATGGTGACACCGGATATATAGACGGTCCGAGCGCAGGGGCCGCGTTCACGGTCATGACATACGCCCTGCTGAACAACCAGACGCTTAGGAACGACACCATAATCACCGGGACGATAGAGGATGGGGGGGACATCGGCGCGGTCGGAGGCCTCTATGAGAAAGCGGATACTGCCGCGAAGGGCGGCGCGAAGTATTTCATCGCACCGGCGGAAGGATTCTACGAGATGCTGATATTGAAGAACGTCGAGAAAATGGATAACATAACCGTACTCCAGGCCAGCAGTGTCAAAGACGTCATCGGTTTCATGCTAGACAACATATCCATAGACCAGACGAAGGAGCTGCCCGAGAACAGGACCGCTCCGGACATCCCTTCCTATGATTCCAGTTCGATTGAATCGTTCATCCCGGTCGCCTCCGGCATGGTAACTCTCGAGAACGAAACCCTCGCCACCATCAACGGCACCGGCAACGATTCGAACGCCGTCCGTGATTTCTATACCAGCGAGACGGCGAGGCAGGCCAAAATCCTCGAAATGGGATATCTGTTCACCTCGGCCAACGAAGCGTTCCTGAATTACATCGATCTCTCCACGATAAAGGCCATACTGGCTAATGACAGCAACGTATCGAGCAAGAGGGGCGAGCTGGGGGCATGCCTCGATTCGATAAGCAGACCGGTCATGACAGACGAGAATTTCCAGTGGGTCATAGGCGCGGACCTACGCCAGGCATGGGCTTATGACAAGATGGGACGCGATCAGAACGAGAGCGGCATGCTCGAGGACGACAGGTACGCCGCCATAAACGACATGTCCTACGGGATCGCATGGTGCGATGTCGCGAAATCCCTCCTGGCAGCGGCGCCCCAGGGCGGCGCGCCCATAGACGAGAGCGCATGGAAGTCGTTCGCGGCGCAGGAGATAGATGACGCCAAGAGCCTCCCGCTGCAGAAACCGGATAGCCTGGCGAGGCTGGACATAGCCCAGAACTCCTACAACAACGGCAGATACGGGGCCGCGGTATACGATGCCATATATGCCATGAACAACGAGGAGAATCCGCCGACGGACGAAGAGGAGGCGAAAGCCCAGGTCGAGGAGCTCCTCGGGGAGAACATGACTTCCCTCTGGGGGCAGATATACATGTCCCATGCGGCGTTCCTATTCGAAGACAACGACAGCGCATCGGCCTGGCCGGTCGCCAGGTTCGCGAAGGAATTGGACGATGCCAACAAGCAGATGATCGAGATAACCGCGAACAGCACGGCCGCACAGGCGACTGCCGCGGCTCCGATCAGCCCGCCCGGGCAGGAGTATCTCCTTCTGGCGGAGGGATTCGCCGCACTATCAATCTTTTTATTGGTTGTCGCTGTAATACTACTGATAAGGACGAAAAGGCGAGCGGATGGAAATGAACGAACTGGTAGGGATTATAGAGCTAAACAAAAAAAGGGCTGAGCTCGAATTCAAAAAATCGGTCCTCGGCCAACCTTGCGACGCTGAGATCGTAGAGAACAAGAAGCAGCTGGACGTGTATTCAGCCAAGGGCATCGCTATAGTGCTCCCCAACCAGCGGAGGCTCGACGATCTGGGAAAGGTCCTCTCAGGATATGGGCCTTCCGAGATCAAGGAGGCGCTGAGGACCAAGAGCGGCCCCGCCTACGATGCTCTGATGCAGCGGGGCGCCATCGTGAAATCGAACACCGAGAACCGATTCGAGATCGCCAAGCTCAACATGGAGATAGGGCGCCTGAGCGAAGAGGAGAAAACAAAAACATTGGAAGTACTTAAACTGGGCGCGATATTCGGCCCGATCGCATTCACAACAGCAGACGAAGCGATCATAAAACGGATAGCAAAATTCATGAGGCGCTGCGGCATCCCGTGCGTGGCTTCGGGCAAGGAGATCGTGGCAGGCTCCGAAGACGGAGAGGTCAAGATGCCTTTCGCCAACCGCATGGTATGGGTGAGCGAAGAGGTGCGAAGGAAGCTGGAGGACAACCTCAAACGCACGCAGCAGGTGAGCATGAAGGTACAGCTCCGGAACGCCGAGAGGCAGGTGCTCTCTTTCGACGATGCGCAGGAGAAGGACTTCGAGGCCCTGCAGCACGAGTACCTCGATCTCCTCAAGGAGCAAGACGAGCTCCTGAAGGATTTCTTCGGCGAGGAATCCAGTTCGTGAATTCAACGCTGCTTCAGCTCGTGCATCGTTTTCGCTGCTTTTTCCCTGAATGAGGGCATGGATGACTCTATTTCTGTCAGCTCCACCAAGGCATTGCGCCTTATCAATTCGTCCATGGCCTTCTCGCTCGCAGCCTCAAAGCAGGATTTACACTTAGCCAAACTTTTCAGGTAAACTACGTGTTTTAGATCCTCGTTCGAACCCTTGGCGGCCAATAATTCTGTCGCTTTATCTATTATTCTATTATATTTTCGGTAGCGTTGCGGGATACGGGTATCTTCTAAATGCATTGGATCAAAGAGATTGATATCGTAGATAAGATGGACCAGATTAGTTGCGGTTAGAGTATCAAGAATGAGGCTTGTCTCCTCTGCATTGAAATCAGGGCAATAGAATAAAGCGTTCTTCACGATTTGAGGGTCCCAAGCTGATTTTAGTTGATCCATCCTGCATTCGATTGCAGGTTCGTATCGCAGTTTTGCTTCTTTTTGTTCTCTGTACATTTTTACAACGAGTCCGGTCATTAACCCCGCATGGCACAGAGCGACCGACATATAAGCCAGCATCCGGTTTCTTGGTGTGTTTTTCATATATTCCACCCTATTATAACTAGAAAATACCGCGATTTAAATATTTATGGTGGTGATACCACCACATGAAAAATCTGGAATCCATCATGGGAAAGAACGACTCCAAAGTCTGCCAGGCACTTATAGAGAACGGGGCGCTGAAAATAGCTGAGATAGAAAAACGGACCGGAACCCACCGGCGGAACATCTATGACAGCATAGCGAGGCTGACCAAGGATGGCTATGCCAGCTCTTACGTGAAGAACAACAAGCAATATTTCGAGGTAACGGACATAGAAAAAATACTTGAAAGGCTCAAAGAAAAATCCGAAGAGATAGAGGAGGCTATCAACGGCCTGAGCAGGGCGAAAGAAAAGAGCGGAAAACCGGAAATCCGGATTTATGAGGGTGACGAAGGCGTCAAGCTCCTGCTGGACGATGAGATAAGGGTCGGAAAAACGGTCTGCGCGCTCGTGACAGCGAGTTTCGAGAGAGATCTATGGAACTATCTTGAGAAGAATTTCCACCCGACCCTGAAGGGGGAGGTCAAGGTCAGACTGGTATATACCGAAAGCGACAGGGACCTGGCTGAGAGAGGGAAAAAATTCCCATTCGTCAAGATAAGGGTCGTGCCTGACAGCTATAGGTCCGCGGTCGGCTTGGAGATATACGGGGATCGAGCCTGTATAATCACTGGAGAGATGATGGTGAGGATAAAGGATAAGGAAGTGGCCAAGAGATTCATGATGTTTTTCGAGGAGATGTGGAGGATCGGGAAGCCGATTTAGGCCGCCAGGGTGAAATACCTGCTACGTACAGAGAGCTTGTTTTCTGCGCAATATTCAATATTCATAATGCATAATAATATAAACTTTTATGCACTATGATATATAGGTGAAACTATGCTCCGAGACATCCTCATCTTGCAGAAACGCGAGTTGGATAAGCGGCTGTCTGAACGCTACATCCCGCGCCAAGCGCAGCTCAAGCAGCAGGGTAGCAACCTGGTCAAGGTCATCATAGGTCCGAGAAGGGTCGGCAAATCCTTCTTCGCCATTCACCATCTTTCAAGTTCCAAAAAATTGGGCTACGTTAATTTCGACGATGAAAAGCTGGTGGGCCTCGTTGATTACGACGAGCTTTTGGCCACTGTAGACTCGGTATATGACCATCCGGAGATTTTGCTCCTGGACGAGATCCAGAACCTTCCCAAGTGGGAGCTGTTTGCCAATCGCCTCTCCCGCCAAGGCTACAACTTATTCATCACCGGCAGCAATGCGCATCTTCTGAGCCGAGAACTTTCGACCCACCTCACCGGGAGACACACCTCAATAGTCCTTTTCCCATTCTCATTCCCAGAATATCTTGAAGCCACCGCATCCGCCGAGCTGACCAGCAACGAGAAACACCAGAGGCTGGAGGAATACCTGGAACGGGGAGGCTATCCTGAGCCATTGGTCAAGAATCTTGACCGGAAAGAGTACTTATCCACCTTGTTCGACTCTATCATCTACAAGGATATCCTGCGCCGCTATAAAATCCGCAACCCGCAAGGTCTTGTCGATTTATCGCAGTATCTCCTCTCCAACACAGCGAAGGAATTCTCATACACCTCAATTTCGGAGATTAGCCAATGCAAAAGCGTCCATACGGTCCAGCGCTACATGGGCTATCTTCAGGAAGCGTATTTGTTTTTCACGCTCAATCGTTTTTCCTACAAGATGCGCGAGCAAACTGGAGAAAACAAGAAGCTGTACTGCATCGACAATGGACTTATTTCGGCCAAGGCGTTCCAATTAAGCCCTGACCTGGGCCGACGCTATGAGAATGCGGTTGCCATCCACCTGAAATACTTGGAATCGCAGGGCCAGTTCAGGCTTTATTACTGGCGTAATGCCCAGAACGAGGAGGTTGATTTCGTCCTCTACAAGAACCGTGAGGTGAGCCAGCTCATCCAGGTATGCTTTGACATGACAAAACAGAAAGTCCGCAAACGCGAGGTCCGTGCGTTGCTCAAAGCTTCGGCAGAACTGAAATGCAAAAATCTGCTGGTGCTTACCGCGGATTACGAAGCGGTAGAGGAAATCGGGTGGTTTGGCATCAGGGGCAAGATCAAGTTCGTGCCATTGTGGAAATGGCTGACTGGATGAATCGAATTCACCCTACAATCTCTTCGCCATATAGTATCCTTCGCGCGAATACCCGAATTTCCTATAATAATCCCGCACGCCCACTCCGCTTATTATCAGCATCTTTTCTTTTCCGGATTCTCGTGCGATTTCTTCAGCCTCTTTCAGCAACGCCGAGCCTATCCCCTTATGCTGGACCTTACCGCGCTGATCTAGCGGAACTTCCGACCCATAAACGTGGAGCTCGCGGATGAGCGCCGGGCCTTCGGATGGCATGCGGAGCCGTATGAAGCCCGCGATCAGGCCGTCTTCGCTCTCCGAGGATAAGAACACTTCCTTGCCTTTGCTCGCGGAATAATCCATCCGCTGTATAGAGAATGAATCCTGATCGAACCTGCGCCCGCGGAGCCCGACCTCCCTGGAACGTATCTCTTTGGGCGCGATCCCTTTTTCCCTGAGCTTCGCCTCCACCAGCTCGCGGAGATTGCTCTTGCTGACGCCCTTCTCGATCTTCTGGAGCGGGATATCCCGCTGGATGCGCATGACCCGGACGTATTTGGGTATGTTCCGGTACATCTCGGATATCACATCGGCTGCCTCCTCGGTCGTATACGGGGTATACTTTCCTTCCTTGTACAACGATTCGAGCTCTGTGCCCCCGATAACGAGCGTGGGGTATATCTTGAGCATGTCCGGCTTGAAGCGCTCATCCTCGAAAAGCAGCTTTGAGAACGCCACATCCTTGCTTTTATCCGAACCAGGCAGACCGGGCATGATATGGTATAGGACTTTGAAGGCCGCGTCCTTGAGCTCCCGAGTCGCGTCTGAGACGTCCTGCACTGTATGCCCTCTCTTGATAGTCAAATAGATATCGTCATCCGGATGCTGGACCCCGAGCTCCACCCGCGTGGCTCCGTAGGAGAGCATCTCGTCTATATGGCCGACGCAGACGTCCGGCCGGGTCTCGATAGTGAGCCCAATCACCCGATGCGTTTTGCCATGCTCGTTGGCGTCCTGCGCAGCCTGGAGCGAATCGGAGCGGAAGCCGTTGAGGCCGTCATAGACGCCTTTGATGAACATCTCCTTGTAAGACGCATCTGTCTGAAGGAAGGTGCCCCCCATCACGATGACCTCGCACTTGTCCGTGGGATGCCCACCCTCCTCCAGAGACTTGACACGGCTCTCCGCCTGGAGATAGGGGTCGAAATTGAATTGCCTCCCGCGCCTGGCCGCAGGCTCGAACCCGGTGTAGCTTTTCGGAGCGAGGCCAGCCGCAGGGCAATAGATGCACCCGTGCCTGCAGGAGCCTTCCGGCAGGATCATCACCGCGACAGGCGTGACGCCGGAAAGAGTCTTGGTGGGTTTCTTGATGAGCATCCCGCGTATCTTCGGGGTCAGCCTGCCTTTCGGGAATGCCGCGAGTATCTCGGAGTTCCTGATGAACGGATCCAAGGAATATCTGCGCATCGCTTCGCGTTTCAGCTGGCTGACGTCATCCTCTCCTGCGAGGATTCGATCGATGATGAGCAGTATAGCGTCTTTCCTGTCGCTGGCATGATCCATAGATATATTCTGGCCTGACGATTTTTAAAAAGATTAGAAAGGCTAGGAAAAAGCTGGCTGGGGTTCTGTTATCCCCACCGTTATCAGTCTTGTGTGTATAGTTGCTTTCCCTATGTGGATACTATGAGAAGAAATTCGAGATGAGCCCCGCAATCGAGTATGGCAGGCTCTCGAATATGGGGAACACGATCACGCCGTCGTTCGTGGCCTTGTAATCGCCTAAAAGGGTGGATTTCACGACCAGGGTCACGTTCTGCTCTCCGGATATCTTGGAGCTCGCGAGCGAGACCACGCGGATGGGGGTCATGTAGGTCTGCTCCTCCTGGCCGACTATCTCGTAATAGATGGTCTTGGAGCTCTGGGCCGGGACGAACACCTGCCGATCGAATGCCCACCGTTTAGCTCCAGTGGCGCTCACATCGAACGCATCCCCGGTATCGCCAGTGTTGGAGATGTTGATCGCGAAACGCGCTGGCTGCCCAGGGCCCACGGTGATGTATGAGGGTGACACCCCGAAATTCATGACATCGTAGGTTATGTGGATCTCTACCGTGAAAGTGAAGTTCCCGAGCTGCTCTCCGTTGTGCTCGTTGATCGCGACGATCTGCGCGGAATAGTTGCCTTCCGTGGCGTTCGGATCCGCGGTTATCGTGACCTGGAGCGGATTCTGGTACAACGTGCTGGCCTGGGTCGTCCAGCCGCGCGGGAGATTCTCAGCCACTGCGGAGTCGTACGTGCCTCCCTGGCCGTATATGCCTCCGGTCGTGGCTATGGGGTTGATCAGGATGGAGATAGTCTGGCCCGGGCCCATGGTGCCGAGATCTATCACGGCGCCGCTCTGGACATTGGACATGGCCGGGGATACGAGATCTATCGCAAAAGACATGGAGAGCAGCAAGAGAGCTGCAACGATGACGCGTCTGAACATGGAACCACTATAGCAATCAAGGATTAAAAACTTGCTTCAGATGAACGCTTCCACGTTCTTCTCCTTCTTCTCGGCCTTGTCCTCGAACTCTATCGCCTGCAGGTGGAGGGGCGCGCCTTTCTCGCGCTTCTTCGACTTCCGGTCGCGGACCCTTATGAACACCGGGGAATTGACCGCTTCGCCCACCAGGATGGCTTCGCCGACCTTGAGCCCGCTGATGCTTTTGGCCACCCGCGCATCGATGCCTTCCGAGCTCATCTGGATGTGATCCAGGTCGTTCGGGTTGGTGACGCGGAGGATTATGTGGGTATTGCATTGAGAAAGGGCGGTCGTACTTAGGTTCACGGGCCGCTGGCTTATGAGGCACAGCGATGCGCCGAATTTCCTGCCTTCTCTCGCGATAGTCTCTATTATGCTCCGAGATACCGCTTCGCTCGCTTCAGCCTTCTCCCTAGCGAAATTGTGCGCTTCCTCTATCAGGAGCATGAATGGCGGGATCCTCCCCTTCTTGCGGAGATTGAAGAGCCTCCTCGCTATCAAAGAGACCAGGATCTGCTTCTTCCTCAGCGAATCGATGTCGTTGAGGTCCAGTATGAGGAGGTTGCCTGGCTTTATATCGGAAAGAAGCCTCGGATTCTCGGTTTTCTCAGAAAGGAAATGGTAGCGTTTGAGCTCGCTTAGGCTCCGTTTCAAGGCCCGCTTGACCTCCTCCTTGGAGATGTCAGGTGTTTCTATCGCATCCATGAGCTCCTTGAAGCCGTAGGCTTCCTTCTTGTCTTTCTTGAGCGAGACTAGCGCATGCCGCAGCACGTCGCGCTGCGGAGCCGATAGCGTCGGAATCCATTCCATCATCGTCTCGGGCGCCACTTTCTTCAATGGGATGGTGATATCCGAGCCTTCGATGACTTTCGTCATCTTGCCGTAGACGGGATCATGCAGGAACCCTGAATACTCGCCATGTATGTCGATTATGACCACTGCGATCCTTCCGTCCTCCTTCTTGCGGTCAAGGAGCTCTTCGAGCAGGACGCTCGCGAGATGGGATTTCCCCGCGCCGGACATCGCCAATATCGCGAGGTGCTTCTGGAGCAGACGCGTCATGGACACCTGCGCCGCGACATCATGGTGCTCTATGGATCCGAGATTAAGTCCATTGTCCTCGAAACCCAGGAAAGAGCGGAGCATGGCGGGGTCAGCGCCCTGCACATTTGCGCCGGGAGACGGAGGGGAGAACGCACGCTCGAATCGTCCCTTATCGAATACACCCAAGATCTTCACATTGCCGACGACGTATTCCCATGAGTCCGAAGGGAACTGGGTCGCCATCCCACTCCCTTTCTCGAACTCCGCGACGCTCTCCGCGCGCTCGAAATACCGGTTCGATTTGTAGACTTCCGAGACGAAGCCGAAAAGCTCGCCTTGGCGGTGCTTCACCTGCACATACTGGCCCTTATTGACCTCTTGCTTGAGGACGAATGAGAATTCGGATGTGGAAGGCGACTCTTCGTCCGCGATTATGATGCCCAAGGATTCGGCCATGCATAATATATCTGACTGAAATTAAAAAAGGCTCCTGAAGATGCATCAGCCGCCGAACGCCCGCCGCTTCTGCATGCGGTTCTCGGCTTGGACCGGAGGCTTGGCTAAATCCTGCCCGGATGGAACGCCGCGAGGATTGATGAAGCGTTTCACTGCGGGACCGGATAATTCCGGAAGGATGGAATACGGTTGACCGCCGCGTCTGACCATATCACGAAGCGATCCGTCCTTGGCGACCTCGGCTATGAGAACGCTGTTGGCTGCGGGCGTGCGCTCGAAAACGTACAAAGTCGGCTCGGACGAAGGAGCCCCTTCGAGCTTCACTTCTTCTACGGACTCGACCCTCACGAATCCCAATTTATCTAGCATCCTCTTGTCTGGGTTTTTCGAATCCGGACCGGGGGTAACGAAGACTCCGATAGACGGCTCGGATCTACCCTTGTCGCGCCTGAATCCGGCTATAACATATGCTTTACCCATAGGTGGAGCTTCAGCAGATGCTGCTCCTTTCATATGTGTGTCGCTCATTGGGCAATA
>Ga0074045_10002982_pt1 | contig 15375 bp, 12 predicted proteins | sample BogForMeECP23OM2_FD_94442 | JGI IMG/M metagenome (GOLD analysis project Ga0074045, IMG submission 94442) | Bog forest soil microbial communities from Calvert Island, British Columbia, Canada - Bog Forest MetaG ECP23OM2 | ecosystem: Environmental > Terrestrial > Soil > Wetlands ...
CTTCAATGGGTGGCACGAGCCGGATGAATCGAGAGGTTCAAGTCCGGAATCTGTGAGCGGCTCGGGGTGCAACTCCCCGGGCCGACTCGGCCCCGGGGTGCAATTCCCCGGGCCTACTCTACCGCAGCTGGAATCGGTGACGCACGTGGGGGAAAACCTGCTGAGCCGGCTGCGGGACGGAGAAATTGCGCTGACACCGGAGATTACCACTGCGCTGCTGCAGATGGTGGATGCGATCCGGCAAATGCTGCAGAGCATCGACTCGAGTGGGAATGAGGGCGAGCGCAATGACGAGTCATTGGTCCAGACATTGACAAGAATGCAACAAGGTGCGGCTAAGCCTGCCACGGAGAGCAAGGAACTTCCGGGCGGCGTTGTAGCAGAGGGGCTAGAAGAGCGGCACCCAGTGCCGGTTGAAGACGAAGTGACGCAGGCTGAGGCGACTGAGTCAAAGCCGCAAACGCAGGCCGTGAGATGGAGAAGTACGAGGAAATGTTTGGTTATAGCCGAGAAGAACTCCTGGGCAAGCACGTCAGCATCCTAGTGGATCGAGGGACGAGGGAGAGCGCGGAGTACAAATCGGCAATGCGGGAACAATGGGCCAAACTGAACCGCGGGGAAGCGCAAGACGGCGAAGCAAAGCGCACCAGCAAAGATGGAAGGGAGACGTGGATCTCGTTCGCGTACACGCCGATTTTCGATCCGAGCGGCAAGCCATACAAAGTGGTGAACTACTTCCGGGACATCAGCGCGGAAAAGATGGCGCTAAACGCGATGATCGCGGATGCGGCAATGCTGTCGAAGGCGGCGGTGGAAGGCAAACTGGCGACGCGGGCCGATGCCAGCAAGCACCAAGGCGATTACCGGAAGGTAGTCGAAGGCGTGAACAACACACTGGATGCGGTAATTGGACCCTTGAACGTGGCGGCGGACTATGTGGATAAGATCAGCAAGGGCAACATACCGGCCAAGATCACCGACAACTACAACGGCGATTTCAATACCATCAAGAACAATCTGAACCAATGCATTGACGGGCTCGGCGCATTAAGGGAGGCGAGTGCGGTTACGCAGGTGACGGCTGTCAACGACTACACCAAAGGGGTGGAGGGGAATTATCTAGGGGCCTTCGCCGATCTGAAGGGCGGCATCAATTAGGCTCAGGATCGGGTCCGCCACGTTATTTCCACCATCAAAAAAATTTCGCAAGGGAACCTGGAAGATTTGCCGGAATATAAGAAGGTCGGACGGAGATCCGAACACGACGAAATTGTCCCGTCGCTGATCATGCTGATGTCCAACCTCGCTGCGTTGGTGGCGGATGCGAACATGCTGGCCAAAGCGGCCGTAGAAGGAAAGTTGGCGACTCGGGCGGACGCCAGTAAACACCAGGGTGACTACGCCAAAACAGTGCAGGGAGTAAATGAGACGTTGGATGTCGTGATCGGGCCGTTGAACGCGGTGGCGGAGGAGGAGCTGACGGCGACGAGCCAGCAGATGAGCGCGAGCATCAAGGACATTGCCAAGAATGCGTCGGAGGCTGCAAAAGTCTCGAGCTCAGCAGTGGGCGTGGCGCAGAAAGCGAATCAGACGGTGACGAAGCTGGGACAATCGAGCGCCGAAATTGGCGAAGTCATCAAGGTCATTACGTCGATTGCGCAACAAACCAACCTGCTGGCGTTGAACGCGACGATCGAGGCGGCGCGTGCCGGAGAAGCCGGGAAGGGATTCGCGGTGGTGGCCAATGAGGTGAAGGAACTGGCCAAGGAAACGGCTAAAGCCACCGAAGATATCAGCCGGAAGATTGAATCCATCCAGATGGACACCAAGGACTCGGTGGAAGCCATCGGCACGATCAGTGGAATCATCAACCAGATCAATGACATTTCCGCGACCATCGCGTCGGCGGTCGAGGAGCAGAACGCCACAACCAACGAGATGAGCCGCAACGTTACCGAAGCGGCGAGAGGCTCCGGAGAGATCACCAAGAATATCGCCGGTGTGGCGGAAGCCGCGCAAAGCACCTCGCACGGCGCTGGGGATTCGCAGAAGGCGGCACACGAGCTGGCGAAAATGTCCGGCGAACTTAAGGAACTGACTGCCAAGTTCAAGTTCTGATTGTCAGCTACTGGTAAGTGCAGCGGTTAGTTGCGCGCAGCAAGTTTCTCGGGCGAAGTCCCCGCCGCCCCAGACTGACCTAACCTTGCTTACAAGGTTTCAAGTGCGAGCTTAAGGTAGTTCCAGAAACGTTCCACGGTGGAAATCTGTACTCTCTCGTTCGGACTGTGCGGATCCACGATGGTCGGACCAAAAGAGACCATCTGCATGCCGGGATATTTTTCACCAATGACGCCGCACTCCAAACCAGCATGCATGGCGATCAACGACGCAGGCTTGCCGAATAGTTTGTCGTGAACCTCCTGCAGCTTGCGAACAAGGTCACTATTAGGATCGGGTTTCCAGCCGGGATAGCTGCCGGTGTGTTCCACTGCAAAGCCCGCCAGCCGACAGATCGTCGCCACCATGCGAGCGGCTGCCTGTTTGCTGCTGGCAATTGCACTCCGCTGACTGGTAACGATCTCGATCAGATTCCCCTTGGTGTTGACAGTCGCTAAATTCGTGGACGTTTGTACCAAGCCGGGCACATCGGGGCTCATAGCAAGAATTCCGTGAGGCATACTTGCCAATAGAGCGGCCGTTTGTTTCGCGTCAGCAGAGTCCAGCACCGTTTGCGGACGTTCCGCTTTTGCAACGGTGATTTGCAGTCCGGAATCGAATCCGCCTAACTCGGCTTGGTATCTGGCTTCGGCGGTGGCGAGCAGGGATTTCAATTCGCTTTCGCGAGAAGCGTCCAGCACCACAAGAGCGACCGCTTCACGGGGAATGGCATTGTGCGCGCTTCCGCCATTAACTTCGGCGAGTTCGGCGGGAAGGCCCTCGAGCACGTCTTGGAGGACCCCACCCATGATGCGCAGGGCATTGCCGCGGCCCTGATGGATGTCGACACCGGAATGGCCGCCTCGCAGTCCGGACACTTTAATCCGCCAAGCTGCTCCGGAGCCTGCAGGAACGAGCTTCGCCTTGCGTCGTGCCGTGGTGTTCAGGCCGCCAGCACAACCGATACACAAAGTTCCTATCTCTTCGGTGTCAAGATTGAGGAAATACTTGGATTTCAGCACGCCCGGCGGGAATTCCGATGCGCCCGTCAGGCCGGTTTCCTCGTCAATGGTGAAAGCGAACTCCAAAGGGCCATGGGCAATGTCCGTGCTCTCCATGACGGCAAGCGCAGCGGCCACACCGACTCCATTGTCGGAGCCCAGGGTGGTGCCGTCGGCCTTGAGCCAGTCGCCATCTCTCACGACCTTAATGGGGTCAACGTCAAAGTTATGAACCGTACCCTCGTTCTTCTCGCAGACCATGTCGAGGTGGCCTTGTAGGAGGGTCATTGGTGCCGCTTCGCGTCCCGGCCGCGCGGGTTTGCGAACCACGAGATTGCCGGCAGGGTCTTGCGTGGATTCCAGGCCGAGCTTTGAGGCCACGCCGCGGACGTATTCGCGGGCGGCGGCCTCTTTAGTCGAGCCGCGAGGAATGGCCGCCAATTTGTCAAAGTGCTTCCACAACCGTGGGGGTTCCAAATTTGCGAGTGCAGGCATCATCACATGCTCCATGCTACGCCGGGATTTCAATTTTGATCTCGGGAGTGGCACCATTGTACATCCATCTGAGTAATTGGGCGTTGTGAAACGATTTTCTTGAGGGTGCCTGGAATCGCCTGCGGTGATGCATCCGTACTTGCGAACGCATTGAACAGCGTGCTAACGTTCGGTGACTTCCACAGTCAGCAACAGCAACCAAACAACGTAGTTGCGAGGTTCACACATGAACACGCAATCCCCTGGTCCAGCCCCCACGAAACATCAGCCCTATGTTCCAAGCAGTATGAAGATGAAGGAATTCACACTGCGTGCCGTGTTGCTGGGGCTGGTGATGACGGTGATTCTCGGAGCGGCGAACGCCTATCTGGGGCTGAAGGCGGGAATGACGATCGCGGCAACCTACCCCGCGGCGGTGATCAGCATGGCGCTGCTGCGTTTGATGAAGGGTACGCTGCTGGAAGAAAACATCGCTCGAACGATTGGCTCGATCGGGGAGTCGGTTGCCGCGGGCGCCGTGTTCACAATTCCGGCGTTCGTGATCGCGGGATTATGGCCGGGGCTCAACCGCGACCAATACTGGAAAGCGGTTGCGCTGATGGTGATTGGCGGCACCTTGGGGATTCTGTTCGTGACCCTTCTGCGGCGCGTGATGGTGGAGGACCCGGAACTTCCGTATCCCGAATCGGTGGCAGCTTCCGAGATTCATAAGGCCGGGCAACAAGGGGCAAAAGCGGCGAAAATTCTGTTCGCCAACATGGGTTTCGGCGCGCTGATGTTCCTGCTGGGCGCCCTGAATGTATTCTCTCCGAATAATACCTTCCGCGCGAACATCAGCGCGTTGGGGAAGAAACTGCTTCTGCGCACCAGCACGAATCCAAACGTGGCCACAACCGTGACGGGAGGCGCCACGTTCTTCTCCGCTCCGGACATCAGCCCGGCATACCTGGGAGTGGGCTACATCATCGGTCCACGGCTGGCGGCGCTGAACTTCGCCGGCGGAGTGCTGGCATGGGGTTTGCTGGTTCCGCTTCTGACGTTCACGGTCGGCCCGTACATTCAGGCAGCGCAACCGGACGGACAGATGCTCTCCTGGCCGTTACTGGCCGGAGCGATCTACTACTCGATCGTGCGTCCGATCGCGGTAGGGGGAATGCTGGTGGGTGCGACGTATACATTGATACGGATGCGCAAGCAGTTGGCCATGGGCATGGGTCGGGCTATCTCCGACCTGAAAAAGTCCGCTGCGGCGCACGCAGCGACGGATCGCACCGAGCGGGACCTGCCGGCTAAGGGAGTCTTCGCGGGAGTGGGCGTGGTGTTCGTGGCCATGATTCTGCTTTATCACTACTTCATAGGCAGCGCCGGGGCCTTCTCTGCGTCCAAGGTGCTCACCGGTGCACTGGTTGCGGCCGGTGTCATGATCGTCATCGGATTCTTCTTTGCGGCTGTGTCCGGAAATCTGGTCGGAATGATCGGCTCATCGAATAATCCGGTATCGGGACTCACTCTATGTACCCTGGTGATCGCCGCGCTTCTGATGGTGGCTTTGGGAGTTTCCGGCGCGGGCGGCGTTGCTGCGGTCCTGGGAGTGGCTGCGGTGGTTTGCGTCTCTTCGGCCGTTGCCGGCGAGATGCTGCAGGACCTAAAAGTGGGACATATTCTCGGCGGTACACCATCAAAGATGCAGATCGGCGATCTACTCGGAGTCCTGATGGCCTCGCTGGTGCTGTTCTTTCCCCTGTCCGTGCTCGATAAGGCGTATCACTTCGGAAGCCCAGCGCTATCAGCGCCGCAGGCCGGGCTCATGGCGATGCTGTCCAAAGGCATTGTCGGCGGCGACATGGCATGGCCTTTGATCATTGTGGGGATGCTGCTCGGTATCGTCATGATCCTGCTGCAAGTGAAGAGTGTGATGCTGTTTTCGATTGGCATGTATCTGCCGTTGGGAACCACCTCCGCGATGTTTGTGGGTGGCGTGATTCGCTGGCTCACCGACCGCCTGCGTGACAAGCGCAACCTGAATGACGCGCAGAAAGCAAGAGTGGACAACGCCGGGGTGCTGACGGCATCGGGATTGATCGCTGGAGAAGCTCTCTGTGGGCTCGGAGTGGCCTCAGTCATTGCGCGGAGACTCGCGCATGATCCTCATGCCGACACGAGGTTGGCCCATCTGGCCATGGGTGACTTGTGGGTTGCTCCCTTGATTGCTTTGGCGATGCTGGTGGCTGTCATGATCCTGGTGCCGCTGGCCAACGCCGGGCGTCCCGACGAGCCAGCGCCGCCAACAGCGATCATGTGATCTTGGTTGCTTCAAACAAACTGCTCACAACGAAAACTAAATCGGGATCTCGCAGCTTCCTGTGTCGTCGAACTCCAATCGACGGTGGCGCCGAAACGGATAGAGGTTCTATTAACAGATCGATAACCATACAGGCAAAACGGATCGAGCGGATTGAGAGCTCGCTAGCGCATTCGTTGGGCGCTTTTTAGATAACAAAGGCTGCGCTGGCAAATCAAAGAGTGCCAGACAGACCCTTCCAGTATATTTTTTCGTTCAGTGCGGAAAAGTACGCAAGGTTCGCGGGCATGTTTTTCCTGGTGCGCCCGCGAGTGCTGGGAAACTGGTCGAGTGACATTCTGGAGAAGAAAGAACCGTGGAAATATCCGGAGGAATTTGATGGACCGGAAAAGGACACGGACACTTTACGAAATCACGTTGCCGGCCGGGTATGAGGTGGAATGAACTGCCGCCTGCGGTCGATGCCGATTACAGTTTTGCGAGCTACCACAGCAAGACGGAAGCGAAAGGCAATGTGCTGACCTACACGCGAACGATGGAGATCGAAGAACTAAGAGTACCGGTGGACAAGCTTGACCAGCTGCAGGGCTTCTACCGTGCCATCGCCGGCGACGAAAGAAATACCGCCGTGCTGAAACCAGTTGCCAACTCGCAAGCGAGCCGTCAACCAACATTTCTGACGCGCCTGCAACTGTGGAGTTGTGCATGTTGTATCGGTTAAGATCCTTCGGGCGCACACGACGCGCGCCTCAGGATGACTTGGTCGCTGTGTTGAGCACAAAACTTGTCGCGGGACAACTTCCGGCTAGCGCGGGCAAACGAAGACGACTACCGCGGGCGGGCGCAACGTGGTCCAACGATAGCGCAGTCCGCGAGGAGCCACTTCGAGCATGGCGGCCAGAAGGCTCTGGCCATTCTCAAAAGGCAACGTGATGCGGTAGAGGTCGGCCTTGCGGGCGTGCGAATACTTCTCGTAGCGTGCGGGGTGCTCGCGCGCACATTGAACGAGAACGTCCCAGGGCGAGTTTTTGCCGAGAAGTTTTTTCTCCGAGCCGTCGGCGCGAGGGATCTCAACGACGTTGCGCTGTGTTCCACCGCCCATCTCGAAAAGCACACTCTTTGCCTCTTCCGGGTGGAAGGGCCGCGCGGGGTCGTCGTCCGGAAAAGGGCGCAACAACGATGCGATTTCGGCGAGTTCCGCGGGGATGCCTTCCCACGAATAGCGGTAGCCATTATATACGACGGTTCCACTGCGGAAAATCTGCTGCACGCGCGCAGCGTCTTTCCCGGTCACGCTCACGACCATGTCTGCTAATTCGTTCAAGCGAAAGGTCTGCTTCACTACCGGGCGCATGCTGACATAGCCGGCATCTTCTTCCGTATAACGAACAGGAATCTGTTCTGGCAGGGGCATGTGGTTTCACCGAGAAAGAATCGCCGGATTAGTTGCTTCGAACGCGTCTCCGCAGCAACGAAAAATCCGAGCCCTCTGGACCAAAGGCCCGGGCTCCTGAAGAGAAAGCAAACCCAAGAGTAACCCAAGAACCGATCTAATGATCGGCCACTACAACCCGAAGAGAGGAACGTCCTCCTCGGAAAGCGCCGCTACACAAGCGTGTCGTGCTCTAGCTTAGATGTGAGAGTTTCTCGCGGACACGGTCACTGAGTGCCTTGCCGTCCACAGCTTTACCGGTGAGCAGATCCTTTGCGGCCTTCACAACGCCGCCCATCTGTTTCATGGACGTGGCACCGGTAGCAGCAATGACTTTGTCGATGGCGTCGTCCATTTCGGCTTGCGAAGCGCCGGCAGGAAGATAGGTTTCAAGAACCAGGAGTTCCTTGGTTTCTTTGTCTACGAGGTCCTGGCGACCGCCCTTGGCGAACTGGTCGATGGATTCCTTGCGCTGCTTGACGAGGGTTTGCAGCAATTGAATCGATTCGGGCTCGTCGAGCGGGCGCTTTTTCTCAACTTCCTTCAATTGGATGGCGGATTTCACCATGCGCAAGACGCTGAGCCGCAGTTCGTCCTTGGCGCGCATGGCAGCAACGATGTCTTTCTGAATCTGTTCGGAAAGAGTCATGTCCTACTCCCAATTGTGAACTATAGCAGAGGCGACTGGCGGCTCAGCGGATTTCTCATAGAATGAAATGGTTTGTCCGATTGACAGTGTACGAAACGCACAGTAATTTGGATAGTTTCCACTACACGGGAAGAGACCGCTGAGGGAATCACGGCGGCGATTACCCGAAAACGAGGAGCCATGAAAGTTATCGTTGCAGACAAAATCAGCGAACGCGGCGTAGAACTGTTGAAAAAGACGGGCTGGAATATTGTGCAAACGACGAAGGAGTCGCTTGCAGGCGAACTGGCGGACGCCGAAGCGCTGATCGTGCGCAGCGCCACCCGCGTTACCGCGGAGCTGATGGACAAGGCGCCTCATATTCGCGTGGTGGGACGCGCAGGCGTCGGCGTGGACAATATTGATCTGGATGAGGCCACCAAGCGCGGCATCCTGGTGATGAGCACGCCGGGTGGAAGCTCGGTGAGCGTGGCCGAACACACCATCGCGTTGCTGCTATCGCTGGTGCGGCAGATCCCTCGGTTTGACGCCGCCATGCGGGAAGGGAAGTGGGAGAAGTCGTCGTCGGGAGCCGAGGTGCGCGGCAAAACGCTGGGATTGGTCGGGCTGGGAAGGATTGGGCGCGAGGTGGCGATTCGCGCGGCAGGGTTTGACATGCGGCTGCTGGCGTATGACCCGTATCTGAGCGAAGCTGCCGCGGCCGAACTTTCTGTGGAGCTTGTGCCCCTGGAGAAATTATTCGCGGAAAGCGACTTCATTTCCTTGCACACGCCGGTGGGTCCGCAAACCCAAGGCATGATCAATGCTGCGGCCCTGGCGCAGATGAAAAAAGGCGTGCGCATCATCAATGCGGCGCGCGGCGAACTGATCAACGAAGCCGATCTTGCCGCCGCGCTGAAGAACGGGCATGTGGCTGGCGCCGCGCTGGACGTTTTCGCGGAGGAGCCGCCAAAGAACAGCCCGCTGATTGGCTTGCCAAATGTAATCGCGACGCCCCATGTGGCGGGTTCCACGGCCGAGGCTCAAGAAGAGTTGGGAATCCAGGTGGCGGTGCAGGTGCGGGACTATCTGGCGGAGGGCATCATCAAGAATGCCGTGAATCTGCCGGCACTTTCCCCGGAGCAGTATCGGCGTGTGCGGCCGTACCTGGCCTTGGCGGAAAAACTTGGCTCGCTGGTTTCGCAGGCGGCGGCCATGCGACCCGCGCGCATCCGGATTCGCTACGCGGGCGAACTGTCTGAAATCGGAACGCACCTGCTTCGCAGTGCGGTTCTGGCGGGTGTGCTGAACGCGGTGCTGGACGAAAAAGTGAATGTGGTGAACTCGCCAGCGGTGGCAGCGGGCCGAGGACTAACGGTGGAAGAGGAAACCCGGCGACGGGAACATGGCTTCCCGCATACATTGGAAGTCTCCGCGCTTCCCGACCGGCCGGGGGCTAGCGGTTTCACGGCTGAAGGCACGGTACTGCACGACGGCTCGCCCCGGGTCATTCAGATTGACGGGATTGCGCTGGAAGCGCAGCTGGACGGCACGATTCTGTACTTGCGCAATCATGACGAACCGGGCGTGATCGGGTACGTGGGGACAACGCTGGGGAGGCATGGTGTAAACATTGCGACGTTTGCATTAGGGAGACGCGAGGCGACTCGCGGTGCCGAAGCCGTATCGCTCATCCGCCTTGACGGACAAGTGACTGAGGCGATCCTTGGGCCGATCCGGGAGTTCTCTGCGATAACACAAGCGAAGTTACTGCATCTTGGCTAGAACTTCTCGGACCTCGGTCTCAGTTCCAGTATTCAAACGGCTTCTTGAGGCTATCAATACAACCGTATTGACATAGAGCCAGGTTAGGTCTTTAATGCTTACCCATTCGGGTAGGTTTGGTGGGGGTCGGACACAGGATCTCGGAGGGACGGGTAACGAGAGCCTGCGCGCGCTGGATGAATTTGGGGAAGTAACTCCAGAGTCCGAGGTCTTCCCACGGACCTAATTTCATAAAGTCGAGAATTTATAAGTGTAAAGGAGCTGTCCATGTTTTGGGCTTCCATCCGGCGTAGTTTTATTGCTGCGATTGTTTTTTGCCTGGTTTTTGGCGGTACGCTCGCTTTCGCGCAATCCGGTACTACCTCGCTCCGCGGCACGGTGCTCGACAAATCGGGCGCAGCCATCGTCGGAGCAAAAGTATTCCTGTCCAGCGAATCGCAAGGCCTGCATCGCGACACCATCACAAACAGTGCTGGGGCCTATGAGTTTACGACTCTTACCCCTGGGACTTATTCGCTGACCGTGGAAATGAGCGGGTTTCGCAAATATGAACACGGGAACCTCGAGCTGCTGGTGAACGCTCCCGCGACAGAAAATGTCACCTTGCAGATCGGGTCCAACACCGAGACGGTAGAAGTTTCGGCGCAGGCGGCTGCGATTAATACGACGGACGCTTCATTGGGCGTGGCGTTCAATAACCAGCAGGTGAAGGAACTGCCGATGGAAAGCCGCAACGTGCCGGATTTGCTGACGCTGCAGGCCGGCGTGGTGTACATCGGGAACAATCCACAAATTGACACGATGACCGATACGCGAAGCGGAGCGGTGAACGGCGCGCGAAGCGATCAGAGCAACGTCACATTGGACGGAGTGGCGGTAAACAACCGAAACGGGAATGCCTTCACTTCGGTGCTGCCCGTGACCCTGGATTCGGTCGAAGAGTTTCGCGTTACCACGACCAATTACAACGCGGATCAGGGGGGTAGCGGAGGCGCCCAGGTTTCGCTGGTGACCAAGAGCGGAACCAATAACTTTCATGGTTCGGCTTACGAGTACAATCGGAACACGGCGACAAGCGCCAACGATTACTTCAACAAGCAGGCACAAATCAACACTTGCCTGGCCAACGGGACTCCTTTGAATCAGAAAGGTTGCAACCAGGCGCCGGAATTGATTCGAAATATTTTTGGCGGCGCTGTGGGCGGCCCGATCAAGAAAGACCGGCTGTTCTTTTTTGCGAACTATGAAGGGACGAGGCGAGCGGAAGGGCAAGTGGTGAACACGGTGGTGCCGTCGGACACCGCGCGAGACGGAATCGTGGAGTATCCGTGTGTGACTGCGTCGCAATGTCCTGGCGGAACCGTCGTGGGCCTCAGCGGCAAGTCGTACACGGTGGCACCGGGGAATTATGCTTTGAGCCCGCAGGCCATAAAGGCGATGGACCCGCTGGGAATCGGCGTGAATCCAAACGTGATGAATTTCTTCAATAGCGGATACTGGCCGCACGCAAACAGCGCCGCCAGCGGTGATGGCTTGAACACACTAGGATATGTGTTCAGTTCGCCGATCAGCTTGGTTCAGGACTGGTACATCGCAAAGGTAGATTACAACGTGACGCAAGACGGGAAACACCGAATCTCCGTGTCTGGCGCGCTGGCCAACGTGAACAATCCGGGGGCGCAGTTCCTGCCTGGGGAGCTTCCTTATGATGGCCTGGTAAATTACAACAAGGGGATCATTGTCGGGTACACCGGCGTAGTCTCCAATACAATCGTAAACAACTTCCGGTACGGCTACGTTAGGGAGAGCGTGGGGCAAAACGGCAATTCGGACCAGCAATGGATCATCTTGCGTGGCTTGAATGACCAAACGAACGCGATCACCCGGACGCAGAAGTTCCAACGGCCCATCAACACGTTTTCCGACGACATTTCCTGGAACCGCGGCAGACACACCTTCCAATTTGGGGGCGTGGTGGGCATCGTTCGCGATGCGACTGCGAATTTCGGCACTTCCTTCAGCGACGGCCAGGTGAATTCAGCGTGGCTGGATACCGGAGGGATCACGACGACGTCCCAATCACCGCTGAATCCGACGTTTGTCGGCCTGCCTGCTGTGAACGGGAACACCTTCGGACTGAATTATGATTTTGCGATCGCCAATGCTCTGGGTTTCGTATCGGAAGTGGATGCCTCCTACAATTACCTGAAGGATGGAAGCGTCCAACCGCAAGGTGCACCGGTGTCGCGGCATTACGCCGAAGATCGATACGAAATCTACGGCCAGGACACGTGGAAAGCCACACCCACACTCACTCTGACGCTCGGCTTGCGTTATTCCCTCTTTTCTCCTCCATGGGAAACCAACGGCTTGCAGGTGGCTCCGTCGCCCAATTTGGCCACTTGGTTCAACCAGCGTTTGTCCAACTGGAAGAACGGAATACCGTCCAGCGCCGACGCACCGATCTCCTTCGACCTTGCCGGCCCCGCCAACGGTGGCAAGCCGGGATATTACAACTGGGACTTTAAAGATTTGGCACCACGCTTTGCTTTCGCATGGGCGCCCAGCAAATCTGAAGGGATCCTGGGAGCCCTTTTCGGCGCAGCCGGACAGACGTCCATTCGCGGCGGATTCGCGATGGTTTACGATAACGTGGGCGAGAGTCTGATCACGACCTTTGATCAGAACGGAGCCTTTGGCTTGAGCACTTCACTCAGCAACCCCGCCGGCATCGAGTCTGTGACCAGTTCTCCGCGCCTAACCGACATGCACACGATTCCGACGACGGACCTGAATGGCCAGCAGATTTTGATACCCGCGCCTCCTGGCAAATTCCCGCAAACGCATCCCGATACACTGTCAACGGGCGGATTTGCCATTGCCTGGGGCTTGGACAATACCATCAAGACGCCGTATGCCTACACGCTGGATTTGTCCTTGTCGCGTCAGTTGAAGAGCGGATTTTCGGTGGAAGGCGCGTATGTTGGGCGGCTTGGCCATCGTCTGATGGCGCAAGAAGACGTGGCCCAACCGTACAACTTCGTCGACAAGAGCACCGGGATCGACTACTACTCTGCGATTGGAGCGCTGGCTAAACTGTACCGCCAGAATGTGCCAACCTCGCAAATCACCCCGGCTATGGTCGGGCCTACGGCCAACTATTGGAAAGACATCATCCAGCCGCTGCAAGCGGGAGGAGCATATAAGCTAATTTGCTCGGGCGGAAGCACGCAAAGTGCGCTGCAGGCAGCGTATGACCTGTTTAGTTGTAACTCAACAAATGAGACGACAGCTCTTTCCATCCTGGATGGCCAGTCGGGGGCGGGTGGGATTCCCGACGCAAACCTTCCGGGCGTTCTGTATAACCCAACGACTGGGCCTTTCACCTTCTTCAACCCGCAGTATTCTTCGCTTTATGCCTGGCGGAACGTGGGAACGACGAGCTACAACGCGTTCGAATTGACGGTTCGTCACACCATGATTCATGGATTCCAGTTCGACGCCAACTATACCTATTCCAAATCGATCGACCTTTCTTCTGACGCATTAAGAGTTGCGGCGTTCGGGGGAGGACTAGGCGGTACGATTACCAACGCTTGGGACCCCAACCAGTTGCGCGCCGTTTCCGATTACGACCTGCGTCACCAATTCAACACCAACTTCATCTTTGATATGCCGTTCGGGCAAGGCAAGGCCATCGGACATGATGTCGGCAAACCGTTGAATGCCCTGATCGGCGGCTGGCAGTTGACCGGGCTGTTCCGCATGACTAGCGGCTTCCCAGTTAGCATCGGGAACGTATTCGGTTTTCCAACCGACTGGGAGTTGACCGGCCTTGCCAACTTGACAGGCCACGTCGACACGGGCAACGGCGGCCGCCATGCGGTCATCGATGGGAACGGGAACCCGCAAATCAGCGTGTTCGCAAACGGCGCTAATGCGCTCAGCAGTTTCTCTCCAGCGCTCCCAGGATTTTCCGGGGCGCGTAACCAAGTCCGCGGCGAGGGCTATCGTGGCCTCGACCTCGGGCTAGCCAAACGGTGGACAATGCCTTGGTCCGATGGCCAGAGCCTGCAATTCCGCTGGGAAGTCTACAACGTCACAAATACGCCGATCTTCAACGTTCAGACCGCCCAACTCAGCCTGTATCAAGGGCCGACCTTCGGCAACTATACCTCGCTGCTCAATCAGCCACGCGTAATGCAGTTCGCATTGCGCTACGAATTCTAGGTTCGTCGCAGCCTTCACCGCCGGAGAGAGCGATCTCTCCGGCGGTTTTGGTTTTTGGGGAGCTGCTGCATCGTGGCACCCGAAGGGAACCGCTGCTTCCTTCCGTGGTGGCTGCATTCAGCAGCCTGTGCTATTCTAAAACTCCGCGTGGGTAGCTCCGTGCTGCTTCCGCGGACTGTCGGGGCGTGGCTCAGCCTGGCTAGAGCGCCTGGTTCGGGACCAGGAGGTCGGTGGTTCAAATCCACTCGCCCCGACCAAAATTTCCCCTCTTGATTCAACAAGTTACGCTGCGTTTTCAACTGCGAGTTTTGATTCGTTTTCACGGACAATACGGACAACATCGGTGGTTTTGGGCGGAAGCTCAAAACCCAAGCCCACCTTTTCTGCTTGTTCCAAACGGAATGCGACATCTTCTTTCATCTTGCAATAGCCGTCTCCCACAGTCTCATTTTCATGTCCCATCCAAAATCGTTCCAAGTCAGCATGGACGCGGTTCTTTCTGAGCCATGTAAGACGGTAGCGGCGGAATGCATGAAAGCCCGCTTTGGGCTGTCCCAATTTCTTCAAAGCGGAGTGCAGGCCTCGTCTCAAGAGATTCGTCTGTGAGAGAAACCTGCCGGTCTTGTTAGCGAAGAGCCACCCGGATGTACGTTCTCCCACAAACGCCTTGAGCATGCTTGCAAGGGCTGGGCAGAGATCAACGTCTCTACGTCCAGCATCGGTCTTGAGGAAGTTTTCTAACCTGTGTCTGGCGAATTGTTACGCGGGCCGATTTTACCTGCTTTACGAGAGTGAGCTGAGTCTCACTTTCGAAACGCACTTGGTGGTAGGGAAAACCTCGGCGGCACTCCAAGAAGCCTTTCGCTGGTTCCCAATCGCAACGCGCTTCCCCGATCCGATCGGTCGACCGAATACCGCAGCAAGGGTGAGTCTCTGATCAATCAGGCGGCCGCCGGCGTCTGGTAGAGGGCACGACAGTGTGGTTGCCAACGGATCGAGCGGAGATTTGCGATTGGTCGAGACACGGACGTATCCGGCGTGGGTCCTTCCAGTGAATCATGCGTCCGGTGGTTGTTAAAGTAGGTTCTGAAATCGAGCAGCTTGTTTTCGAGATCTGCTGTAGTCCAAAACAAAATGTGATCCAAATACTCCCGTCGAACGGTGCCGATTAGCCTTTCCACGAATGGATGCGACAGTGGAACGTAAGGGACGGACTTTATTTCTGTCACTTCCAGTATCCGCAGGTTGGCTTTCCACTGATGAAAGTGGTAAAGCGAATCGTTGTCGGAGCTTAGCTACTTTGGCATCGAGCGTTGCCCTCGAATGGCACGGTTGAACATCCTAC
>Ga0074045_10002983_pt1 | contig 15375 bp, 14 predicted proteins | sample BogForMeECP23OM2_FD_94442 | JGI IMG/M metagenome (GOLD analysis project Ga0074045, IMG submission 94442) | Bog forest soil microbial communities from Calvert Island, British Columbia, Canada - Bog Forest MetaG ECP23OM2 | ecosystem: Environmental > Terrestrial > Soil > Wetlands ...
CACGGGCAATCCGGGAGTTGAGACCAATAGACATGTGGGGCTACAATGATCTTGCCCGAAAGGGCGAATTACTCACTAACGGAAAGGGCCCTCTCTCCATTTCCGGCTGAACCAGCACAGTGTGACCGAGGATCGCAGATAGCGTAGGTAGATCCACACCGGCGGCGACCGCGATAACCCTGCCCGCCGCTCGTCGCGCTACGCGGACCGAGTCTTGGAACGCTGATAGCGAGACGGATCGCGTGAGGCGTTGGTTCCCGTTCCCGGAAAGAGGTTATGTGGCCGGGGGGAAAAGCAATATACAATCTCACGATGCGGAACCGACTCACTGTTCTCCTACCGACTGTCGCCCTATTCCTAACCCTGCACACCACCCCCGACACAAAATTCGGGCCCCAGAACCCCTTGTATTCCCCCAGCACTCTCCCCTTCCACGCGCCGCCCTTCGACAAAATCAAAGACGAAGACTATCAACCCGCCATCGAAGCCGGCATGTCCCAGGAACTCACCGAGATTCAATCCATCGCCGACAATCCCGCCCCTCCAACTTTCGAAAACACCCTCGTCGCCATGGAAAAGTCGGGGGAACTCCTTGATCGCGCCTCCAACGCCTTCGACGGAGTCGTCGGAGCAAACACTAATCCCGCGCTCGAAAAAGTGCAAGCCGATGAAGCCCCCAAGCTCGCTGCCTTCCGCGATGCTATATACCTCAACGCGAAACTTTTTGCCCGCGTCTCCACCATCTACAACCAGCGAGAATCTCTTCACCTCGACCCCGAATCCCTCCGCCTCCTCCAGGTCACCTATGACGAATTCGTCCGCTCCGGCGCCAACCTTTCTGACAACGACAAAGCCGAGCTGAAAAAACTTAACGAACAAATCGCCACTCTCTCGAACGACTTCCGGTCAAAAGTCCTGGAGGCCACCAAGAACGGCGCGTATTCCAGTTCCGACAAAAACGCACTTGCCGGTCTATCCGACGCGCAAATAGCTGCTGCCGCCGAGGCCGCGCAAGGCCGCAAGCTCCAGGGCTATCTGATTCCTCTCCAGAACACCACGCAGCAACCCGATCTCGCTTTGCTCACCCTCCGCTCCACGCGCGAAGCGCTCTACGAAAGATCCTGGAATCGCACCGAGCGCGGCGACACCAACGATACCCGCGACATCATCGCTCATCTCGCCCAACTCCGCGCCCGCCGTGCACAACTCCTCGGCTTTCCCAATCACGCCGCCTGGAGACTCGGCGACCAAATGGCCAAAACTCCCGAAGCCGCGCTGAAATTCATGGATGCCCTCGTCCCCGCCTCCACCGGGAAAGCCGCTAGCGAAGGCGCCGACATCCAAACCCTCATCGACGCGCAAAAAGGCAGTTTCACTCTACAGGCCTGGGACTGGGACTTCTACGCCGATCAAGTTCGCAAAGCGAAATATGATCTAAACGACGCCGAGGTCAAACCCTACTTCGAGTTAAATAATGTCCTCGAAAACGGCGTCTTCTACGGCGCCACTCAGCTCTACGGCATAACCTTCCGGGAACGCAAAGACATCCCGGTCTACCACCCCGACGTTCGGGTCTTCGAAGTCTTCGACGCCGACGGCAAATCTCTAGCTCTTTTCTATGGTGACTACTTCAAGCGCGACAACAAAAACGGCGGCGCCTGGATGAGCAACTTCGTCACTGAGTCCACGCTTCTCGGCAACCGTCCCGTAGTCTACAATGTCGCCAACCTTCCCAAGCCCGCTCCCGGCGAACCTGCTCTCATTACTTTTGATGATGTCACCGCCATGTTCCACGAATTTGGCCATGCCCTCAACGGCATGTTCGCCAACACCATCTATCCCAGCCTCTCAGGCGCCAACACCGCGCGCGACTTCGTAGAATTTCCCTCTCAATTCAACGAGCACTGGGCCCTCTATCCCGCCGTCTTCAACCATTACGCGCGTCACTACAAGACCGGCGAACCCATGCCCGTCGAACTCATCGCCAAAATCAGGAAATCAGCAACCTTCAATCAAGGCTACAAGCTCACCGAGTTGCTCGCTGCCGCCGAACTAGACATGCAATGGCACACGCTTCCCGCCAGCGCTCCTCTGCAAGAACCCGACGCCTTCCAGCAACAAGCCCTGGAAAAAACGCATCTGCTCATCAACGCCGTTCCGCCCCGCTATCGCTCCACCTACTTCAGCCACATCTGGAGCGGCGGAATCGGTGGCTACTCCGCTGGCTACTACGCCTACCTCTGGGCTGAAATGCTGGATGACGACGCTTTTCAATGGTTCGAAGACAACGGCGGCCTAACCCGCCCCAGCGGCGACCGCTTCCGCCAAATGATCCTCTCGAGGGGCAATACCGAAAACCTGCAAAAACTATACGAGGCCTGGCGCGGCCAACCCCCCAGCGTCCAACCCATGATGAAGTACCGCGGCCTCCAATAGTCCGCACCGGTCGTCCTAGCGGCGGGCTCCCGACCCCCAAGCACAAGCCTTCAGCCGCGGAAAATAACTAACTGCAAAGTTTGGAATCTCGATTACTCCGCTAACCGGTAAGTCGACTCCGAGTGCTTGACGTTACCGGTTACGGCAGCGTTAAGCGAGACCTTCGTGGGAAAAGTACTTAGCCCGCCCGCCGTACCGTAAGTTCCAATAGTGTTTTCGCAGGTTCCGAGCCAATCTTGATTTCGGCGAGTTCCGTCCACTCGTCGCTCTCATTTATCCGCAGCACCGATTTGGTCGTGATCTGGCCCAAAGCAAAGCCCCAAGTTATCGCCTTCTCCTGAACCAGTTCCACCTCGCTTTCCAGAAAACGACCATCGTTGAAGGCACGTATGCGATAAGTTGCACTTTCGTCGTCGAAAGAGATTACCCCTAGAGCCTGTAGAACAGAATGCCCATCAGATTTTGTCCGCCCGACTCCTTCGATGACCAGTATCAAGCCATCGAGCTTGTACTGTGCTTCCTCGCTCTGATGCAATTCCATCCATTCACCGGGGCCACGCAGGAGACGCGCCTCTCCATTCCATTTCCCGACTAGGAATCCCAGCTTTTTCATCGCAGCACGCTGCGCGTTTAGGTCCGGAACTCGGGGCAAGTGAGCCATTCAAGAGACAAATACTACCACTGAGGTCCAAGTCTATTTGTCCGGTAACCGCGTTCACCAGGACTTGATGTTCCCCAACGAGCAACTCTTTTTGAGTGTTGAGATTCTGAGCAAGTCAAGGAGGACCCATGCCTAGCAATCAATACTTTTGGAGGGTGTTTGTAGTCGTGGTGCTTCACAGCTCGCGCACAGAGGATCAGGGCAGCCCGAGATCGTTTGGGTCACGCCCCTCAGCCAAAAAGTGCCCCAACCTCGTAATACTGAACAGTTCCTTTAGGTGCTGGTTCAAATTGATCAGCTTCAACTGACTGTTAGCAGTTTTCGCCGAAACGTACAAACCGACAATCGCACCTAACCCGGAACTGTCCAGGTAGCTCACATGCGTTAAATCCAGCACGATAGTTTTGCTCTCCGAAAACAGGGACTTGACCGTCGCTTTTAACGACTGAATTGTGTTCGACGTTATCTTTCCGGTGCAGCGGACGATTATTTCGGTCGGGGTGCGGTCGGTGGTCAGACCTAGTTCGGAGACGGGAACAGGATTCGTGGGCATAACAACCCCCCCTCTCGGTCTAATACCTCGCGAGTGTGGCGCGGCTCTAAATCGACCGAATTATACTGCCCGTTGTAGGTTTTGCAACGCCAATGCCGCATCTGCAAACAATCAGCGTAATCGAGTTCGTTCCTCGTCGATTTCTCGGGCAGTGCTCAATCCCATGGCTTCACCCCTGCTACTGATCCGGCGAACTCTTTGGTTTGTGAGGATACCTGCGGGCACTTGATGAATGCGCGGTTAAAAAGTCGTTTAAGTCCATCTCGCTAATACGATAATTTGATTGCGGAGGATGGTCTTCGAAGGTATCTAGCTCGCGATGTAGCCGCAGCGAGCAGATCTCGGGGGCGTCTTGAAATCGGACACGACGCGGACCAAATGCCTCGTTCCCGATAGTTAGTGTATATTCACTCGTCTCGTTTGACGCTCGCTGTACGATGAAGGTGTACACGCGCTCCAGAATCTCAGCTTTGAAACCGACATACTGCACCCTTACATTTTTAGTCATTGGAGCACCTTTATTACAGCGGATGAGTCTTAAGGAATGGCGACACTGTCTTTAAAGATCTTATTGGAATTCCTCAGTCATCGACTCAATCTACATTTTCTGGTTGGCTCTCCCTAAGATATTCCGTATCGTCTTTTGCGGCTTCTGAAGCGTACCGCTCAGCAATCTGCGTCTCCGTTTTAGCCAAGTTCGCCTGCTTCCCGGCCTTCGCGATATCTCCTTTCTTCTCTGCCTTGGAGGCTCTTTTGCTGTGTTTCGCAGCCCGCCTGAGGTCACGAGCCGCCTTTTTAAGATTCTTTGAAGCTCTCTTCGTCATGACCACCTCCAACTCCTTCCTTGGTAGATCAGCTTTTAGTTCGGCACGGCTTTATGTCCTGTCATCTTGTTGATTTTAAGACGGTAGAGAATTGGAGCTGGCCGGATTTCCTCGGGACGGGTTTGTGCACTTGCAACTGCTGGTTCCCACCAAAGTTCTCTTTTATCCACCAGATCGTGAGCGAACTGCCGTAAGTGGGCATACCTCGGAGTGTCGGGCATTTCTTCGTATAGCCCAAACACAATCACGCTCGACCAATTTTCTGGCGCAATGACTTCGTCAACCTCGATACAGATGAGCGGGTTGGTTCGCATCCACGCGATTTTTTGCCCGACAGTTGAGAAACCGTAAAGATACTCGTCGTGGCAAGCGAAATAGATCGGTACAACGTACGGTTGATTTTCGCTGGCACATCCCAACCTTCCAAAGCCCATCCGGGTGAGCAGTTCGCGACACTCTCCGTCGTTCAAGTTTTGTAACAACATTTCGCTTTCTCCCATCTTTTCTTTTCGGCGAGACGGCTACCTCAATGTTATGTACTATAAGCTTGGCGATCGATCGGCTAAGAAACTATCCAGTGCAGCGCTTCGGTCTCGTGGGCCTGGTCGTACGCTCTTACCTCCGGGTGGAGGAATATGCGGACGGCACCAATCAGCCAGTGCTGCCAATCGCGTGAAGCGATCACCGCGATACGATCTATCTTTTGTTGATGTGTTTTTATGAACTCGGCATGATGTTCGAAGGCTCCAACATTTTCCCAACCGCCGAACCCGGAACCATCGATCAGCAGCCTGATTTTCCCGTATTGACTGATCAGGGAATCGATTTGTGGCGCAATTTGGAGGAAGTCGTCCGCTTTCAATTTTTCAGGAGCGATGATCTTCAATGCATTGCTAGAGATAATTTCAGTTTTGATCATGCATACCCTTTCCGGGGCAGTGCGAGGCGATAGATGGCGCCAACATCCTGTGCTGTGGCTGAGAAGTTGGTTCAGTTTTATATTGCTCTTACATTGCTCTTACTATGTGGCAAAAGTGCCTATCAATACTGTCCAAAACAGGACAGCGCAGATGGAATGCGTTGTTTAGGCTGTCGCGATGACTGGCGAGTGAGACTGATTATATGTAAAAGGTCGAGCAGGCCTGATGCACTAATTCTGACTTGCCGTTGGTTTTTATGCCTTTCCTAGCGGCATGAAGAGTTACTCCCGAAGGGATCACGAGTGCAGAAAAAAGTCAGAAGCTGGGTCGCCCGTAGTCCAATCATCAAAACCGGCGGTTTCAGCCTAGTGGGAGCACAATTCGCTTTCGAATCTTGAGAGTGAGATATTAGGAACGAAGCTTCTATCGGACGCCGGAGAAGTCTTATGAAATCTACACGTTACGCACAGCGTGCTCTCGCTCTGTTACTGTTCGTGTTTCTGTCTGCTGCGCTGCCAAACCTGGGAGCCGGCGACAAGAAATCAAATCGGGATAAAGCAAAACAATCTCAGGCGACAAAATATGTCCGTCCGACGGATCCATCACTTTATGTCGGATCGGAGACTTGCAAAACGTGTCACGAAGAGATTTACAACGGTTTCGCAACCTCGCCTCACTTCGCTACCACCACGGATGCGAAACTCGATGCCCACAAAGGTCCAGAGTGGCATGGTTGCGAAGCCTGCCATGGCCCTGGAAAAGAACACGTCGATGGGGGCGGAGACAAGACAAAAATCTTCACTTTCCAGGGTGCCTCCCCAGCTGAGATCAGTGCGCGCTGCCTGGACTGCCACCAGAGCAGCCACGATCAAACCAACTATGGGCGGTCAGCGCATTTGCAGAGCGGCATTTCATGCACAGATTGCCATTCACCGCACCATCCCAAGGAATCGCAGTTTCTGCTGAAAGATTCTTCGCCCAAGCTTTGCTACGGCTGTCACTTGGACGTCCGAGCACAATTCGCTCGTCCATTTCATCACCGAGTGAACGAAGGGTTGATTCAGTGCAACGATTGCCATAATCCGCATGGCGGCTTTAACAAGCACCAACTGCGTATGGCTGCCGGAACGGACGAAGTTTGTTACAAGTGCCACGCTGATAAGCAAGGACCATTCGTTTATCAACATGAAGCAAAGATCGAAAGCTGCACCGTCTGCCATTCCCCACATGGCTCCACTAACGCGCGCATGCTCAACCAGAATCAGGTGAATCTGCTCTGTATGAGTTGTCATTCGTTGAACGCTAGTGTTGGCCCCGCCGCCACACCGAGTTTCCATAATCAGGCGCAGAAGTATCAGGCGTGCACTTTGTGCCACACGGCCATTCACGGCTCGAATTCAAGCTCGGTCTTTTTCACCCCGTAGGAGAGGAGGAACACGACCATGACGAATAAGAAATATGCAAGTAGCAGTCAGATGAATTCCATTTGGAAACAGGCCTCGCGTTTTCTCCTCTTGGGAATGGGGATTGCAGGCTTGGCAGTCTCGTTTGTGAACGCGCAGCAAGTCGACGATCAAAAGGGAATCGATGAGGGCAACTACAATATCAAGCAGTCAATCGAATTCGGCTATCGCTTTACGAGCCTGAATGGCAGCATCCCAACCTACGACACCATGGTAAACCTACAACAAGGGCCACGGTTGCTAAGTTTTACGACCGAGATGCGCCCGCTTGACAACCATGGGACACTGTTTGACCATTTCTACCTCAGCAGCTTTGGTTACGGCGGCGACCCGAACGATGTTTCACAGCTTCGCATCAGCAAAAATCACTGGTACTCATTCAACGGAATGTTTCGGCAGGATCAGAATTATTGGGATTATTCCTTGCTGGCGAACCCGTTGAATCCGATTGCGCCGGTTGCCAATGCGCCCGCTAACTTCAATCCAATTGTCAATCCGCCTTCGAATGTTCTGGGAACACCCTTAATTGGAACCAGCCCACACGCATTTTACACGCGCAGAAATATGCAGAATTACGCGCTGACCATTTTGCAGGATTCGAAGGTTCGTTTGCGTTTGGGCTACAACCAGAACAGCGTGTACGGGCCAGGCGACAGTACGATTCACCAGGGAACCGAGCAATATTTGCTGCAGAATTATTCCTATCATCTCAACCAATATCGAATCGGCGTGGATTTCCGCTTTTTGGCGCGCACCACGCTGAGCTACGACCAAATCTGGAACTACTACAAGAACGATACAGGTAGTAGCGACGCGAACCAGCAATTTTCTCCGGGCTCCGGATTTCCGCCGGTGGATTTAGGAGTTTCTTGGAATCCCAGTGCAAGCCAACCCTGCAAGAATACCTTTGCGGCGGGAAGCCTTGTGAATCCCATGTGTAGTGCCTATTACAGCTACTATGCGCATGGGGCCGAACGAATCCATAGTCCAACCGAAAAATTCAGCATGCAATCGACGTACTTCAAGAATGTCGATATGGCCGGGATGTTCAGCTACACCGGCGGCAACATGAACATTTACAACTATCAACAGAATTTTACGGGCCTGGAGTCCAGAACGGGTCTCTCGAATTACGGAGAAACGGGGCCCGTCGAAGGGCGTCACGTCGCTACTTTTGCAGATTTCGGAATTACATGGCGCATCACCGACCAACTAAGCATCGTCGACTCTTTTCACTACAGTAGTTGGAAGGAACCGGGTCAATTTGCATCCTCGCAATGCTCGTTTTTTAGCAGCAGCCTGATCGTGCCTCCCAACGTATTTTCGACGGCATCCTCGACTTTTCCGCTAGCATGCGTTCCACCTGCCAACGGCATTCTGAATGCCACCCCAATCCATTCGGCAAGTTCCGGCGCGGACATATTGCTAAATTACGACAGCAATTTTCTCAAGCAGCAGGACATAACCAACATGATTCAGGCGCGGGTGAATATATCACCCAAGGCCGGAGCGTACTTTGGGTACAAGTACCGGAATCGAATTATCGCAGACAATTTTTTGAACAGCATGAGCGCGATTTATTATCCGACGAACGCGGCGCGTGGAAGTTGTGCCCTGCTCGCACAGCCGTTGATCCAGGCCAATCTGCCCGCTGGCTGCCTCTTGAATCCGGTTGACGGTTCCATTACCTATTCGGCACCAGGCACATTCGGCGCACCGGGGCTTACGTACATTGATGAAAATCACGCCATTTTTGGATTGTGGATTCGTCCAAGCAAGAATCTACGATTCAGCGCTGACGGGGATATCATGAGCGCGAACAATACATTCACTCAGATTAGTCCGTTGACTTCACAACAGTTCAACTTTCAGGCGAACTACAAGCCTTCTACCTGGTTCAGCTTGAGCGGCAATGTTAGCCTGTGGAGTTCACAGAATCCCGCTTCCGACAACCATATGCACTCGGATAGTTATGGAATCAGCGCGCAGTTTGTGCCCAGCGAGAAACTAAACATCAGTTTGGGCTACAACTTTAATGATATCTCTTCTCAAGTGCTGATCTGTTTCGTGGCCACAGGTTCGCTTCCTGGCCTGCCGGGTTGTCCAGGTGTTCCGGGTTTGGTGCAGGAGCTTTCACCGTACTCGAGCAACGTCAACACTGTCTTTATCAATTTTTCCTGGACGCCTATTCGCAGAATGACACTACGTGGCGGAGCAAACCTAGCAACAGCGCGCGGGAACGAATTGAATCTGACGCCAGAAAGTGCCATCGCGACTCAAGTTCCAGGGCCATTGAATTCCAATTGGTATCAACCGTTTGGTGGTATCGATTACCAATTCTCGAAGCGCTGGACAGGACGTGCGATGTGGGATTATTACGGTTATCATGAAAACACCAGCACCGCGTATCAGGATGTGCTCGCTCAACGAAACTTCCAAGGCAATCTGGTGATGCTCTCTGTACGATATGCGTTTTAGCCTAAAACTGCTCAATTTCCGATGGTCATTTTTCGAATCGGCAGTAGTGCGTTCACAAGGCTCGTCACCTTTTCGACTCTCTATTCTTTTGCCGGTCTCATAACTTTACTTCTTTAAATGATCTTGAGATTTGTACAAAACAGGACAGCATAGCCCCTACTCTTCAGATGACAATCGCAACAGTTCCGATTTTTCTTCGGGGTTCGCGAAGATCGAAAACGAGGATCGCATTTACGGTTTGAACGAGGAGTTGGAATACGCGAGCGTGATCCGTACGACGACAAGACCGTCCACGCTGCGACCTCAGGAATGCAAAAGAGGTTCTTTTTCATGGCAACAAAAAAGATGAACGCAGCAGTGGTCGAACAGTTCGGTATGCCGCTCGTGCTTCGCGAGTGGGATGTTCCTACTCCAGAAACCGGGCAGATCGTCGTGAAGACAGAAGCATGTGGAGTTTGTCATACCGATCTTCATGCGGCTGATGGGGATTGGCCGGTGAAACCTACACTCCCGTTCATTCCCGGCCACGAGGCGATCGGTATTGTAACTGCCTTGGGAGCGGGTGTAACGATTGTGAAAGAGGGCGATCGTGTCGGTGTGCCGTGGTTGTACTCCGCTTGCGGACATTGCGAATTTTGCCTTACGGCCTGGGAGACAGTTTGTCCCGACGCGCAGTATGGTGGCTACACTAAAAACGGTGGTTTTGCCGAATACATTCTGGCGGACCCCGACTATGTCGCACATATTCCATCCGACCTTAAGGCAACCGAAGCTGCTCCGCTCATCTGTGCCGGCCTCACAACGTACAAAGGAATCAAGCAGACAAACGCGAAACCCGGCGAATGGATCACAATCTCCGGTTGTGGCGGGCTTGGACATTTGGCCATCCAATTTGCCAAGGCGATGGGGCTGCTGATCTGCGCCGTAGACATCGATGAAGGCAAATTGGCGCATGCGAAGGAACTTGGAGCCGATCTCATAATTAATGCGAAGCACGGGGAACCGGGCCCGGCGGTCAAGAAAGGGACTGGTGGGGGAACCCACGGCGTGTTGATTACGGCACCATCGCTTGCCGCCTTTAAACAGGGAGTTGGTATGACCCGAAAGCGGGGTACGTGCGTTCTGGTCGGGTTGCCACCGGGAGATTTTCCCGTTCCGCTATTTGATGTCGTGGCTAACTGCATCACCATTCGAGGTTCCTTCGTCGGAAATCGCGAAGATATGGCCGAATCGCTGGCCTTCGCCGTCAAGGGCAAAGTTAAGGCTGATATTGAGCTTCAACCACTTTCGGCAATCAACGCTATCTTCAAGAGGCTAGAGCAGGGAGATGTTGCCGCTCGGGTCGTGATCGACTACAGCTTACCCAGAGAAAAATCGAATGCTGACACTCACGAACTAAGAGAGTTGGTTCGCAGCTAGCAATTGCCTACAAGGTAGGTAAGGCAAATCGGCGTCCCGATCAAGAGCGTGCCTTCGCTATTCGAGCTTTGGTTTTGCGGCCTGGGGAAATTGGCGCAAGCATGCTTGCAAACTCCTTTGTAATCTGGATCTCCAGATTTTTTTCACGCCATCCAATGTTTTTCCCACAAAACCGCGAGCTGACGGTAAACCGCCAGCTGCAGGAACAGCAAACGGACCCAATAATTAAAGTAGGCCAATGTCTCAAATTGTACAGACTTTTGACGAAGTGCGAACGCATGCTAAGAGCATGAAAAAGAGCGAACTCACGGTCAAGCAAATATCCACCGTGGATTGTCCAACATGCGGTGCATCGGCGGGCGAGCGATGCGTTTTGAACTCAGGTCTTCCGCGGTCAGAGCCCCACGTGGACCGCAAGTTTGCCGCTCTGAAAGTACTCGAGGAAAAATCAATCCAAATTATCTAGTGTTCTCACTTTGCGCGAGTTCCGCCTCGAAATGATCTTCAATATCTTCATGGCGCAGCAGAGTATTCGCCTAGCTTTGCACCTTGGGAATTCGCAAAACTGTACAAAAGAGAGCATCGCCCTCGGTTGAGAATCCTTAAGATGGCAATTGTGTAGTGAAACAGAGCGCTACGGCTGGTTTGCGCTGGCAGTGCCCCCGTATTCAGCGCAGCGGTCCAAAACATCTCGAGCCTGGACAATGGCTTCTCAGCCAGCGAACCGAAAGTGTGTCTTTTTGAATTCTGTACCAAACTGCCGTCGAGTGATGCAATATTCCGGGCTGTTTATGGGGCTAAGCCTCTACTCCTATCACGTCCGGGAGCTCCTGGTGTGCTGGTTGTTCTTCAGCCTGCCCTTTGTGCTCCTGTGTTTAATACTTCTCGGCGGAGTCATCGCCTGCGATGCGGGGCGAACCTTCCTGCGCTGGGTCGGACCTTCAGAGCGAGTTACCCCTGGGGTCGCCGCTGCGGTGGAGCTGGGACTGAAAACGGCCCCGAGCCACTCGCAAAATGATAACGGGTTTTCATGAAGCGCGATAGCCGGCGTCAGAAAAGGTGAGGTCTTTTTGCTGCCTGCAATCGTAGGAGCGTGCGCATTTCAGCCCAGCAGTGAGGTGAACTTGCTAGAAATCATCCAGCCGAAATAAATTTCAAACTTGCAACGGGAAGTCGAGTGCTGTTTTTAGAGCGAGGACTGAAACCGAAAGAAATCAGAGGGTCATAACCGTGAAAAAGCTAATCGTTTATGATTTGGACGGCACGCTTGCCGAAAGCAAGTCATCCCTTGACCGAGGCATGGCAGCACTGCTTCATCAGCTTTTGGGTCTCGTAAAAGTGGCAGTCATTTCTGGAGGCGATTGGCCGCAGTTTGAAACACAACTGCTATCACAGCTTCCTCAGGACGCAAACCTGGAGAATTTATCGTTGCTTCCTACTTGCGGAACAAAGTTCTATCGCTATACAGGCCAATGGAAAGAACTTTATGAAGAGGAGTTCACAGCGGAGGAAAGAAACAAGATCATTCAGTCTCTCGAGCAAGCACTGAACATCGCGGGTTACAAGGTCGAGAAGGTCTGGGGAGAAGCGATTGAAGATAGGGGAACTCAAATTACCTTTTCCGCCTTGGGCCAGCAAGCGCCGTTGGCAGAAAAGGAAAAATGGGATTCCGATTACTCCAAACGCAAGAAGATCAAACAGATCCTGGACACGTTCATTCCGGAATATTCGGTCCGCATGGGTGGAACGACCTCGATCGATATAACCAAACCGGGCATTGACAAAGCCTATGGGCTCCACAAGCTGCGAGACGTCCTCAATACATCTTTGAAAGAAATGATCTACATCGGTGACGCTATCTTTGTCGGAGGGAATGACTTTCCGGCTAAGGAAGCCGGCGTCGACTGCATCCCGGTTCGCGGCCCGAATGAAACGAAATGTGTAACTGAAGCATTCATCGCGTGCTTAGCGTAGTTCGCGATCACTTCGATTGTTCTCAGCCGGTGCCATTACCGCAGGTGAGCTGCTTCATGAAACTGGCGCATTGTTTCGCCCGGCTAAAAGTAAGCCTAAAAAAGTGGAATCAGAACGAATGGGGAAAGAACAGCAACCGCTTAGGAACGCGCTGCTTGGGGCTCGCCTATCAATTCCTCGAAGAGTACGCGGTAATGAAACATGGCCTGACACAAGTCTTCCGTGCTGGCCCGTCCGCGCATATGTCGGAGCGCACGTTGGTGGGCGGCCCGGTAATTGTCGAGAATCATGGGATGCTCTACTGAAATCTCCGCCACACGCTGTTCAAAATTGTTCATCGGGAATCCACGGGTCGACATCACGTTGCCCAGAAGTTGGTCTGCATTTGTTACGGCGCCCCCTGGGTTGTCAGCGAAACCGGCTTGGACTATGGCCCAGGACTCGACAAACTGTATACGATCAGACGGAGCGAGGATACGGATATTCAAGTCCTCCATTCGATCCGCGGGTTCCTCCAGCCGGAGTTGCGCTGGCCGCTGGCCGGCGCCTGGTTTCACAGCACTGCTAGATTCAGCGCCACCCATCGGCTTGCGTAGTCTTTCTGTTCGGCGCTCCTGAAGGGAAAACCAAATGGAGTGGCCGATAACCGCCGACACTATCAAAATGGACAGGATGGTTAGTAATGAGTCGCGAACTGCTAAGGGGTCCATGACGGGTCTCCAATATTTCTCGAATCCTTAATGTCGTCGACGCGTAAGGAGAAGCGGAAGGCCGCATCTGGAACACCGATATCGCGAGGTGTGCCAGAATCACGCGCGATCAGAGACCCCGCGCACGACTACCAGCGTTCTTTCACAGCCAGAATCATAGGGCGTGGCGAACGCAAAAGCTGTACACATCGAGACAGTTTCAGACGGCTTAAGAGGCTATCCTTCTAGATTCCGCGGAAAGCGGGCCTAGCCGTGCAAGACAACGCTGAGGAGGGAATCGTTGACTCGGGGCCGAGTTGTACCAATTATCTCTGCCAGCATTTCTTGCGACACTTTGGGAAGAACCTTGAGAGGATGCCCTGGAGACCCGTATCGCGCCAAAAGCATGAAGAAATTCACTCGCGATCGAGTCGTGCCCACCATCTCCGCAAGTACCTGGTGACGCAAGATGGCAATCTCAACAACAGATGGACCCCTTCGATCGAATTGTGCCAATCGCAGAAGCACACGGGCGAGTCGCTGTTCCGCTGCGGAAGTCAACAAATGCGCCACATGCCCTGGTAGTGCTTGCCTCGCGCACAACTATTTACGGACTCCTGGAGCGAAACTACTTGGATGGAGAACTCTTCCTAGATAGCCGTTCCTTCTGATTTCCTGTGTGCCTCTTGCGCAAACTCGTAAGCCTTTGCTGAGTGTTCTAAGGCTTGGCGTGAATATTCCCGCCCCGTCTTGTGGTCGCCCTTAGCGTGATGGGTTGCAGCAAGTTCGTGTGCGTGCGCAGCAAGGTTGTGAAATTCTGCGGCTCTTTGGTGAGATGCATTTGGCATGGATTTCTCCGGATCGCTTCGATGATAGTTATTTTTTGTTACTCACTTACTCCAAAGCGAATGGCCATGTTTATTTTGTGAGTGGCATTGAGAATGAGTCTCATTCACTTGAGCTTTCCCGTGAGTCGTAAGGTTGATCTCCGGGCTAGCCCGATGGTCGTCCTTGTTCCCGCCAGAGAGATGGACGATGCTAGGTTAGTCTGGCAGTTCATGGCTGTTCAACACTGCACAGTTTCAAGAGTGTCGTAAGACCACTATTTAATTCAAATAGATTCTCAACTTGTCCACTAGTGTACAGACTTGTTCCCAGAGAATGTCTACGATGACGTTGCGTTAAGTGACCGTTTTGTTGGACGGCCTACCCCCGAAGCTTGTTTCCCACGGTTCGCACAAGCCTCAAGGATTTCGAATAGACGGTTGCACGAAACGGACCGGACTCAGGTTGGATGTGTCTTCGGAGTGGATGGAAAGGATTGAGAGCAAGGAGAGAGTATGCCGCTTATTCAAATTCTCATTGCCCTGATTGTCGTGGGCGTTCTGTTGTGGTTAGTGAATCGCTATATCCCCATGCAAAGCACCATCAAATCGATCTTGAACGGCGTAGTGGTTATCGTTGTGGTGTTGTGGCTCTTGAACATATTTGGACTATTTCACTCGCTTGCCAACATTCGGGTTGGGACATAGAAATAGGGACAGGAACTGCAGAGTTCAGAAGGGCGGATTGCACAGACTACCAAGGACAAATCAAGAAGAATTGCGGTCGCCATTTGCGATGTCGCGTTGCAATATGAGGTTGTGGGGAAGATATGAACAAATCAATTGGAATTCTTAGTACATCTGCATTGTTCTTGGTTCTAGGATTTTCGGCTTCCGCCGCCGCCGACCAGGAACCGCAGGAGAAGCCACAGCACCAGCAGGAATCCGGGAAGCCGCCAGGACAACAGCAAGAAGAGAAGTCCGCTCCTCAGAAGCAAGAGCATCAGGAGCCTCAAGCCAAGCCTGCACAACAGGAGCACCCGGCAGAGTCGAAACCAGCCCCGGCACCGAAGCAAGAACAGCATGCCAAGACTCAGCCGACGCAACAGCATCAACAGCAAACGAAAACTCAGC
>Ga0074045_10002984_pt1 | contig 15374 bp, 12 predicted proteins | sample BogForMeECP23OM2_FD_94442 | JGI IMG/M metagenome (GOLD analysis project Ga0074045, IMG submission 94442) | Bog forest soil microbial communities from Calvert Island, British Columbia, Canada - Bog Forest MetaG ECP23OM2 | ecosystem: Environmental > Terrestrial > Soil > Wetlands ...
ACCGTTCGTCGGCAGGAAGTGTTGCGGAAAACTTGTAGCATGCCTCGACCAGGTCCATCGACTTCTGCCAGATCTTCAACTCGCGCACGGATTGCATGGAGGCACCCTCCAGTTAACGAACCACACATATTATATGAAAATTAGATGGATATCGGGCGTTGGGAGGCCAAAACCCAAGCCTCTTGTCGAGTCCTGATAGCTGACAACTGATATCTGATAACCGACCGCGGCTCCGGCGCGTCCAAGGGTCAGGCACCGGCCAAGCGGCGCAATTCAGCGAAAAAGTGGGGATACGAGACCGCGGCACAATCGGCATCGCCGATCAGGGTGTCGCCTTCGGCGGCCAGGCCGGCAACAGCGAAGGCCATGGCGATGCGATGATCGCCGCGCGGCGCGATTTCCGCGCCATGCACTTTGCCGGAGTGGCGGCCTTCCACGCGCAAACCATCCGGAAGTTCTTCCACCTTGGCGCCCATTTTGCGCAGATTTTCGGCGAGCGCGGCGATGCGGTCGCTTTCTTTCACGCGCAACTCGCCCGCGCCGCGAATCTCAATGCCTTCCTCGGTGAACGGCCCGAGCGCGGCGAGCATAGGCAATTCGTCAATCAGCAGGGGCACGAGTTCACCGGAAATGTGGCCGCCTTTCAGGGCCGCGCCCTTCACGCTCAAATCGCCGACGAGTTCACCTTGCGCGCTTTGCAGGTTCAGCACGGTGAGCGACGCGCCCATAGACTGAAAGAAGTCAAGAACCGCGGAACGCGTCGGATTCAAGCCCACATTGGCGATGAAGAGATTCGATTCGGGAAGCAGCGACGCCGCGGCGATGAAGAACACGGCCGAGGAGATATCTCCCGGGACTTCGAGGGACTTGGGTTGCAGCGCGCCTTTGCCCGGGCCGTCTGCCATGCCTTGAATAACGACGGTGCGGCCGCGTTTTTCGACACGTGCGCCGAAGAGTTCGAGGGCGAGTTCAGTGTGATCGCGCGTCGTGGCGGGCTCCGTGACCCGCGTTTCGCCGCTGGCGTAGAGGCCGGCGAGGAGCACGGCCGACTTCACCTGGGCGCTGGCCATGGGCATTTCATAGTGGATGCCGTGCAGATGGCCGCCGCGAATTTCAAGCGGGGGGAAGTTGCCGTCCCGCGCTTGAATTTCCGCGCCCATTTGGAGGAGCGGGGTAACGACGCGTTTCATGGGGCGCTTTTGGAGCGATGCATCGCCGGTAATCCTGGTGGTGAACTCCTGCCCGCTAAGGATGCCGGAGAGCAGGCGTATGGTGGTGCCGGAGTTTTCCGCGTCGAGTGTTCGCCAGGAGCTTTTCAAGCCGCGGAGACCATGGCCGGTAATTTTGACGGTGCTGCCATCCACTTTCACATCCGCGCCGAGCGACTTCATGCAGCCCAGTGTGCTGTGGCAATCGCGCGCGGCGGCAAAGTGGCGGAGTTCGCTGGCGCCTTCGGCAAGAGCGGCGAGCATGGCGTAGCGATGGGAGATGGATTTGTCGCCGGGAAGTTCGAGCGTGCCGGAGAGGGCCTGGGCGGGATGAATAGTCTCTTTTTTCACGATGCGATGTCCTGGATTGAGTTTAGCACGAGAGAATTTGGGGGCGCGGGAGGGCGGTGAATCGAGTGGGAAAGAAAACCCTCAGGCCTGAAGGCCTGAGCTACAGGGATTTAAGATTGGGGCGTTGCCTGTACCGGGGGACAGTTTTTTATGGGGAACGTGGGGGGAAATGGGGCGAACAAATTGGTGAGGCGGTTCGTATTATGGAATAGAACAAATTGCGCATTGCGCTTGATTCTGGAGAATCCATGCTTGCCCGCCGTACTTTGATGCAAGTGGCCACGAAACTCGCCATTGGCCTGGGCGCGCTGTTTCTTGTGGGGGTGTTGCTGGCCGCGATCCCGAATCACCGTGCCCCTGTGGTGGAAGGCATTTCCGCCGCGCCGGGACAGGAAGCGCGAGCGACGGATCATTCCCCCGTGCCGGACAAGACGCACAACCACCAAGGGGATTCCTCAAAAAGGAACACGACCGCACCAAAAGCAAACTCTTCCACTCGCTGATTCTTGTGTGGATAGTGCAAGTCTATCCGTACGAGGATTCGAGCGAAAAGGTTTTCGCTATGCACGTCTGAGACAGCCCCGCCAACTAATTCCTCATTGTTCCTTAAGCTTGAGGCGGTGCTTGTTTTCCTCGAGGAAGGCGCGCAGGTCCTTGGAGGCATCGAGGAGGCGCACCCACTGCTCGTAGTAGAGAGTGACCGGGAAGCGCCCGAGGCCATAGACGCTGACGCCGCCTTTTTCACCAACACGGAATTCCAGTACGCCCTTTTTGCGGCCCTGGGTCTGTTTCTCAAGCTCGGCGATGCGCGCGAGCAATTCTTCCTTGGTGGGTTCTGCCATGGCGCCTCCTCAGTTTGGTGTGTTCACAATAACGCGTTGACATGAGAAACCGCAAGAAGGGCCAAGGGCGAGTCCTAGGACGCCTATGGCTTTGCGGCTAGTCCGGCCACTCTGGCGGTTCAATTGCGTACTCCCCTCCCCAGCCAGTATCATGCATCCTTCACCACAGGGGTCACGTCTATCCTTATCATGATCAAGGCACTCTTCCTCCAACGGTTAGCGAAATTGGCAGTGCCGGCGCTCCTTGTTGGCGGCCTTGCTGTTGCGGCTGCTCCCCCAGACTCCACGGAAATCATGCCGGTATCGCAAGTCCGCGCGGGAATGCAGGGGTATGCGTACACGATTTTCGCGGGTGATCAAATCGAGAAGTTTGATTTGGAAGTGCTCGGGGTGCTGCCGAATTTTCTGGGGCCAAAACAGTCCATCATCCTGGTGCAACTGAAGGGGCCAAAGGTGGAGCACACCGGCGTGGTGGCCGGGATGAGCGGCAGCCCGGTCTATTTAGAGGGTAAACTGGCGGGGGCGCTCTCGCTCAAGCTGGGAATCTTCACCAAGGAAGCGATTGCGGGCGTCACGCCGATTGAAGACGTGCTGCGGCCGCCCACGGAAAGCAGCGCGGCGCAAGCAAGCCCACAGCAATTCTCGTTGCCAAACGACGCGATGGCCCGCACTGCGATGCCGAGCGGGTCGTCGCTGGAACCCATCGAGACGCCGCTGGTGTTTTCTGGATTTCAGCCAGCGGCGCTGCAGCAGTTCGCGCCGCAACTCCAAAGTTATGGCTTTGTGGCGGCACAGGGTGGCACGGCCGAAGCGCGGCCTGAGGATGGGCACCTGGCGCCGGGAGACATGGCGGGAATGGTGCTGGTGCAGGGTGATGCGTCGATCAATTCTGCGTGCACGGTGACGGCGGTGCAAGGCGACCGGGTGTTTCTCTGCGGGCACCCGTTCATGAATCTGGGCGAGGTTCAGATGCCGATGGCGCGGAGCCGCGTGGTGACTACCTTATCGTCGGAGCTGGCCTCCACGAAGATTGTGAATGTGGGCGGGCCGATCGGGACGATTACGGGAGATCACCTGACGGCCGTGACGGGAAAGCTGGGCGCGCCGCCGGCGATGATTCCGCTGGATTTGACGTTTGTGACCGGGAGCACGGAAAAGAAACTGCATTTCGAGTTGGTGAATCACCCGAAATTGACGCCGCTGCTGGTGGCGCTGACGACCTACAACGGAATCAGCCAGAATTCGCTGTATGGCGAAGGAACGACGCTGCGGCTGACGGGCGAAATCCGGCTGCAGGGGCACGTGCCGGTGCAGGTGGAAAACACGTTTGCACCGGGCGATTCTCTGATGCCGGACAGTGTCCCGATCGCGCTGGTGGTGCAGGGCATGTTTGGGCGGCTCTTCAACAACAACTACGAGATCCCTTCGGTGGAGCACATTACGCTGCGCGTGGAAAGCCAGCCGGGGCGGAAGTCGTACACGATTGACAGCGCTTGGCTGGAAAAGGGCGAAGCGGCGCCGGGGGACGATCTGAAGGTTCGCGTGCTTTTGCAGCCGTATCGCGGGCCGGCACGCATCGAAGAAACCACGGTGCATGTGCCGGACCAGATTGCGCGGGGCACGACGCTGCGGGTCCTGGTGAGTGATGCGGATTGGATGAATCGCGCGTCGCGCGGCTTCAATTTTCCCGGCATGGCCGGCGCGGCGGGGCCGGAAGGGCTGGATCAACTGATTACCCTGATGAATCGCGAACGGCGCAATGACCGGCTGTATGTGGGGATGTTTGTGCCTGCGCCGACGCTGGTGTGGGACGACAAGGAATTGCCGAATGTGCCGCTGTCGCAAATCAACATGATTGACGGGCGTCCGGCGCCGGGCACGGTGCAGGTGCTTCGCGAATCCTTGTCCAATGAATCCTCGATTGCGCTAGGCGGCCCTGTTTTCGGGCTGATCTCCTTGAATCTCCAAATCCGGTGAAACTGTCCATGTCGAAACGAATGCAACGCCTGATCCTGCTGTCCACGCTGGTTTGTCTGGTGGCAACATCCGCCATGGCAGACCACACACGCCGTTGGCAGCAATCCACGTATGAAGAATTCCAGAAAGGCACCGCGAAGGGCGTGGCGGTGCGGAGCGATGGGCACCTGGAGCTTGCGCCGAAATTCACGCTGATATCCGATGCGGACGCTTCCTATCTGTGGTCCTTGCGGACGGACTCCGCGGGTGTGTTGTACGCGGGCGGAGGATCGCCCGCCAAGGTATTCCGATTTGAGGGAAGCGGGAAGCCGAAAATCGTATTCGAGTCCACGGACCTGCTGGTGCAAGCAATTACGTTTGACGCAAAGGGCAACTTGTATGTCGCGACGTCGCCGGACGGGAAGGTCTATCGTGTTACGCCGGGCGGGGAGAAGTCCGTCTACTTTGAGCCAAAGACGAAGTATATCTGGGACCTGGCGTTCGGAGCGGATGGCACGCTCTATGTGGCGACGGGCGATAAAGGGCAGATTTTTGCAGTAGCGGCGGAGGGCAAGGGGGCACTCTTCTACGCGAGCGACGAGGCGCACATCAAGGTGCTGGCGTTTGACGCGAAGAACAATCTGCTGGCCGGCACGGAGCCCAACGGGCGGGTGCTGCGGATTGCGCGAAGCGCGGAGAAAAGCGGAAAGAAAAAGCCGGCGGAAGAGGCCGTGGCGGAAGGTTTCGTGATTTATGAGACCTCCAAGCGCGAGGTGACTTCGCTGACGGTGGCGCCGGACGGGATTGTCTACGTGGCTGCGATTGGCGAGAAACAGAAAGCGGCCACGCAAGCTCCTTCGGCGGTGATCGCGACGCCGCAGGGAACGACGACCATCACCACTTCGGTTTCCCCGATGGCTGGCCAGGCCGGAGTTCCCTTCCTGGCATTTCCCCAGGCCATTTCGAGCAGCATTTACAAGATCGCGACCGATGGCGCGCCGGAAGAGATCTGGAATTCGCGGGACGATGTGGTTTACGCGCTGGGACTGAATTCCGACGGGCGATTGCTTGCGGGGACAGGAAACACCGGTTCGCTGTTGGTGATTGACGGGCGCGGGGTGTATGCGCAACTTGCGAAATCGGGTTCGGCGCAAATCACTGGGATTTCGCGCTCGTCCGGCGGTAAGGTTTTTCTGTGCACCGCGAATCCCGGCAAGGTGTTTTCGCTTGGCCCCGAGTACGAGCCGGAAGGCACTTTTGAGTCCCAGTCGTTCGACGCGAAACTCTTCTCGCAGTGGGGACGCATCGAGTGGTGGGGGCCACCGGCAGGCGCTGGCGCTGCGGCAAGCAAGGGTGGGAAGAGCGCGGGTGAGCCGCGGCTGGAGTTTTTCGTGCGCAGCGGAAACACGGAAGACCCGGCTAAGGAATGGTCGCGGTGGTTTGGGCCATACACGGCGTCCGCAACGCCCGTGGAAGCGCCCGCGGCGCGATTCCTGCAATGGAAAGCAGTGATTCACGATGGCCGCCCCGGCGACGGGATCGATTGGGTGAGCGTGGCGTACGAGCCGAAAAACGTTGCGCCGGTAATCGATGGGATTGTGGTGCAGGACCCGGGGGTGCGCATCCAAGCGCAGCAGATTGTGATGGGGCAGCCCGTCAACACTATTCTGAAGCAACCGCAAGCGCCCAACCCCAGCACCATGGTGATTATGACGACGAACACAGTCAAGTTTGACCAGCCGCCGCAAGGGATGCAGCAGAAGGGGTACGAGTCTGTGCTCTGGAGCGCGCACGACGACAATGATGACGACTTGCGCTACGCCGTCTATTTCCGGGGCGAGAGTGAGCATGACTGGAAACTTTTGAAGGACAATCTGGATCAAAAATTCTACTCCTGGGATACGACGACGATGCCGGATGGCGCGTACTACCTGAAAATCGTGGCCAGCGATGCCCCGTCCAATCCCCCGGCCGCGGCACTCAAGACGGAGCGGGAGAGCGAACGATTTGAAGTGGACAACACGCCGCCCAGCATTGAGAAGCTGCAGGCGAGTCCCACAGGAATGAACGCCGACCGTGCGCAGGGCGCATCGTATGATTTCCGTTTCACGGCCAACGATGCAACGAGCAGCGTCGAAAAAGCGCAATACAGCGTGGATGGCGGCGATTGGGTGTTGCTTGCGCCGGCAGCAGGCATCAGCGACAGCAAGACGGAATCCTACGAGTTCACCGTGCGGGGCCTCTCGCCGGGAGAGCACACCATCGCGGTGCGCGCTTACGATAGGTTTGAAAACGTGGGAGCGGCAAAAACCACAATCACGGTCGCGAAGTAGAACCTAGCCTGCGAACGGTTTGCTCGTTTCGCCTCGTTCCCAGGGCCTATTGAGGCGTACATAACAAGTAGCGTCCTATTCGCGAGAGAAAAAGCAGATTCCTCGCTTCGCTCGGAATGACAATGTATGGTTGTTTTCCCGCAAAAGACGAAGACGCGCCCTTCGGAGAGTTACTTGGGAGGTAGCTGCTGCAATTCAGGGCTGGGTTTTCGGTTTGGAGAGATCCGGGTTCGCGGGGCCCGGTTTGTCGGAATCCAGAAACATTTCAATTTCCGCGCCATAGCCCATGCGGCCATCGCTATAGGCGTCTGGACGCGCGTGCACCAGGCGCGCGCGGCAGTGCGTTTCATCGGGCTGGTTGCCGGTAACCTCGGCAGGCATTTTCAGTGTCGCTTCAATGGGCATGCCCACTTGCAAGGGCGCGGAAGTAACGAAGAAAAAACCGCCCCGCGAAAGATTCACGGCTTCGGTAAAATGTTCGGTCTTGTCGGCGGCCAAGCCCAAGGCGCGGAAGCGCAAGGGTACACGAAAAGAAAAACGCTCGCGTTGTCGGCGTTCCGACGGGGCCATGATCTCTCCGTGCCGAGCGAGGCGTGGGCGGTCGCGGCGGCGCACAAACTGTAATGTCAAATTTAACAGAGAGGCCGGGCTGGTCAAGGGGCAGAAGGGTCCATTCGGGGGAACTCTCGCGCTAGGAGTACCGGCTCGGCTAGACTAGCACTATGGCTGCCTCTAACCTCAATGCGCTGAAGGAAGTGTCCCCCATCACCTGGGAAACGATCGTCGCGGCCCACGACCGCGTACGGCCGCTCATCCATCGCACGCCAGTCTTGACGAGCAGCTCGCTGAGCGAGATGGCGGGCGCAACGCTCTTTTTCAAGTGCGAAAATCTGCAAAAAACGGGGTCGTTCAAGATTCGCGGGGCCAGCAACGCCATCTTTTCGCTCAGCGCGGAAGAAGCGAAGCGGGGCGTAGTGACGCATTCCAGCGGCAATCATGCGGCGGCGGTAGCGCGGGCGGCGGGATGGCGCGGCGTGCCGGCGTGGATCGTGATGCCGAAGAATGCCCCGGCGGTGAAGTGCCGCGCGGTGGAAGCGTATGGCGCGAAGATCACCTATTGCGAGCCGAAGGTTTCGGCGAGGGCAGAAACGGCCGCGCGGATTCAGGCGGAGACGGGTGCGGTGCTGATCCATCCCTACGATGACGACCGCATCATCGCCGGGCAGGCCACGGCGGCAAAGGAACTGTTGGAAGAGGTGGCGGAGTTGGATGCCGTGCTGGCACCGGTCAGCGGCGGCGGGCTGCTGAGCGGAACCTGTTTGGGAGCAAAAGGAGTGCGCGCCACGGTGCGGGTATTCGGGTGCGAACCGGAACGCGCGGACGATGCCTACCGTTCGCTGAAGACCGGCGTTCTGCAGACGCAGGAAACGAGCGACACGATTGCGGATGGCCTACGGGCGTCGCTGGCGCCACGCACGTTTGCGATTCTGCGCAGGTACGTGGATGGAATCCTGTTGGTGAGCGAAGAGGAGATTCGCGCAACGATGCGGCTGGTGTGGCAACGCATGAAAATCGTGATCGAACCATCGAGCGCGGTGGCGCTGGCGCCCCTGCTGCGCGAAGGCGGCGTTGCGGCCCTGGGTTTGCCGGGTAACGCAACCGGGAGGTTGCCCCGAGTCGGGGTGATCCTGTCCGGGGGGAACGTGGAGATGGGCTAAGGGGGATTCCTCAGGAAAGGCGCGTGTGGATGGCCAGGCTTGGGAACCGCGCGCAGACTTGAGGGGAATACCTCTTGGAGGAAAAGTGTTTGGGTGCAGCCCGGCGGTGCTGGAATCGATGGGGTGTGCGCAGCGGGGCGGTTTTCAGACGCAACTAAATCGGTAGAAAAGTGTTACAAAATAATGACCTTTGGCGTGCAAAAAAAGGAGCAAACTGTTTCCTCTGTGGGTGCATCAGAATGGGACAGCATGGTGCACGGCTGCGGAATCAAAGGGGAGCCACGTCATTCCTGCCAAAAGGGCCCGGGAAGATTGCGATAAAGACGCTTGGGGAGCTTAAGAAAAATATGAAGATCCTGAACACGAAGAGCTGGATGATTTTGTGTGCCGTGACCCTGCTACTGGCAGGGCAGGCGGCTTGGGCGCAGACAGCCGTTGTGCAGGCGCGCGTGGTCGGAACGGTAGATGACACGCAGACGGTGACGTTGCGGGGGAATGTGCATCCGTTGGCGCGGGCCGCGAACGACCAGGGAACGCTGCCGGATTCGCAGCCAATGACGCACATGCTGCTACTGCTCCAGCGCAGTGACGCGCAGGAAGCTTCTCTGCGCCAGTTGATGGATGCGCAGCAGACCAAGGGATCGGCGAGCTACCATGCCTGGCTGACCCCGGAACAGTTTGGGAAGCAGTATGGTCCGGCGGACGCGGATGTGCAGGCGGTGACGGACTGGCTGACGCGACAAGGGTTTCAGGTGGCAAAAGTGGCCGCAGGGCGCACGGTGATCGAGTTCAGCGGAAACGCGGGGCAGGTGCGTAACGCGTTTCACACCCAGATTCATAGGTATGTGGTGAAGGGCGAAGCGCGCTTCGCAAACACCAGCGATCCGGCGATCCCAGAGGCGCTGGCACCCGTGGTTAAGGGCGTGGTGGCACTCCACAATTTTCCGAAACATTCCTATCTTCGCAGCGCAGGTTTGTACCGGCGGACTAAGGCCACGGGAGAATTGAAACCGCTGTTCAGCTTCGCAAATCCACTGAATTACGCCATAGGGCCGGCGGACTTCGCCACGATCTACAATGTTCCTGCTACGGTTAATGGAGCGCCGGCTGGAACCGGCCAGACGATTGCGATCGTCGGGCAATCGAACATCAATGTTGCAGACATACAAGCGTTTCGCGCGATGTTTGGGCTCCCTGCAAATTTTAGTCAGAGCAACGTAATCGTGAATGGGACTGACCCAGGGATAATCGCCCCACCAGCACCGGACACCATTACAGACGAGAGCGAATCCGACCTGGATGTGGAGTGGTCGGGTGCGATCGCGCCGAACGCGCAGATCCTATTTGTGACGTCCGAGTCTACCGAATCGAATCCAAGTCAAGTTTCCGCAGGGATCGACCTGTCGGCTCTGTACATCGTGGACAACAATCTGGCTCCGGTGATGAGCGAAAGCTATGGCGCATGCGAAGCCGAGCTTCTCACGGCAGGCAACCAGTTCTATAGTCAGCTTTGGGAGCAGGCCTCCGCGCAGGGGATCACGGTGGCAATCGCTGCAGGTGATACCGGACCGGCTTCATGCGACCCATACCCGAACGACCCCGATCCGGATGCAGCGAATCAGGGCCTAAACGTGAACGGAACTGCCTCGACACCCTATAACGTCGCGGTGGGCGGGACGGACTTCGATCCATTACAAGTTCAGAATCCGACGACGTATTGGAACAGCACAAACACGGCCAATACGGAAGAATCCGCCATCGGATATATCCCGGAGATCCCCTGGGATGATTCGGTTTGCGCACTGAATTACCCGGGCACTGCTTGCAGCACGGTAAACGCTAATGGCGCAGACCTTGCTGCCGGAGCCGGGGGCCCGAGCAATTGCATCCAGACGACGGTAAACAATAGCACCGGAGAGATCACTTGCAACACAAGCGATGCTTTCCCCAATGGAATTGGATATGCAAAGCCGTCTTGGCAGGTGGGTACCAACCTGACTCCGGTGGACGGCGTCCGCGATCTTCCGGACGTTTCTTTCTTCGCCAGCGATGGCTTCTTTAGCGGCGTGGCGTACGTAGTGTGCGAGTCCGATGAGAACCCGAATGGAGCTACGTGTAATCTGAACACCCCATTTCAAGATTTCTTGGGCGTTGGCGGCACCTCCGCAGCATCGCCGACATTTGCGGCAGTGATGGCGCTGGTGAATCAAAAGACAGGCCAGAGGCAGGGTAACGCCAATTACGTGCTGTACGGGCTAGCGGCAAAGGAAACGACGATATCGAGCTGTAACTCCAGCTCTTTCACCACTCCGGGAACCCCACTGCCAGCGACTTGCACTTTTTACGACATCACCAAAGGAAACAACTCGGTGGCCTGCGATGCCGGATCCCCGAATTGCAGCAACGATGGCAGCGGCAGCACCGCATACGGCGTAATGGTGTCTGGCGTGGCCGTGGACAACGGGAACCCCGCATTCCAAGCGGAGCAGGGCTATGACCTGGCGACCGGTCTGGGCACGATTAATGTGGGAAACCTGCTGGCTAATTGGAGCAGCGTGACGCGGACGGTGCCGACGGTTACCCTGGGGAGCCTCTCGCAGTCGGGTCAGACCCTTACAGGGTCCGCATCAGTTTCGCCGGCTCCCTCAGGAGCAGCCGGGACGGAGAGCGTTTCGCTGATAGCGCTGTACAGTGACCAAGCCACCGTGCTGGGGACCATTGGGCCGTTCACGCTAGCGGGCGCGACGGCTAACATACCTTCCACGCTGTTGCCGGCCAGCACTGCCTACGTACAAGCCAGCTACGGAGGTGACGCAACGCTTGCAGCAAGCACATCCGCGCCGACGAAACTGGCCACAGCCGTGGCTGGCGCGGAGTACACTTCGAAGGTGACGGTGTCCTTTGTCGGATTCAACTCAACGACTGGCGCTACCAATACGCCGACGCAGTCGTCGCAGAGTTTTGCCTACGGCACCCCGTACATTGTAACCATACAGGTGACCGACGGCGGGACGAGTTGCGCGTTTGGGTACCCGAACACAAAGCCAACAACTCCAACGGCCATTCCCTGCCCCACAGGCACAGTTACCCTGTACGCCAACGGCAGTCCGCAGACTGATTTCCTGAATAACGGATCCGCCACAGGCGCGACAAAATTGAATAACGTGGGGCTCGCCGAGGATCAGCCCATCAATTTGTCGGCAACGTCAAATGGGACATCACCAGGAGTCTATAACCTCACGGCAACCTATTCGGGCGACAGAAACTACTCTCCGGTGGCTTCGGGGGGCAGTAATTCGCTGCAAATAACGGTTTCCAAGGCGGCGACGCAAGTGGTAGTGGCGAGCAGCGCGACCTCGATTACGCCGGGGGCGAGCCTGGAGTTGTCCGCGCAGGTGCAAACCAGCAGCAATGGCCTACCACCGTCCGGTTCGGTCACTTTCACGAGCGGGGGCGCCACCCTGGGCTCCGCGAACTGCTTGCCGACGACCAGTGCTCAAAACACCACGAACGGTACCTCCTATTGCACGGCAACGCTGACGACGACCGGCCTCTCCGGGCTCTACCCGCGGCCGGTGGGCGAACCAAAGGGTCCCGGACTTCCGGTAGTACCCATGATTCTGGCGATGATAGGCCTGCTGCTGTTTGCGCTGGGCTGGCGCTGGATGCCGGAGCGGCGCCGCCGCGCTTACGCCTATGCCGGACTGGTGGCGTTTGTACTACTGACCGCTGGCATCGCGGGCTGCGGTGGAAGCGGGGGCGGCGGTGGTGGTGGCGGAGGCGGCCACACCGACACATTTAGCGCAAATTACCCCGGCGACACGAACTATACGTCGTCGTCCGCCTCCGGACAGATTACGGTTCAGTGAGCCAAGGGGGGATCGCTCACTAGGACGCAATCAGAGCGATGCCAAGCCCTGAAGTGGGTCGGGGCAGGTGGCAACCAAACATCACCGTGCCCAGCGGTGGCGGGAACGGAACGGGGACACTGACGATCAACGTGGCTGCGCCTTCGACAGCGATGACCGCCATGGATTTCCGCGAAACGCACAACTTCCGCGCAGCGGTTCTTCTCACAGCACCGAGTGGGAGAAGTGGTTGGTGGACGCTGAGCGGAGGGACGGGCCTTGCGGCCATCCTCTTACTCTTTGTGCCCGGGCGGAAGCGGTATAGCGCCGCGCTGGGGCTGGCTCTGATGTGCGTGTTGAGCTTCACTCTGGGCTGCGGCGGTGGAAGCGGTGGAGGGGGAGGCGGCGGGACGACGCCGACGGTCACGCATCTCACGGTATCCACAACGAAGGTGGCGGTAAACGGGAGCATTACCGTGAGCGCGACCGTGACGGGAGGTACTCCTACCGGAAGCGTGCAGTTCACGGTGGACGGGACAGCCATTGGCACGGCGCCGACCACAAACGGGTCGACGGGGAATATCACCGTGACTGCAGCGAGCGCACCCGCTTTCCTGGCACTTGTGGGTACGCATACGTTGAGCGCGAGTTACCTGGGCGATTCGACCACGGGTGCTTCGACATCGGGAACATTGAACATGGCGGTTACGGGCACCACATCGCTGCCCATTGCAGCCAACCCGGCATCGTCTAACCCTGGCCAGACCATCAGCCTGACGATCAACTGAGCCGCGGACCGGCTTCCCCTTGCAGATTGGGGCAAGCGGGGTAAGCAGGGGTTTACGACATGCCGAGATGGGGTCGAGCAGTGCTCGACCCCTACATGCACAGAGCGTAGTTAGGCACGAGAATAAACAGGAAGCGGTGTGAAAGAGAGCGGACCGACTCAATAGGCGACCCTTACAAGAGCAAGACAAACCCGGAAATCGACCGCAAAGACTGTGTCAGTTGCTGGGGTTGGGGGGGAAGAAGATATTCCAGAACTGCGGGGAGGGCGTGGTGAACTCGATGGGGACGAGGGAGCCCTCGGCGTTCATCACGGGGGGGCGCACCACGTGGGCGTCCACCTTTTGCTGGGTCTTGGGATTCTCAATGGAGATTTTGGTGCCGGTGGGCAGGCCCTGGGGCAGGATGATCATCGCCCCACTGGCGCTGACGGTGTGCGTGGCGCCGTGAATGGGATTGGCTTTGCCCTCGATGTACACGATGACGGGCATCCTCAGAAACACACGTTGAGCGCGGCGGCGTTCTTCATTGGTTTGCGGGCGAACCGTGGTGGCGCTGCGCTTGACGGTCGGGGAAGCGGCACCAACAGCGGGCGGCGTCGATTTTGGCAGAGGCGTCACAGCTCCAACCCCCAGAAGTCCATATCCGGCGCAACGAGTTCAATGCCGTATTCCCAGCCTTCGGGTTGCTGATTCCCTTTCCAGACGATCACGGCGGCGTTGCTGGCGCCGGTAGCGAGATTGGTCAGGGCCAGGCGATGATCCATCTCCAGCGGCTCTGAAATCATGACCATGCAACCGTAAGGATTCACGACGCGGGTAAAGGCCTCGACGAGCTGGCGATGGCCGGTGGAAGCATCCCACTCCAGGCGAATGGGCACGCGGGAGTTCATGCGGCGTCCGCGGCGCTTTTCGCTGTAGCGTATGCCTGCCTGCTTCAGTTCCTGCAACTTGACATGCATCATGGCCTCAAGAGCCAGCGGAGAAACACCTGCGCCGGCGTGCCGCGGCGAAAGCCGCATGGAACGTGCGCAAGCCGCGGCGAGCAAGAGCCGCGACGCGACCGAGAGCAGCGCTGTTCCACAAACTGTCTTGTTGATCATGCTAGAGTTACACGAAAGAAGGGTCAATGGTACGGAGGCGTAAGAGTAGCTGTCCGAAAGGACAGGCTCTACGATGCGAAGGACAGGTGAAAAGAAAAAGTGCGAAATCTGATCGTCAATGCGGATGACCTAGGATGGACGGAGGGGGTGAACCGGGGGATCGTGGAGGCTCACCGCAAGGGTCTGGTGACCAGCACAACACTGCTGGCCAACGGGCGGGCGTTTGACTCTGGGATTGACGCGGCGCGGGAGAATCCAGAGCTGGGAATTGGCGTGCATTTGAACCTGAGCGATGGCCCACCAACAGCTCCTGCCGATCAAGTGCGGGAGCTTCTGAACGGCGCGGGCGAATTAGGCGGCAGGCCGGTAGGCATGTTGCTGCGAATCGCGCTCCGCGGCTTGCGATGGGATGAAATCGAGCGGGAGTGGGACGCGCAGATCCGGAAGATTCGACAGGCGGGGATTACGCCGACACACTTGGACGGGCACAAGCACGTGCACATGCTGCCGGGGCTCTTTGAACTAGCGTTGCGCCTGGCAAAGAAGCATGGAATCAGGGCCATTCGCGTGGCGCACGAGGAATCGAGCTTGCGCTCGGCGTTATCGGCAGGGGCGTGGCAGAATACAAGCGTGGTCTTGAAACAGGGGATACAGGCGCGCGGGTTGAAGTTGTTGGCGCGGGATGCCCGGAGATTGGCAGACCGCGAAGGGATTGCCACCAGCGACTACTTCTGCGGGATCGCCCACACCGGCGAGATAACACGCGAAGGGATCGAAGAACTTTTGGAGAAGTTGCCGGAGGGCACCACGGAATTGATGTGCCACCCGGGTCATGTGGACGAGGAGCTGCGGAAATCCGCCACCCGGCTGCAGGAATCGAGGGAGACCGAGCTGGACATTCTGACCGACGCCCAAATCAGAAAAACTATCGCCAGCCGAGGGATACGCCTGATAAACTACGGTTTTAGCGGTGCGCGGGGATAAAGCCGAGCCGGACGGAAGGCGGGGTTCCGGCCAGCCGGCGCAAGGGGCGCCGGGCAAGTCGTTTGAGAGGGGCAAGAAAACAGCCATATGGGAATTGAGTCGCCGATCCGCTACTCGATTGTGGTTCCGTTCTACAACGAACAGGAAAACATTCCGGATTTGTACATGAAGCTGACGGATGTGATGGATTCGCTCGGCGAGCCGTACGAGATGGTGTTTGTGGATGATGGAAGCAAAGACAACTCG
>Ga0074045_10002985_pt1 | contig 15367 bp, 14 predicted proteins | sample BogForMeECP23OM2_FD_94442 | JGI IMG/M metagenome (GOLD analysis project Ga0074045, IMG submission 94442) | Bog forest soil microbial communities from Calvert Island, British Columbia, Canada - Bog Forest MetaG ECP23OM2 | ecosystem: Environmental > Terrestrial > Soil > Wetlands ...
CGAAGAGGCTCTGGTTGGGCATCTTGACGACTTTGTGCACGACAGCCAAAGTGCCGATGCTGTAGAGATCGGTGGGCTGCGGCGAGTCGACACGGGCCTCGCGCTGCGCGACGACGACGATGGTTTTGTCGTCGCCGAGCGAGTTGATCAGCTGTACTGAGCTTTCCCGACCGACCGTGAGCGGCAGCACGGCGTGGGGGAACAGAACCGTGTCGCGCACCGGCAGAATGGGGAGCGAGCGCTCGGTAGTGTCGTAAGAAGTAATCTCGGAAGAAATAGGATCGCTCATGATTTTCCCTTGCGTATTTTCCCTTGAGTGACTTTCACTCAACTTTTGATGAAGCCAACCGCCAAAAAGATGCAAGCCTGAAGCTAGGTTGTTGAATTCTAGACCTTTTTTAGGCTTTTGCAACCACTGCAAGGGCTCCAAGTCCACTCCGGTAACCGAAGGGGATCAGCCCCGTTGTGACACGCTACGCCAAAACCACAAAACCCGCTGTGCAGTTCCTCACTCCTGTTTGTGACGAACCCGGCGCCGATGAAAAGCCCACCCTGGCCGACCGGCGCGGCGCCTCCCCACGAAACTTCCATCGGCGTTGCCCGCGGGGATCATGAATATAAAGGTAGCGGACCCTGCCTGAGTAGCGAGCGCTGCCTCACGCTTCCGGATAAATTCCGAGCACTTTCACCAGGTCCGTAATCTCTCCCAGATGGTGCAGGGCATTACGCGCGGCTTCATCATCGCCGCGCAGCAGATCGACAAAGAACACGTACTCCCATGGACGCCCGCGCATGGGCCGCGACTCGATCTTGCTCAAACTGATGTCGCGGAGCGCGAACACGCTGAGCGCCTTGAATAACGCTCCCGGAATGTTCTTCACGCTGAAGGCCAGGGAAGTCTTGTCCGCCTTCGGCTTATTCGCGTTTCGAACTGGCGGCTTTCCGTGCTTGATCTTTCCTCCTTTTATCTTTCCTTGTTTGACCTGGCCTCGTTTAATCAGGAAGAAGCGGGTGAAGTTTTTCTTGTCGTCCTCAATTCCGGATTTCAGGATTTTTCCTGCGTAGACTTCGGCGGCGCGCCGGCTGGCGATGCCTGCCGCGTCGCGCAGGCCTTCAGCAACAACATGCTTCACGCTTCCCGCCGTGTCGTAGAAGGGCACGGGCTCGAGCTTTGGGTTCCCGGCAAACAGGTCTCGGCATTGATCGAGCGCTACGGGGTGCGAGAACACGCGGCGGACGTCAGCAAGCTTGGTGTCCTGCAATGCGATCAGGTTGTGCACGATGCGCAGGCGGAATTCGCGGACAATGTGGACGTCGCGGCTGAGCAGCAGATCGAAATGTTCGGCGACCGAGCCGGCCAGCGAGTTCTCGATGGGAATCACGGCGGCGTCGACTGTTCCGCGCTGCACGCGGTCGAAGACTTCCAGCGAGCGCGGGCATGGCACTACTTTCGCCCGCGGCAGCATGGTTTCGGCAGCCTCGTGGCTGAAGGAACCGAGTTCTCCCTGGATCGCGATCTTCATCAAACGGTTTCCTTTTCCCGTGTGCATGCTGGCGCAAGGGCTTCGCAGCGACGCGAGAAGCGGCACGAACCTCAACTGCTGAGAAGTATAATGCGCGGATGCAAATCCGTTTCCCACACCTTTTGGCGCTTTGTTTGTTCTGCATGGCTTGTCGATCTGATGCGTATGCCGCTATGGGATCTTCGCCCGGCGACTACGCGGGGAATTGGGTAATGAAGCTCGGGCCCCGAAACTTTCTTGTGCTCGAACTTAAGAGCGAAAATGGCCGGGTGACAGGCACGTTGACGCGGCCGAGCCAATTCCAAACCGGCGATGGCTGGACTTTCACGCAGATCAGTTCCAGCGCGGTGACGGCTACCATTGTCCGTAGCTCGATGGAGCACGGGCATCTTCACCTTGTCGTTGAGAACCCGACGACCAAAAAGGATGAAGATGAAGACGAATATGACATGACCATCAACGCGCCGAACGAGGGGTCGCTCAAACCGGCCGGGGTTCCATTTGAGGGGTGGCCAATCGGCAAAGTCGAAGGCACGCAAGCTCCGCGGTTGGCCACCGATTGGGACAAGAATCGTGCCTACGCTCTAGAGGCAGACACAGATCAACCGAATGCCGAGATGCAGCGAATCTTTGAGGCAGATCAAAAGGCGCGTATTTCTCAGAACACGATGACCGAAGAGGATTGGGCCGCGATCGACAATGAGGAGGCGGAACGACGGCATCGCACCGGCAAGTTGCTGGCCGCTGGGCAACTGCATTCCGCCAAGGATTTTGCGGAAGCGGCTTTTATCTTCCAGCACGGCGGATCGCCCGAGGACTATTTGTTGGCGCATTCCCTGGCCCTGGTCGCGGTTGCGAAAGGCGATGCGGGATCTGCGTGGATTGCCGCGGCCACGCTGGATCGCTATTTGCAAGCGATAGGAAAGCCGCAAATCTACGGCACGCAATTCAAGTTCATGCCGAAGAGTGGCGTGCCGGCCACGCAAGAACCATACAATCGCGAACTGGTTTCGGATGCGCTACGCCGCCAACTGGGAGTGCCGTCGCTGGCGAATCAGGAAGAACAGTTGAAGCAGTACAACGCCACCACTGCGAAGTCTAGGTAGCAACTTGCTGCGTGCAATCATCCGACTGGCGCTCGGGCCAGTTCTTTCGTCATCACCAGGGCATCCATCTGGTTGGAATAGTAGCCGGTGACGGTCTTTTCCACGAAGTATCCTTTTTGTTTGTAGAAGCGGATCGCGGCCGCATTGTTCACCGGGGTTTCGAGGGCCACGGCGCGCGCTCCCGCGCACAGCAGTTGTTGCTCGGCAGCGCGCAGCAGCGCGGAACCTACGCCCGCCCGGCGCGCTGGCTCGATTACGTCGATGGTGATGATGTGCCCGGTTCTGCGGCGCGTCTCCGCCACGATGAAACCGAGAATGCCGAAAGCGGCGTTCTCCGCGGACGCGCCGCCGTTGCCCAGAGCGACGTTGCGGCCTTCGTTTCGGCGGTCGGCACTTTCGCTTTCGGCGACCAGCGTAAACGACCCGGGACGGCGCATATAAAAAGCGAGTTCGCGCTGCGAGTAGGCCAACTGCGGATCGAAGCAGGCCTGATCGATGCGCCACAACGTATCGAAATCGGCGGTCTCGAATTGCCGGATGCGAAAACTCACGCCGCCATTGTAGCGTTTGATCGTCCCCAACTGTCGGTGATGATGGCAGCGCATCCCCCGTGTGCCAGGCTGCGAATTCTGGTAATTTCTTGAGCATGGAAAAGCCGGTCCTGATCGTGAGCGACATGTTGCGTGACTTTCTTGGGAGCTGGGAGCCTGCCAAAAAAGAAAGACTGGTGAATGCCATCAACGAACTCGTAGCCACCATGCGGAACTCTTCGCGTCCGGTGATCTGGGTGCGACAGGAGTTTGAAGCCGATCTGCGGGATGCATTCCCGGAGATGAGGGCCAAGGGAATTCGCATCGTCATCAAAGGAACGCCGGGTTGCGAAATTCTTCCGGAGCTGGGGGTTGCGCCATCCGATGTGGTCATCGTCAAGAAACGGTACAGCGCGTTTTATGGGACCAATCTGGATGAGACGCTTGCCCAACTCCGGCCCGACGCGATTATTTTGGCCGGGATCAATACCCACGCCTGCATTCGCACCACTGCCATCGACGCCTACCAGCGCGATTGGCCGGTAATACTGGCAGCGGATTGTATCGACTCCTACGATCGGGAACATCACGAAATCTCGTTGCGGTATATGAAGGACAAGATTGCCGTGGCGATGAGCAATGGGGAGATTCGGGCAGCGCTCGGGGAACACGGCGAAACTCACTGAGGCTGATTTGAAAGATCGCTGAAAAGCTGAGTTGCACGCCGCGGCCGGCCCTCAGCGGCTGAAGCCGACATTGAGAATACGATGGTTCTCGCAGCGGTGAACCGCTGCGCCACCCAAAAGCAAAAGCAAAATCAAAATCAAACCCAAAAACCTTAGCGGACGGTGCCGTGGAATCCCACCCTTGCGCAAGAAACGCGCAAGGATGGGGCACCCATCGGCCCCGAAAGGAAATCGGGCAAAAAACCAAAACCACACTGCGATGCGCTGAGTTGAAGAGCGCCCCCTTCGCGTCGGTTCTGAGAGAATAGCCGCAGGACTCCGAGTGGATCCTCGGCAATTCGGGTTAACCAGTCCAAGGTGTGGCGGCGCAGTTTGAAGGGTTGAGCAGTATTGAACAGACGGGGTCAGGATGGGGCGCTATGGTACTCCTCCCGGAGAAGACGAAGAATAATTCAATGCGGCGGATACTTCCCATTCTGTTGAGTCTGGTCTTGACAGCGGTATCCACCGCACAGGGTCAGCACCCGAAGACGCCCAAGATTATCGGTGTAGTCGATTTCAGCTCCCGCACGGCGGTCTTCACAACCCCGGAGCAATCGTGCGACCAGAGCGACATTCCTGACGCGATGGCGCGGGCCTTCCGCGATTCAACGGGAATGGTGCACCTGGTCGCGGCGAGCACTAAGCTGTTCCAGAACCTGGGGCCGACTCTGGAGACTGTCCAGCACAGTTGCGAGGTGGGGCACTATTCGGCGGGCGATGCCAATCCGGCCGACTTCAACGATCAGACCTGGATCGATTCCTTCTACACGTTTGACGGCGAAACCATCGCCGGCCTCACCCACACGGAGTATCACGGGTGGGCGCACCCGGGCGAGTGCACTTTCAAGAATGGTTACAACGGGTGCGAGTATGACTCCGATACGTATCACCAATCGAACGATGGCGGCTACCACTTCGAATCGTTCAAGGCGCCAGCCAATTTCCTGGCTGGGATTCCGTACCAATATGTGGTGGATGGAGGCCCCTCCGGCTACAGTGTCGACAGCAACATTGTTGAGCTCGGCGGATGGTATTACGCCATGGTGACATCGTGGACGTGGCCTGCGAACTGCAGCGGACAACAGGGACCGCACCGTTGTCTGACGAGTGGCGCCGCGCCCATGCGCACTACTGACGTTTTTGACGCTTCTTCGTGGCGCGGATGGAGCGGCAGGGATTTCTCCGTATCGTTTGTCGATCCCTACCCTGGTCCGGTGGAACATCCTCAGGAGCATGTCTACACGCCGGTCGAATACATGGATGTCGTGACCGGCATCAACCTTTTTGAATCGTCGGGTTTGGTGATCGCCGTTCTGTGGGATCCCTGGAGCAATGAGTATGGCCCGAGAGGTTTCTATCTTTCCACTTCGACGGATCTGGTTCATTGGACGAAGCCGACACTGGTAGCGACGCTCGAGCAGTTCCTGGCGCAGGAGCCACCGGGGAGTTGGTCTTACGCTTACTTCTCGTTGATCGATCCGGCGGCGCCGGACTTGAATTTTTCCATTGTTGGCGACCAGCCTTACCTCTACTATGTGCGGTTCGACAACAATAGTAACGATCGCGTGCTTTTCCGGCAGGGGATCACGTTGACGCTGAAATGAGCGGAGAGATTTTGGCGGATGAATGGCTGGCTCGTGAAGGGGCATCTCAATTCGAAGGACTTGTGGCATCGCCAAACAGCTTGCGGAAAAAATGCAATTAGCGGCGCGTGTCACCTCAGCGGCTAAAGCCGGCACTGAAATAAGGTGCTTATCGCAGCGGTAAACCGCTGCGCCACCCAAAAGCAAGACCAAGATCGAGTTTTTCCGCAAACTGTAAAGCGATGCCCAGATACGAAACAGGTCGGGCAAGACAGGGCCGGCAAGGCGCGCAATTTTTCCTTTTCCTCCTCTTGCGCAGTGGCATCTATTAGAAGTACGATTTCTCCGCAGAGGCAAGCCGCACCTTGGTCCGCTTTATTCTCATCGACGTAGCCGCAGCGCTGGCGCTTTGTTTTGTCTGGTACGGCTGGTTTGTGCGCTACAACCGGCGACGGGCGGGCAAGGTGCTGCGGTGGGTGCAGGCGGCGTGCCTGGGAAAAGGCCGGGTATCCGATCTGCGCTGGCAGCGCAGCAGTTCGCGGTTGAGAGCGACGTTACATCTTTCCTCGCGCTGGTTTGAGGACGCCCGGCTCACGATCCGCCTGTTGCCGCGACCGCTTCCGGTGCAGTGGGCTCTGAGCCGCTGGCGCCAGCAGCAGGAGACGCTCACCTTTGAAGCCGACATGGGATTCCCTCCCGGCTTTCATCTCGACGTCATCCGTCATCGCTGGTCGGGGCACTCGGGGAAGAACTCGAAAAGCACGCGGGCGTGGACGGTCACGCGTCCCGGCCCGGTGATTCTCACGACCAAGGAAGACTGGCCGGTGGAACTCAGTCCGGTGGTGAACGCACTGGCGTCGTGGCGCGACAAGGATTTTGTCGGCGTGCGCTTCAACTCGACCTCGCCGCATTTCACGGCGACGGTTGCGCTGGAAAACCTATCCGATCAGAAAGCGGCATCCGCTTTGTTGGGCCTTTTCCGCGAACTGGCCGCGAGTTCCTCGGCCAAGCAGCACTAGAGGCCCCCCTGCCTACCGCTTGAAGTACATCCAGGCAGTAAGCACCAACAAGACGACTGTGACAATCCAGAGCGACGAATCGCTGATACTTGTCTTCTTAGCCATGGCGGACATTTTAACCCGAGAGTGAGTGCTTGGTGGAAGCGGTTTTTTGCAACGGACAATTCGGCTTGACAGATTGGTGAAAAACTCGGTTGCGCGCGGCGGTCAGCCCTCAGCGGCTGAAGCCCGCACTGAAAATAGGACATTTATCGCAGCGGTAAACCGCTGCGCCACCCAAAACCAAGAACCAAATTGAGTTTTTCAGCAATCTTGAGGCCGACGTTCAGCGGAACGAAGTTTCCATCATGATGCATCACATCGTCAACGGCCTGTGGCTGGGCAGCCAGCAAGACGCCGATGAACTCATTCGCAAAAACCCAGAGAAGATCACGGCCATCCTCAACGTTCGCGGGCCCGACGCTTACTATCCGCTCGGCCGCGACCAGTCTACCGAGCATCCCGGCAAGGCTTACAAGTACATCCCGGCTCCCGACATAGGAATCATCTATCCCGGGCATGTGAAGGAAGCGCTGGCATGGCTGCACGAACAAACCCGCGAACGGATCTTGATTCACTGCAAGCACGGCATCTCGCGTTCTCCAGGTTTCCTCGCGGCGTTCATGGTGGAGAGCGGAATCTCTTCGGATTTGGAAGAGGCGAAAGCGGCGATCTCGGTGCATCGACCCGTCTACCCGGCGACTCCGATTGCGGAAACAGTAAAACCTGTTCTGTTGATCTCGGCGCTGACTGGATTGCCGAACCGGCAGGCCTTTGACGAAGGGAAGGCTAGTCCGTTCGTGGCCATGGCGGAGGTGGACCTGATGAAGGTTTTTAATGACTGCTACGGACGCATCGCCGGCGATGCGCTCTTGCGGCGACTGGGCAAGATACTCATCTCCGTTGGGTTGGACGCCTATCACCACCATGGAGATCGATTTTTGTGCAAGGGGGAATCGGGCGAGGCGTTAACCGCCGGGCTTTCGCAAGCGCGGCAGATTTTCCAGGAACGGTTTCAGGTCTACGCCGACGGCCGGATACAAAGCATCGAGGACGCGGATTTTTCATTCGGGATCGGGACGACTCCGGAGGAAGGGGAGGCTGCGCTGCGCGCGGCCAAAACGAAACGGAAGCAGTCACCGGAGTGGCTGCGGAAGATTATCGAGACGGGCGGTCAGGGGAAGCTTTGGTAGTCGGACGTAGTCGGATTCGCTTCATGGCGTTGATTCAAACTCAGGGCGATTCAGACTCAGGTAGCGGTGCGGTTTGAAAATTGCCGTCCCTCAGCGGCTAAAGCCGCAGTCAAAACAATACACTTAACGCAGCGCTGAAGCGCTGCGCCACCCAAAAACAAGCGCAAGATCGACTTTTTCGGCAGGCTGCCCAAAAACAAGCGCAAGATCGACTTTTTCCGCAGGCCGCGAAGCCGTGCCCTTTCAAAGCCGCTTCAAACTGCACCACTACCCAAACTCAAGGCGTGCGCGTGAGGTTGAGACCCAAGGTCAGGGAGCCCTGCTTCATCGTTCCCGTAATTTTGGTTTTGTCCTCGGTCATGGTTCCGTCATAAATCGTCAGACTAGGGGTGCTTTCGAAGTGCAGAACAGATTTCCTGAAGGTAATGGCGGTCATGGGAATGCCGGAAGTGTCCTGGTCGGGGTAGTCGATGGTGCCGCTGAGAGTTCCGTCCTGAGCAGCGGAAATGTGCACCACGATTTTTTTCTTGGGCTGAGCGCCCGGATTCAGAGTTCCGCTCCAATCGCCAACGATGGGCTGCGTGTCTTGTGCCAGGGTGAGTTTGGGCAGGATGGCGAAGACGAGGGTGAGCGCCAATCCCGCGTGCAGCGCGAACGATGAAGCGCGAGGCTTTTTCATGATCGAACTCCGTGTTGGCCAGAATGCTGATGCAGACAACCATTTTGGGACCGCCGACGGGAGATTGTCCAGTCAAGGAATGTAAAGCTATCGCGCTGCTTCAGGACATGTCCGCCGCCGCGTTTTACAACCCGGTTAGGCTACGTGTATCGTTGGTCTCGCTACTCCGCATTTGCAATACAGTATTTTCCTAAGCTTGGGGTGACTTGCATGTCGATGTACCGAACCGTACTGATCGCGTTACTGGCCTTCGCGGCTTTTGCGCCGCGAGCTACGTCTCAGTCCACTCCGTCACCCGCGCCGCAGCAGGTGTCGGCGGATACGCCTAGCGTAACTCCCGGCGGAGCGACTTTCACGGTTCCTGCGGGTTGGTCGATTGCGACCGGCAAGAACATGGTCCTACTCGCGCCGCCCGAGACCGACACGCACATCGTCATTTTTGATTCCCAGGCAAGCGATGCCAAAGCCGCGGTCGCGGCCGCGTGGGCAGCTTTCAATCCCGCGAAAACCTGGCCGCAGAAGCTGGTCACGCCGCTGCCCGCGCGCAAGGGCTGGGACGAGCGGCAGGTGTTTGACTACGAAACTTCTCCCAACGAGCGCGTGTTCGTGCAGGCGATTGCGCTGCGCGCCAATAGTACGTGGACCGTTTTCATTCTGGACGGAAGCGAACCAACCGTTGAAAAACGCGGTGCACCGATTAACCTGATTGTCCAAAGCCTGCGCCCGAAGGGTTATTCGCGCGAATCGTTTGCGGGGCGCAAAGCGCAACCGCTGGATGCCACGCACATCGCCGAGCTCAAAGCCTTCGTTGAAACTTCCATGCAGGAACTCGACATCCCCGGCGTTTCGATCGCGCTGGTGGATGGCGGCAAAGTTGTGTACGAGGGTGGATTTGGCGTGCGCGAACTGGGCAAGCCCGAGCGCGTGGACGAAAACACGCTGTTCATGGCGGCCTCGAACACGAAGGGAATGACCACGCTGCTGCTGTCGGAACTGGTCGACGAGAAAAAGTTGCGGTGGGATGAGCCGGTGACCGAGGCGTATCCTGCGTTCAAACTGGGCGACGCGGACACGACGAAAAAAGTTCTGGTCAAGAACTTGATTTGTGCCTGCACCGGCATGCCGCGGCAGGATTTGGAATGGCTGTTTGAGTTCAAGAATGCTACGCCCGAATCCTCGATGGCTTTGCTTGGCACCATGCAACCGACCAGCAAGTTTGGGGAGGTCTTCCAGTACAGCAACCTGATGGCGGCGGCTGCGGGATATATTGGCGCGCACCTGATTTATCCGAATCTGGAACTTGGCGTTGCCTACGACAAGGCGATGCAGGTGAAGATTTTCGATCCGCTGGGGATGAAGTCGACGACTTTCGACTACGCTCGCGCGCTCGCCGGCAACCATGCCAGCCCGCATGGGGACGATGTGAATGGCAAAGTGGCGGTCTCCGGTATGGCGTTCAATTATGCGGCGGTGGCGGCGCGTCCCGCGGGTGGTTTGTGGACCTCGGCCAACGATCTGATCCGTTACGTGCAACTTGAGCTGGCGCTCGGTAAGCTGCCCGATGGCAGGCAACTGGTTTCATCGGAAAATCTGCTGGCGCGCCGCGCTCCTCAGATTGCGCTGGGCGAGGACCAGACTTATGGCATGGGACTGATGGTCGACGGCACCTACGGGATTCCGGTGGTGCATCACGGCGGCAGCCTTGCGGGATTTAAGAGCGACATTATGTTTCTGCCGGACTCGGGGATTGGCGCCGTGCTGCTTACCAATTCCGATACTGGGCAAATGCTTTTGGGGCCATTCCGGCGGCGTTTGCTGGAAGTTGTTTTCGACGGGAAACTCGAGGCCGCGGGCGATGTGGCGTCGCAGGCAGCACGTTACAAAGCAGAGCTCGCGAAAGAGCGGGAACGGCTCGTGGTGCCCGCCGATCCGGCGCTGGTCGCTGGTTTGGCCAAGCACTACACGAGCAAGGAACTTGGGGAGCTTGACGTGCTGACCGCGAATGGAGCCACCACATTCGATGTCGGCGAGTGGGAGAGCAAGGTGGCGTCGCGAAAGAATGACGATGGCACGGTTTCGTTCATTACCATCGACCCGAGTATTAACGGCTTCGAATTCGTGGTGGGGGAGCGGGCGGGCAAGCGGGTGCTGATTATTCGCGACGGGCAGCACGAGTATGTGTTTAGCGAAGGGGCGTGATGGCGGCGGCATTCATGCGCGCTTGGTATCGGCGAGCATAGTCTGTCTCAAAATGCTGTTTACCCGCGTCTGGTATCCTTTGCCGCGCTTCTTTAGCCAGGCGACGACGTCGGCATCAAGGCGCAGGGAGATGGGCTGCTTTACGGGACGATAGAACCGTCCTCGAACCGCATCTTTCCAGGCTTCGGGCGGAAGCTCCGGGATATCCGACGTATCGATCTGGTCATCGGGGAGAGCGGCCAGCGCCGCCAGTTCTTTCCTCTGGCTGGGGGGCAGGGCTCGTCGCCGCTTCGCTTTTCTAGGCTGAGTTGCTTTGCGCATACATGCTCCGTTCGCGTCGTGTTGCTTTTCTTGGGGAGAGGATACGGATGATTTCCTCATCCTCGTCTACGGTGTGAGCGACGAGTAGCACGTGGATGCCGCCCACTATTCCAATCGTCTGCCAGCGTGGCTCACCGTCCACCTCGCGGTCTTGCCGAGTCAAGTGGTAAGGGTCGTCAAAGACCGCACTGGCCATCTCGAAGCTGACTCCGTGCTTTTGCTTGTTGATTCGATTCTTTCGTTCATCCCAGGCAAATTCCACGGCGGCCATTGTATAGACGAATATGTATATACGATAACACGGGTGTCAATCAAGCGCAAGACCCGCCCAAGCGGCGCCTGGACAGGTCACCCGCCCGCTATTCCCCAGGTTAGACGGAGTCGCTGTCGTGCTTTGCACGATTGGGCGGACGAGGGCGTCCGCCCCTACGTGAGACGTGGCGCTCCCGTCGCTTACTATCCTCATCGCTTACGATCCCCATCCTTTACAATCCCTATCGTTTACAATCGATGATTCTCTCTTAGAAAGATTCTCTTTTGATTGGAAACCATTGTCATGCACCGCTGGTCGCAACTTTTTATTCCTACTCTTCGCGAGGCTCCGGCTGATGCCGAGGTCGCTAGCCACAAGCTTCTGGTGCGCGCTGGATATATTCGTCAGCTCGGGGCTGGAATCTATTCGTTTCTCTTCCTGGGCAATCGCACTACACAGAAGATTATGGGGATCATCCGCGAGGAGATGGACAAGATCGGGCAAGAGTTCTACCTGCCGGCGCTCAATCCGCGCGAGATTTGGGAGGCGAGCGGGCGCTGGTCGGTGATGGGCGAAAACATGTTTCGCCTTAAGGATCGCAAAGGCGCCGACCTTTGCCTGGGCTTTACGCACGAAGAAGTCATGACCGATATCGCGCGCAAGGAACTGCGCAGCTACAAGCAGCTGCCGCAGATCTGGTATCAGATTCAGACCAAGTTTCGGGACGAGCCTCGTCCGAAGGGGGGATTGCTGCGGGTGCGCCAGTTCACCATGAAAGACGCTTACTCGTTCGATTTGGATGCGGCGGGGCTCGACATTTCTTATCAGAAGCATCACGACACGTATTGCCGGATTTTCGACCGCTGCGGGCTGAAGTATATGGTGATCGAAGCGCACTCGGGCGCGATGGGCGGATCGAAGTCGCAGGAGTTCATGGTGCGGACTCCGGCTGGCGAGGACCAAGTCGTGAGCTGCGAGCAGTGCAACTACGCGGCGAATATGGAGAAGGCTGCTTCGAAGCTGGCTCCGGTGGAGGACTTGACGGCGGAGGGCGACGGCTCGCCGCTGCTGATCCATACGCCGGGCAAGGGTGCGATCGGCGATGTGGCCGAGTTCCTGCAGATCTCTGCGGAGCAAGACATTAAGACAGTGGCCTATATGGCGCAGAAGCCCGGGGACGACGGCAAGACGGTCGAACAGCCGGTCGTCGTTTTTCTGCGCGGGGATCACACGGTGAACGAAACCAAGCTGCTCACGCTGGTCAAGGCGAGCAATCTTCGGCCGATGCAAACCGAAGAGCTAGAGAAATACTTTCAGGGACCGGCTGGCTTCATTGGGCCGATGGGCTTGGTTGCCCGACCGGTCGATCTGCTCGGGCTATGGTTGGATTCAAGCAAAGGGAAGATTAAGGAACAGAACCCACAATTCATCGCCGTTATCGACAATCCGCGGAGCGTCAATGTTGTGCTCGACGAAGGGCTGGTTGGCCGCGTCAACATGATTTGTGGAGCCAACAAGCTCGACTATCACCTCAAGAACGTGACGCCGGGGAAGGATTTCCAGTACACCGTTGCCGCAGACATCCGCAGTGTGGCGGCGGGCGAAGGCTGCCCGAATTGCGGCGCGCCTTTGCGCATCGATACTGCGGTTGAAATCGGACACATTTTTAAACTGGGCTACAGGTATTCGGAATCGATGGGGGCGCGCGTGCTTGACCACAACGGCAAAGAGGTTGCGCCGATTATGGGGAGCTACGGGATTGGCGTGGAGCGCATCCTGACGGCTGCGGTTGAGCAGAGCAACGACGAGAACGGGTTCTGGCTACCACCTTCGATTGCGCCTTTTGAGGTGGTCGTGGTCTCGACCAATTCGAAAGATGAGACGGTTCGCAACGCTTGCGAAGACATTGCCCGGGAGCTGGAGTCGGCTGGCTACGACGTTTTGCTGGATGACCGGGATGAACGTCCGGGAGTGAAGTTCAAGGATGCGGATTTGGTGGGGATCCCTTTTAGAATCAATGTGGGGAAGAAGGTTACCGAAGGTACCGTGGAAGTCGTTCGGCGCTCGACTCTGGCCCGCGAGGACGTTAAGATTTCTTCCATAACGCAGTATTTCCTGGGTCTGCGACCGGCCGCCCGCTAACCGGCGGAAATGGGCCGGCGCAGAACGGAAAGCTTGCGGCGTGAAACTCGCAATCAGCGATCGGGCGATTGTTGCTTATGAAATTGGTCTTCGGTTTTATCGTTTTTGCGGCAGTAGGGCTGGTGTGTTACAAGCTGATCCCGCCATTTTTCGCGAACTACGAACTCGAGGATGCCATCAAGACCGAAGCCACGCAGTCGACCTATAGCTCGCGTTCCGAAGACGACATTCGTCAGGCCGTTATCAAACAAGCCCGCAACTTAGATATTCCTTTGACGCCCAAGCAAGTGCATGTGCAGAGAGTGGGCAGCCTCGGCACGGGTACGCTCTCCATTGACGCGGAGTACAGCGTTCCCGTCGATCTGCCTGGGTACTCGACCACCCTCGAGTTCCATCCTTCGACGCAGAACAAAGGCGTGTACTGAGAAAGCGGCTCTTAGCTTTTAGCTCTTAGGCTTTTAGCTCTCAGTTTTCAGTTGTCAGTTTCAACCCTTTACACTTAACCTCCTTTTCAGATCGCGGGCTGACTCGCGGCCACACCCCGTCTATTGCTTGACACGCATCCAAATGATTATGGGGAGTGGCTTGTGGTTTAGAATCAATTACAAACGCAACCTAAATTCTAGATTGGTTTCGGACTGACAATTGCTCTCGTGCATGATGCACTGCTCTGCCCATGGCCATTAAGCTGAAAATCCCGACAGCTCGAAGCGGTGGTAAGCGGGGGAAGAACCGGTTGCTTTCCCGCGATCCCATCGTGCGTTTTGCTTTGCTCGCTTTTCTTTCGGTGTCGCTGGTGGTGATTGGATTTTTTGCTTACTGGTATGTAAAGTACGACCGCATCATCGAGCAGAGATTCCGCGGGGCGGTGTTCGCCAGTTCGGCCAAGATTTTTGCCGCGCCGCAGGTGGTGAAAGTGGGGTCGAAGCAGACGGTCCCTGAGATTGCGGCCGAATTGCGTCATGCCGGATACTCCGAGAAGGAAGGGGAATCAGCACTCGGCAGCTATCGAGTGCACGGCGGCGCAATTGAGATTCAGCCCGGACCCGAGTCTTACCACAGTCCGGAAGCGGCAACGATTACGGTGGTGGATGGAGCGGTCTCGGATATCAGCAGCCGTTCTGCGGGGGAGTTGGCGGCGTATGAACTCGAGCCGCAGATGCTGACTTCGCTGTTCGACGCCGAGCAGCGCTCCAAGCGGCAACTGGTGAAGTACGACGAGATTCCCAAGGTGATGGTGGAAGCGGTTACGTCGATCGAGGATCGGCGCTTCTTTCAGCACAACGGGGTTAATTTCATGCGCCTGATCGAGGCCGCGTGGATCGACTTCACGCATCAGCGGCATCAGCAGGGCGGTTCGACGATCACCATGCAGCTTTCGCGGGCATTCTTTCTTACGCCGGAGAAGACGTTCAAGCGCAAGCTGATCGAGATGCTGATCGCGGTCGAATTGGAGCAGAAGTTTTCCAAGCAACAGATTTTCGAGTTCTACGCCAACCGCGTCGATCTGGGACAGCGCGGTTCGTTCACGATTTCGGGACTGGCCGAAGGGTCTCGCTCCTATTTCAACAAAGATCTGAAAGACATTACCGTGCCGGAAGCCGCGCTGCTGGCGGGACTGATTCAGGCGCCCAGCTATCTTTCGCCCTATCGCCATCCCGAGCGGGCGCTCGAACGGCGGAACACGGTGATCGAAGCGATGGTTGAGACGGGGGCCATCACGCGGGCGCAAGCCGATAAAGCCAAAGCGACGCCGCTGAAACTGGCTCCGCCGAACGTCGAGGCCAGCGATGCTCCGTATTTCGTGGACATCGTTCGCGACACCGTGGTCGGCAAACTGAATGAGCATGAGGTGAACGATCAGGAGTACCGCATCTACACCACGCTCGATCCCGATCTGCAACGGGCGGCGGCGCAAGCGGTGGAGACGGGCATCAAACTGGTGGACGATCAGGTCACGAAGATGCGCACCCACAAGACCAAGGTCGGGAAGAAGATTGAAACCACGGTCACGCCCGGACCGCAGGCGCAGGTGGCGCTGGTGGCGATGGA
>Ga0074045_10002988_pt1 | contig 15358 bp, 19 predicted proteins | sample BogForMeECP23OM2_FD_94442 | JGI IMG/M metagenome (GOLD analysis project Ga0074045, IMG submission 94442) | Bog forest soil microbial communities from Calvert Island, British Columbia, Canada - Bog Forest MetaG ECP23OM2 | ecosystem: Environmental > Terrestrial > Soil > Wetlands ...
AGGCATTGCGCCGGTCGAAAACCCGGAAACCTCGCGCAAGCTGATCATTGCCAGCAACGACGCGAGCCTGCGTTTCATTATCGTGCGACCTTCCGATGTGCCGACCTACGTGGCATACGGTGCGGCGGACCTGGGCGTCGCGGGCAAGGACGTGCTGCTTGAGCATGGCGGCGAGGGTCTCTATCAGCCCATCGACCTTCGCATCGGCATCTGTCGCATGGTCGTCGCTGCCTCGCGCTCGTTCGACTACGCAGGCGCGGTAAAGCGCGGCGCGCGGCTCAAGGTTGCGACCAAATATGTCACGACGGCACGCGAGCACTTTGCGGGCAAGGGCATGCACGTCGATTTGATCCGGCTCTACGGCTCGATGGAACTGGCGCCGCTGGTAGGGCTTGCGGACGCGATTGTCGACCTCGTCAGCACCGGCAATACACTCAAGGCCAACGAGCTGGTAGTGGTCGAAGAGATCCTGCCGATCAGCGCCCGGCTGATCGTCAATCCTGCGGCCCTCAAGCTCAAACGGGCAAAAATGCAGCCGCTCCTCGAAGCAATCGCCGCCGCGGCGGCTGTAAGCAACGATGGTTGAGCTGCGGCGGCTAGACTCTTCCGCCCCGGGCTTCGACGCGGCGCTCGCGCTCCTGACGGCGCCCGACTCGCCTGAGGATGCCGGCGTCGAGACGGTGGTCGCGGCGATCCTTGCCGACGTGCGGGAGCGCGGCGACGCGGCGGTGCTGGAGTACACGAAGCGCTTCGACGGCGTGGATGCGCCGAGTGTCGCTGCGCTCGCTATCCCCGCGGTTGAATTCGGGGCGGCATTCGATGCGTTGGCGTCGCGCGAGCGCGACGCGCTGTCGACCGCGGCGGCGCGCATCCGCGCCTTTCACGAACGCCAGCGCAGCGAATCGTGGACCTTCACCGAGGCCGACGGCACACGACTGGGGCAGAGAGTCAGCCCGATCGCCCGGGTTGGTTTGTACGTGCCCGGAGGCAAGGCCGCGTATCCGTCCTCGGTGCTCATGAATGCGCTGCCGGCGGCTGTCGCCGGCGTCACCGACATTGTCATGCTCGTCCCGACGCCGGGTGGCGGGAGAAATCCGCTGGTGCTTGCCGCCGCGCATCTCGCGGGCGTGACGCGCGCGTATGCCATTGGCGGCGCGCAGGCGATCGCGGCGCTCGCCTACGGCACGGCGACCATTCCCGCCGTGGACAAGATTGTGGGTCCGGGCAATGCGTACGTGGCGGCGGCCAAGCGTCGCGTGTTCGGGGTGGTCGGGATCGACATGATCGCCGGCCCCTCCGAGATTCTGGTAATTGCCGACTCGAGCGCCAACCCCGATTGGGTGGCAATGGATCTTTTTGCGCAGGCCGAGCACGATGAGGCGGCGCGGGCAATTTTGCTTTCGCCCGACGCCGCGCTGCTTGACGCAGTCGCCGCCAGCATCATCCGGCAACTTCCGGCGATGCCGCGCAGGGAAATCATCGCCGCTTCGCTTTCGCAGCGCGGGGCGTTAGTCCGGGTAGGGAGTCTCGACGAGGCGTGCACGATCGCCGATCGCATTGCCCCGGAGCACCTGGAACTTGCAGTAGCTGACCCCGACGCGCTGCTGCCCAGGTTGCGGCATGCGGGGGCGATCTTTCTCGGGCATTACAGCTCGGAGGCGATCGGCGACTACTGCGCTGGCCCCAATCACGTGCTGCCCACGGCGCGCAGCGCGCGGTTTTTCTCGCCGCTCGGCGTATACGACTTCCAGAAGCGCAGCAGCGTCATTGCGCTTTCGTGTGCGGGAGCGCAGACACTCGGCCGGACGGCGATGACGCTGGCGCAGGGGGAGGGGTTGTCGGCGCACGCGCGGAGCGCGGAATTGCGCCTGAAGCCGTGACCGATCGCGCCATTGAGCGTGCTGCGGCGGAGCTGATCGCGGCGGTGGTGCGCCCGGAAATCCGCGCCCTATCGGCTTACGTCGTGGCGAAGGCAGAGCACATGGTCAAGCTCGACGCGATGGAAAGTCCGTATGCGCTGCCGGCTGGCGTACGCGCCCGCCTCAACGAGGCGCTCGGGCAGGTCCCGGTCAACCGCTATCCGGACGGCGCCGCCGACCAGGCCAAGGCCGCCGTTGCCCACGCGCTGGGCGTCGCGCCCGGACAGGGCTTACTGCTCGGCAACGGCTCCGACGAACTGATCCAGATCATCGCCTCGGCACTGGCGCGGCCGGGCGCGGCCATGCTTGCGGCCGAGCCTTCGTTCGTCATGTATCGCAGGAACGCCGTATATACCGGCATGCGCTTTGTCGGCGTGCCCCTTGCCGCGGATTTCGGCCTCGATCGCGTCGCTATGCTCGCGGCGATCGAGCGCGAGCGCCCGGCACTGGTCTATCTCGCCTATCCGAACAATCCCACCGGCAACCTGTTCGACGTGGCAGACATCGAGGCGGTGCTGGGCGCGACGCACGGGCTGGTGGTCGTCGACGAGGCGTACCATGCGTTTGCCCATGCAACTTTCCTGCCCAGGGTAGGCGAATTCGCAAACCTGCTGGTTCTGCGCACGCTGTCGAAAGTGGGCCTTGCGGGCATCCGGCTCGGCTATGCGGTCGCCGCGCCGGCTTGGATCGCGGAGTTGAACAAAGTGCGCCAGCCGTATAATGTGAACGCGCTGACGCAGGCTGCCGCGGTGGCTCTGCTTGCCGACACTGCCTGGATCAGCGAACAGGCGGTGGCAATTTGCTCGGAGCGCGCCCGTCTCGAGGCGACGCTGGGGCGATTGCCTGGCACGACGGTTTTTCCGACGCGGACGAATTTCGTGGTCATCCGCGTCGCTGACGCAAATGAGGTGTTCGAGGGCTTGAAGGCGCGCGCAATCCTGGTCAAGAACCTTCACGGCTGGCATCCGCTGCTTGCGAACTGCCTGCGCATCACGGTCGGGACGCCAGGGGAAAACGCATTGCTGCTTGCCGCCTGCACTGAGCTTTGCCGATGAATGACACACAAGCCACCGCCGCGGTTGCGGGCAGAAATGCCCGGGTCGAACGCGCCACCAAAGAGACGACGATCGCTGTCGCGGTGAATCTCGACGGTACCGGCCGTTCCGAGCTCGCCAGCGGCGTGCCGTTTCTCGATCACATGCTCGACCAGGTCGCGCGTCATGGGATGCTTGATCTGTCGGTCCAGGCCAAAGGCGATCTGCACATCGACGCGCATCATACCGTCGAGGATATCGGCATCACGTTTGGCCAGGCGGTCAGGCAGGCGCTAGGCGACAAGGCGGGCATCACCCGCTATGGTTACGCCTACGTCCCGCTCGACGAGGCGCTGTCGCGCGTGGTGATTGATCTGTCCGGCCGACCCGGCCTCGAGTTTCACGTCCCCTTTACACGCCCGATGATCGGCGCCTTCGATGTCGACCTCACGCACGAATTCTTCCAGGGGTTTGCCAATCATGCGTTGGCGACCCTGCATGTCGACAATTTGCGTGGCCAGAATGCGCACCACCAGGCGGAAACGGTGTTCAAGGCATTTGCCCGGGCGCTGCGCATTGCGGTCGCACCGGATTCGCGCACAACCGGGGTCCCGTCGACCAAGGGTTCCCTCTGAGGCCCTGATTTCATGCCCGATATAGCCGTTGTCGACTACGGCATGGGCAATCTGCGTTCGGTGGCGAAGGCGCTGCGATTTGTCGCCCCGCAATGCACCACTGTGGTGAGCTCGGACCCGCAAACGATCTGGGACGCGGCGCGGGTTGTCCTGCCGGGCCAAAGCGCGATGCCCGACTCCATGCGCTGCCTCGACGCCAGCGGCTTGCGCGAAGTCGTCCTGAGGGCGTCCCGCGACCGCCCTTTCCTCGGCATTTGCCTGGGCTTGCAGATGCTGTTCGAAGGCAGCGAGGAAGGACCCACTAGCGGCTTGAGCGTTCTTGCGGGCCGTGTCGTGCGCTTTCGCGAAGCGGCGATGGTCGATGCGGGCGGCCAGCGGCTGAAGGTACCGCACATGGGTTGGAGTCGGGTCCGGAGGACGCAGGAGCATCCGCTGTGGCGAGGCATTGATGACGGGGCGCGCTTCTACTTCGCGCACAGCTACTACCCGGCACCCGCCGACGCCAGCATAACGGCGGCGACCGTTGCCTACCCAACGGCGTTTACTTGCGCGATCGCTCGCGCTAATATCTTTGCCGTGCAGTTCCACCCTGAGAAGAGCCACCGCGCCGGTCTTCAGCTGCTCTCGAACTTCGTCGCCTGGAACGGGCGCGTCTGAACCAAGCTGCGCGCTCGGCGCGCAGGCAAACGCGCAGCAGACTCCTGGCGTCGAACGTCGCCACCTAGCGACATCCCGTCGCCCTCCGCCGCCATGCAGATCATCCCCGCGATCGACATCAAGGACGGCCACTGCGTGCGTCTCAAACAGGGCGAGATGCAGTCCGCGACCGTTTTCTCGGAGGATCCCGCGGCTATGGCGCAGCATTGGCTCGAGCTCGGGGCGCAGCGCCTGCACTTGGTCGATCTGAATGGCGCGTTCGCCGGAAAACCAAAAAACGAGCTGGCAATCCGCGAGGTCGTCAGTGTCATCGGTGAGGAGATCCCGGTGCAGCTCGGCGGGGGGATCCGCGATCTCGACACTATTGAACGCTATCTGGACGACGGCATCAGTTACGTCATCATCGGCACCGCCGCGGTGAAGAATCCGGGTTTTCTGCACGACGCCTGCTATGCATTTCCTGGCCACATCATCGTCGGGCTGGACGCCCGCGAGGGCAAGGTCGCGACCGACGGCTGGTCGAAGATGAGCGGGCACGATGTTCTCGACCTGGCAAAAAAATTCGAGGATTACGGTGTGGAGGCGGTGGTGTACACCGACATCGGCCGCGACGGCATGCTTACGGGCGTCAACATCGAGGCCACGGTCAAGCTTGCCCGCGAGTTGAAGATCCCGGTCATCGCCAGCGGTGGAATCAACAGCCTGAAGGACATCAAGGAGCTTGCCTGCTACGAGAGCGAAGGTGTCAGCGGCGCGATCGCCGGCCGCGCGCTCTACGAGGGAACGCTCGACTTCAAGGCGGCGCTTAAAGCGGCGAAGGGCGGCAAGTGACTCGCTTGCGGCACCGCGTCCGGTAGGCCCCGATCCAGCCCCCCGCGCCACGACCCGTGGCGTGGGGGGGCATATACGCCAGCACCTAGCTCATGGGTCTCGCGAAGCGCATCATTCCCTGTCTTGACGTGGCCCATGGGCGAGTCGTCAAGGGAATCCATTTCGTCAACCTGCGCGATGCCGGGGACCCGGTCGAGATCGCACGACGTTACGACGAACAGGGAGCCGACGAGCTGATGTTTCTCGATATTCGGGCGAGCGTTGAAACACGGGGGTTGCTCTACGACATGATCGAGGCGGTCGCGGATCAGGTCTTCATTCCGCTGACGGTTGGCGGCGGAGTGTCTCACGTCGACGACGTGCGGGCGCTGCTCAATGCCGGCGCGGACAAGGTCAGCATCAACAGCGCTGGCGTGAAGAATCCCGCGCTATTTGCCGATGCCGCGAGCCGCTACGGTGCGCAGTGCATCGTCGCCGCGATCGACGCCCACCAGTCTGCATCGGGCGGGTGGGAGGTCTACACCCTCGGCGGTCGCAACGCGACGGGTCTCGACGCCGTCGAATGGGCGCAGACGGTGGCGCGACTGGGAGTGGGGGAGATCCTGCTCACGAGCATGGATCGGGATGGGGCGAAGACCGGCTTCGATCTCGCCTTGACGCGCGCGGTCACCGATGCGGTCGATGTCCCGGTAATCGCGTCCGGTGGCGTCGGCGCCCTGCAAGATTTCGTCGACGGCATTGTCATCGGGGGTGCCGACGCAGTGCTGGCGGCATCCATATTTCATTACGGAGAATTCACCGTAGCACAGGCGAAGGCAGCCATGGTCGCTGCAGGCATAGAGGTCCGCGCTTGAGCAACTGGCTCGAGGCAGTGAAATGGGGTGCCGACGGACTGGTCCCCGCGATTGCGCAAGACGCGGGGACAGGGGCTGTGCTGACCCAGGCATGGATGAATCGCGATGCGCTCGAGCGCACCGCCACGACCCGCGAAGCGCACTACTGGTCGCGTTCCCGCGACAGACTCTGGCGCAAGGGAGAGATGTCGGGCCACGTGCAGCGGGTGCGCGAGATTCGGCTCGATTGCGATAACGATGCGATTTTGCTCATCGTCGAACAATTGGGTGGAATCGCTTGTCATACCGGCCGGCAGCGCTGTTTCTTCCAGCGGCTCGAGGATGATGGGGCCTGGCATGTGGTGGAACCGGTGCTCAAGGACCCCAGCATAATCTATGGAAAATGAGATGGCCGACCCGATCACCCGCAAGACAAGCCAGCCGATGTGCGACGATGTGCTGCAGCGGCTTACCGCGACGATCGCGGCGAGGCGCGATGCAGATCCCGCGACCTCCTACGTTGCGACGCTCTTTGCAAAGGGCGACGACGCAATGATCAAGAAGATAGGCGAAGAGGCGACGGAGGCGGTCATGGCTGCCAAGGACGGTGATAGACTCCGCCTCACTGCCGAGATCGCGGACCTCTGGTTTCATTGCCTCGTGGTGCTGGTCAAGAACGGCCTTGGACCCGGCGACGTGTGCGCGGAGCTGGCGCGGCGAGAGGGCATCTCGGGATTGGAGGAGAAGGCTGCGCGGCTGTGAAGCGCTCGGTCGCCGCGGCGGCCTGAAGATCAACTCATGGACAACTGCCTATTCTGCAAGATCGCGCGCGGCGAGATACCGTCGAGGAAGGTGTACGAGGACGAGGAGATTCTTGGCTTCCACGACATCAACCCGCAGGCGCCGGTGCATTTCATGCTGATGCCGAAGAAGCACATCGGCTCGCTGGCCGACGCGACAATGGAAGACGTCGGCGTGTTGGGGCGGATGCTTGCCCTTTCCGCCCGGCTAGCTCGCGAACAGGGGTCTCCCGACGGCTATCGCACGATCATTAATACGGGTCGAATCGGCCGACAGGATGTCATGCATCTGCACGTGCACATTATCGGCGGACCGGAACCACTGGGTAGAATGTTACCCAAACCGGGAATGTAAAGGAGAGCAACCATGGGTGGACTGAGCATCTGGCACTGGTTGATCGTGCTGCTGGTCGTGGTGCTGATCTTCGGTACGAAGAAGTTGACCAATATCGGCCGCGATCTTGGCGGCGCGGTGCGTGGCTTCAAGGAAGGTATGAAGACGTCCGAGGGCGAAACGCCGGCACCGTCCGACGAATCGCCGCAGCAGCTGGCTGGCCAGACGATCGAAGGCGAGGCGCGGAAGGAAAAGACGCCTTGATTGGCGCTTTATGTTTGACATCGGTTTTTCCGAGATTCTCGTCGTTGGACTCGTAGCGCTGATCGTCATCGGTCCGCAGCGGCTTCCCAAGGTCGCACGCACGCTGGGGCATATGTTCGGTCGCCTGCAGCGTTACGTAAACGAGGTCAAGGCAGACATCAACCGCGAGATGGAACTCGACGAGTTGCGAAAGCTACAGTCGGAAGTGCAGAGCGCGGCACGCGACATCGAGCAGTCGGTCACCAAGGCCGCTCACGACGTGCAGAGCGGTGTGCGCTCGGTCGAGGCGGAACTCAACGCGGTGGCTGGTACGGCTGCCGCGACCGCATCCACCGAGGCGACGTCCGCACAATCCGCCACGCCCGCCCCAGCCACGAGCGAGCCCGTTGTCGAGACACATGTGACGGATGCCGCCAAACCAGGGTCTGCCGACCCGCCACGTCAGGCGTCTTTGCCCGGGCTCGACCGCATCTGAAAGGGCGTGCATGGCGCCGCGCTACAATGGCGGATGCGCCCGCGCGCGCATTCTTTCACCATGAGCGAATCGCCCACCGGAACCGGCAGCACCGAGGAAACGTTCATCTCGCATCTGATCGAGCTGCGCAGCCGCTTAATGCGCTCGATTATCGCGGTGGTCGTTGTGCTTGTATGCCTCGTTCCCTGGGCGAAGGACATCTATGCGCTGCTCGCCGCGCCGTTGCTCAAGGCACTGCCGCAGGGGAGCACGATGATCGCAACCGACGTCACAGGCACCTTCCTCGTGCCGCTCAAGGTGACGATGATGGCAGCATTGCTGATCGCGCTGCCGTATGTGCTCTACCAGATGTGGGCCTTCATCGCGCCCGGGTTGTATCACCACGAGAAACGCCTCGCGGTGCCGGTTATTTTCTCCAGCGTCGTGTTTTTCATCATCGGCATGGCCTTCGCCTATTTTCTCGTTTTTCCCATTGCTTTCGGGTTCTTCGCCGGCTACGCGCCCGCGGGCGTGCAGATGATGACCGACATCGATAAGTACCTCTCATTCGTGCTCACGATGTTCATCGCGTTCGGCGTGACGTTCGAGGTGCCGGTCGTCGTCGTCGTGCTTGTGCGGCTCGGCGTGGTTGACTTGAAGAAACTGCGTTCGATCCGAGGCTACGTCGTTGTGGGCGCGTTTGTCGTCGGCGCGATTTTCGCGCCGCCTGACGTGCTCTCGCAGTGCATGCTGGCGATTCCGCTCTGGCTGCTCTACGAATTGGGACTGGTTGCAGCACGCTTCGTCGCTGTGTCACCGCGGACGCCGGGCGTCGAAGAGAGCGAGGCGGCGAAGTAAGAGCCGCTTGTCCTGCCGTCTCAGCCTGTCGGCTTGGGGCGTTTGCCCACGGTGACTTCGAGTTCGAGGGGCTTGTTGTCGCGAAGCACCTTGAGTGTTGCCTGTCGGCCTGGCGTAAGGCCGGCGATCTGCGATAGCAGCGCGGTACCGTCGCGAGTCGGCTTGCCGTCGATCTCCACCACTACGTCGCGTGCGTGAAGCCCGGCGCGATCAGCCGGGCCGTTCTTCAACACACCGCGAATCGGAACCCCGTCGACATCCTGGAGCGGGAATGCGACGGCGACGTCCGGCGTGACCTCCTGCGGCTCGATGCCAAGCCATCCGCGCGTCACTTCGCCGTCGCGAATAATCTGCTCGAGCACGTTGCGCGCGAGCGAGACAGGAATGGCGAAGCCGATGCCCTGTGAGCCACCGCTCTGCGAAAAAATGGCACTGTTGACGCCGATCAGCGTCCCCGCCGAATCCACCAGCGCACCGCCGGAATTGCCCGGATTCACCGCGGCGTCGGTCTGGATGAAATCCTCAAAACGGTTGATGCCCAGATGGTTGCGCCCGAGCGCACTGACAATGCCGTGGGTGACCGTGTTGCCAAAGCCAAACGGGTTGCCAAGCGCCAACACGGCGTCGCCGACCTGGACGTTGTCGAGCTTGCCGAAAGTTATCGCCGGAAGATCCTTGCCATCGGCCTTGAGCACGGCGAGATCGGATTCCGGATCGTTGCCGCGAACGGTCGCATGCAGACGGCGGCCGTCGGAGAGCACGAGCTCGATGTCGTCGGCACCTTCGATCACGTGATTGTTGGTCAGCACATAGCCTTCGCTGCTGACGATCACGCCCGACCCCAAGCTGGTCGCGCGTCGAGGCTCGCCGTCAGACAAGCCTGGAAAGAAACGCCGCAATACGGGGTCATCGAGCAGGGGACTTCGCTGCCGAACCTGCTTGCTGGTGTAGATGTTGACCACCGAAGGCATGGCCCTCTTGGCGGCGTCGGCGAAGCTTTCGACTTTCGGGCCGGCGACGGTAGGTGCGCTTTCCTGCACCAACACGACGTTGTTCTTGCCGGCGACGCGCGCGAGCAGATCGGGGCGCAGCGTCGCGACGACAAATAGCGCCGCGACGCAGACGGTGGCGATTTGCGCGAAGAGCAGCCAGAATCGTCGCAGCATGGGCAGGAGTGCTCGCTAAATGAACAAATTATAGACCCCGTAGACAACGGCTGTGGCGCTGCAACATGGATGGGGTGTCGGCCCACTTTGCGCCCAAGGGGGCGGCCAATCCCCTGTTTTAACGCGGATTTTCGATGAATTTTGGACACATGCCTTCCGGCGGCATGAGCAAATCATTTATAATTCCGAGGTTTGCGGGGAGGGATGGGATCCATGCCAGGGGATGGGAAGGTAGACGGGGGCAAACGCCGGTTGCTGCTCGGCGCGACCACCGCAGTGGGTGCCGCCGGCGTGATCGCTGCCGCGGTCCCGTTTGGCATGAGCTTCCTGCCGAGCGAGCGCGCGAAGGCTGCCGGTGCTCCGGTCGAGGTCGATATAAGCAAGCTCGAGCCGGGCCAGCAAATCACCATCGAATGGCGGAGCAAGCCGATCTGGATCATTCACCGCACCAAGGAGATGCTCGCCGGGTTGCCCAAACTCGACGACCGCGTGGCGGATCCCAAGTCCGCCGTTGATCACCAGCCGCCCTACTGCAAGAACGAAGATCGGTCGATCAAACCCGAGATCCTCGTGGCGATCGGCATCTGCACCCACCTCGGGTGCATTCCGACATTTCGCCCGGAGGTTGCACCGGCGGACCTTGGACCCGATTGGCTGGGCGGTTTCTTTTGTCCCTGCCATCAGTCGAAGTTCGATCTCGCCGGCCGCGTTTTCAAGGGCGTGCCTGCGCCGACCAACCTCTACATTCCGCCGTACCGGTTCCTCTCCGATTCGAGGATCCTGGTCGGCGACGACAGCAAGCCTGCGTGAGCCTATGCAAAGACTCCTGTCCTGGATCGACGCCCGCTTCCCGCTGACCAAGCTGTGGGAGGAGCAGTGGGGCAAGTACCCCGCCCCGAAGAATTTCAACTTCTGGTACTACTTCGGCTCGCTCGCTGCATTCGTCCTGGTCATGCAGATCGTGACCGGCATCTTCCTGGCGATGACCTACAAACCCGACGCCACGAAGGCGTTCGAATCGATCGAGTACATGATGCGGGATGTGCCCGCGGGCTGGCTTATCCGCTACATGCACTCGACCGGGGCATCGGCGTTTTTCGTTGTCGTCTATCTGCACATGTTCCGGGGCCTGCTCTACGGCAGTTATCGCAAGCCGCGCGAGCTGCTTTGGATCATCGGCTGTTTTCTCTATCTGGCGCTGATGGCGGAAGCGTTCTTCGGCTACCTTCTGCCATGGGGCCAGATGTCGTACTGGGGCGCCCAGGTAATTGTCAATCTGTTCTCGACCGTACCTTACATCGGCGACAGCCTCGCGGTCTGGATCCGTGGCGACTTCACGATCTCCGACGTGACGCTCAATCGCTTCTTCGCCTTCCACGTGGCGGCCCTGCCTTTGGTGCTGATCATCCTGGCCGCAGTGCACCTGATGGCGCTGCATGAGGTTGGTTCGAACAACCCGGACGGTATCGAGATCAAGCAGCAGCCCAAGGATCCGAAGACCGGACTCTACCTTGATGGCATCTACTCGCATCCGTATTACACGATCAAGGATCTGGTCGGGGTTGTGTTCTTCCTCTTTATCTTCTCGATCGTCGTTTTCTTCCTGCCTGACGTCGGCGGCTATTTCCTCGAGGCAAACAACTTCGTGCCTGCCGACCCGCTGAAGACCCCGGTGCATATTGCGCCGGTGTGGTACTTCACGCCGTATTACGCGATGCTTCGCGCGATACCGTCGTTCTTCAACTCACAGTTCTGGGGCGTACTGGTTATGGGCGCCGGCGTGTTGGTCCTTTTCTTCCTGCCATGGCTCGACCGAGGTGCGGTGAAGTCGATCCGGTACCGCGGCAATGACTACAAGGCGTGGCTCGCGGTCTTTGTCTTCTGCTTCCTTGTCTTGGGATACCTCGGCACCGTGCCGGTTACCGTCTGGGGACAGTTCACCGGTGGCTGGGCGGAGGCGCTTGATACGAAGGACAAGGCGACGTGGGTCGCGCGGTTGCTGACCCTGTTCTATTTCCTGTTCTTCTTTCTAATGCCCTGGTATACCGCTCGCGACAAGACCAAGCCGGTGCCGGAGAGGGTGAGATGGTAAACACGATGCGTCGCTTCGCCGGCGTGATCCTGCTTGCGCTCGCAGGCGCAGCGCTTGCCGCCGAAGAGGGCCCGCGCCTGCTCCAGGCACCGACCAACCGTCTCGACGTGGAGTCGGTGCAGCGTGGCGCGCGCGACTTCGTCAACTACTGCCTGAATTGCCACAGCGCGCAATACATGCGCTACAACCGCCTGGCTGACCTGGGTCTGACCGACAAGCAGATCCAGGACAACCTCATGTTTGCCTCCGACAAGATCGGCAGCACCATGACGGTGGCGATGAGTCGGGCGGATGCGGCGGCGTGGTTCGGCACGGCGCCGCCTGACCTGACCGTGGAATCGCGCGTACGCGGCAAGGACTGGTTATACAGCTATTTCCTTGCGTTCTACCGGGATGGCAAGACAGCGACCGGCTGGAACAACCTCGTGTTTCCCAGTGTCGCCATGCCGCATGTGCTGTGGGGTCTGTCCGGAACGCAGAAGCTCGTCGAGACCGAGTACGACGACGTCGAGAAGGCAGAGGCTGCGGCACTCGCGGCCAAGGGGCTTTCGTCGGTCGAGCCGTCGCCAGGCGGCAAGTTTCTGGTGAAGACCTTGGCCGAGGATACGCCGGGAACGCTATCGCGCGTCCAGTACGAGTCGTTCGTCGCCGACCTTGTCAATTACCTTGATTACATGAGCGAGCCGGTCAAGAACGAACGAATCAATATCGGCATCGTCGTCCTGCTTTTCCTGGGGGTGCTCTTCACCCTCATCTACGCGCTGAAGCGCAGCTATTGGGCCGATTTGCACTGAACAATTGAAGCGAATTTTGGGGCAGGAGCGCCGCTCCTGCCCCTCGCATTTCCGCGCCGCGGCGGCGATTACAGCGCTGCCTGAGGAGAAGACATCATGATGACGCTCTATTCCGGGACGACCGACCCTTTCAGCCAGCGCTGCCGCATCGTGCTGCACGAGAAGGGAATGGATTTTCAGATCATCGACGTCGATCTGGACCACAAGCCCGAGGACCTCGCGGTCATGAACCCGTATAACCAGGTTCCTGTCCTCGTCGAGCGCGATCTGGTCTTGCACGAGTCCAACATTATCAACGAATACATCGACGAGCGTTTCCCGCATCCCCAGCTGATGCCAGCCGATCCGCTGATGCGTGCGCGCGCGCGATTGTTCCTGCATCGATTCGAGAAGGAACTCTTCTCGCACATTGATACACTCGAAGGCAACAACCAGAAGCAGCTCGACAAGGCGCGCGGGTTGGTACGCGATAGCCTGCTGCAGATTGCACCGGTATTTGCCAAACACAAATATATGCTGGGCGAGGAATTTTCGATGCTCGATGTGGCGATCACGCCGCTGCTGTGGCGCCTCGACTACTATGGCATCCAGTTGCCCAAGCCCGCGGCGCCGTTGATGAAATACGCCGAGCGGCTGTTCTCGCGACCGGCGTTTATCGAGGCGCTTACGTCGGCGGAACGCGGAATGAGAAAGTAGGGGGTGACCTCGGCAGCGCGCCGCTGTTGGTCCCTTGGTGTATGCTAGGCAAATGTCTGAAAAATCTGCCAAACCCTATCTGATCCGCGCCATCTGCGAGTGGTGCGCGGACAATGGCCTTACGCCATACTTGGCTGTAAAGGTGGATCAGCAGACGCGCGTTCCAACCGCCTACGTCAAGAACGGCGAGATCGTGCTCAATATCAGCGCGGGCGCGACGCGGCGGCTTACCGTCGACAACGATCATGTGAAGTTCACCGCGCGCTTCAGTGGGGTGTCGCAGGAGGTTTCCGTTCCAATGGCTGCCGTGTCGGGCGTCTTTGCCAAGGAGACTGGCTATGGCTTCGCGTTTGCCATGGCGGCCGATCCTGCCGCGTCGCTCGATGCCGCGACGGCCCCGACGGACCAACCGGCGGCACGCGCTTTGCCGGCCGAAAACAAGCCGCGCGGTCGGCCCAAGCATCTTCAAGTTATAAAGTAGCTGCGATTCGTCTAGCCTCGCGCGGCCCGGGCCGGCATAGCTCAGTTGGTAGAGCAGCGGTTTTGTAAACCGTTGGTCGTGGGTTCGATTCCTACTGCCGGCACCAATCCCTACGGGTGTTTACCGGACACATGGTTAACACTTTATACCGGAGACATCGTTAACACCTTCGGTCCGAAAGGGTTTTTCAAGGGCTCGACGCGGCAGGCCTCGAGATCGAAGTAGCCGATGTCGTATTGCATGAAGCTGACCAGCCAGATGTTGTCTTCCTCCTCCCTGATTCCGACATTCTGGCCGGCAAATACCTGACTTAGGTTGACTTTCTTTCTGCCCATGCAGATCCGCCCGCACTGGGTGACGGTGACAGTGCGCTCGTGAAACGGATATTCGATATCGGGTAAGCCGCGGTACGGGCGCTGAGATGGATGGTAGAGGTCGGCTGGGCGTTTCATGTCCAGAGCCTGATGCGGGCGCTCGTAGTTGTACTCGTGGATGAAGTCCTCGAATTTGGCCTGCTGCTGGAGGAGATTGGCACCGGGTGGCTTGGTGGTGGCCTGTTTGAGGGTCAGATGCATCCGTTCATGGCGACCGTTCTGTTCCGGGTGGCCTGGCTTGATTCGCTCGATGGCGATGCCCAGTCGCAGCCACCAAACGGATAGCTTGGAGAGGTTGAACAGAGCATTCGGGCTGGCGAAGGGAACGCCGTTATCGGAGCGAATGCGACCGGGCAGCCCGTACTCCTTGAATAGCCTTTCAAAGACGGTGAAGGCGTATTGTTCCTGGGTGCTCTCCAGACCCTCACAGCCGATTAGGAAGCGGGTGGTGAAGTCAGTGACGGTCAGAGGGTAACAGTACTTCTTGTTGCCCATCATGAACTCACCCTTGTAGTCGGTGCACCAGAGCTCGTTGGGGGCGCTCGCCAGGCCCAGCCCGGTGCCTTCGGCCTTGTTACGCCGCCGCTTCTTGCTCTTCACCAAGCCGTGGCGCGCCAGAACGGCGTGAACCGTGCTCTTGGCCGGAGGGTGGAGCGACGGGATCTGCGTGAGCAGCCGTTCCCGGATCTTGGGGGCTCCCCAGTTCGGCCACTCCTGTTTGATCTGCAGGATCCGCTTCTCCACCTGAAACGGCAGTCGGTTGGCTTGCCGATACGGTCGGCGACTTCGGTCGGTGAACGCTTCCATCCCACTTTCCCGGTACCGATCGATGATCTTATGGCCAGTGACCCTCGATATCCCGAACTCCCGACACAGGGCTGCGATCTTCTCCCCGTCAAGATACCGGGACACGAACCTCAGCTTCTCGTCCATCTTCTGACACTCCTTCCACGGCATAGCGAGTCCTCCTCTCTATGCCAAACTGTAAAGGATGTGTCCGGTATAACCTGTAAACTAAGTGTCGCTACGCACAACGCGGTTCTGCGAGAGAGCAACTCCTTACTCGCTTTCACCACTGTGCCTTATTTGTGCCATGTTTTCGATCGCAACGGCACGAACGGCACGCAGGCGTTCCG
>Ga0074045_10002989_pt1 | contig 15356 bp, 16 predicted proteins | sample BogForMeECP23OM2_FD_94442 | JGI IMG/M metagenome (GOLD analysis project Ga0074045, IMG submission 94442) | Bog forest soil microbial communities from Calvert Island, British Columbia, Canada - Bog Forest MetaG ECP23OM2 | ecosystem: Environmental > Terrestrial > Soil > Wetlands ...
AAGCAGGGATGACTGTTTTCAGCCTGGTTATTTCGAGTTGTCTCTTTCAGCCATGAGCGAGAAAGTGTATGCGATCACTGCATCTGCAGACTTCAATGGGCAAGCTGCACGGGAGACTTTGGCTTCCGTCGGCAGCACGATCAAAGAAGTTAATGCTTCATTTCTCAGCGAGCAGTTGCGACTAAGAAATATGCTCTATGGCTTCTACGGTTTGCAGCCTGACGTGCCAGTGACCGATTGGCTAAGCTGGGTTCTTTTGGCCAGCGACTCTTTCATAGCTGCTAATGCAGAGGGTAAAAAAGCCGTGTTGGCGGGTTACCATTGGTTTGAGCCATGGGGTAGAGACACCTTTGTTTCGCTGCCGGGGTTGCTTTTGGTTACAGGCAGGTTCAACGCAGCCCGGGATATTCTGCAAACTTTTAATCGGTACTGCAAATATGGGCTTATCCCAAATTTCATCGCCGACAAGTCAGGTGAACTATCCTACAACACCGTGGACGGCACCCTCTGGTACATAAATGCGGTTCTGCAGTACCTCAAGTACACGAGTGACTTCGAGTTCGTGCAGGCTGAGCTTTGGGATAGCCTGAAGACGATAATTAGCAGCCACGAGAAAGGCACAGCCTTCGGCATTCGGTTGGATGGAGACGGTTTGTTGATGCATTGGGGTAGGCTAACATGGATGGACGCAGAGGCGAATGGGAAGGCGGTGACGCCTCGGGCTGGGAAAGCTGTTGAAATCCAAGCCTTATGGTACAACGCTCTGTGTACGATGCGGCTACTAGCGGAGCGGTTCGGTGAAAAAGCGCTGGCTGAAAGCTACGCTTCGATGGCATTCAAGGCACGGGCGAGTTTTGGCGATATGTTTTGGAACCCGAAGTTGGGTTGCCTCTTCGACGTTTTGGAGCAAGACGGGGCTGATGCGTCGCTCCGTCCGAACCAGGTTCTAGCTGTTTCGCTTGAATACCCGATTCTTAGTCGTGACCGTTGGCAGAGTTTGGTTAATGTTGTGGAACGTGAACATGTGACCCCTTACGGCTTGCGGACGTTGTCGCCAAGTGACCCAAAGTTCCTCGGAAAATGCGAGGGCAACCGAACCAGCAGAGACCGGGCTTACCACAACGGAACAATCTGGCCGTGGCTAATCGGACCATACATCTCAGCTTACCTCAAGACCCAAAGCCACAACGAAAGCGCACGTGAAAGCCTGCTGCAGAAGCTTGTCTTGCCCTTCTTCACTATCGGAATCCGGCAGGCAGGGCTGGGAACAGTAAGCGAAATCTGCGATTCTGACCCGCCAAACATGACCCGGGGCTGCATCGCGCAAGCATGGAGTGTAGCTGAACCGCTTAGGGCTTACGTCGAAGATGTGCTGATGGTAAAACCGCGTTTTGAGCCACCATAGCTTGTTCTGCAACGTTTTTCGCTGAATCTTTTCTCTGACCATTGAATAAAAAAAGGGAGACGCTATTTTTGGTTCTTTGAAGTCTGAGTCTGGAATGGGGCTCATGTGAAAAATCCCATGGTGTCTATTTGTGCCTACAAAAATTCTGTTATTGCCATTTCAAAGTGACGAGGTAAATTCTTCATATTCAGTTTCCAAAATTCCGATTTCTAACTCTGTTTGCTTTGTTTCTTCAAAATTATGTCTCATAAAACACGCATAATCGTATAATGTGACCTTGGAAAAGATCCGTTCACTTGAAACATATTCATTGCCTCTAAGTTTTGTATACAGATTTTGCATTGAGATGATCTCAAGATACTTGGCACGCAAACCGAAAAGCTTCTTCAAAGCTTCAGAAAAAGCGTTTATTCTGTTTGGAATCTCCTGTTTCTTAATATTGAGTTTCGTTTCTAGGTTAACGTATGTTGCTCTTTTTTGGCTTTCACCCAAAGATGAAAGTGCCTCGTCAATTGATTCGAGCAGCAACTCGTTGAACTTACTTCTGCTTAAGGTGCTTTGCGAAGCCATTGATAGCCCCAGTTTTCAGATTATTTGCTCGGAAAACGATATATGATTTATGAATCCTTAATATGATCTAACTCTAAACAATATTGGTCTTTAGTCCCTCATGGTTAATTGAGAAAACCATCTGAGAAGGCTTAGAAATCGGCTGGGTCAAACAACTTAACAAGTATAGGGTTTCAGACATACACGCGTCTATTATTTTATCCAATAGTCAAGTCGTTTCTCTTGTGCAGGTTTCTCCCTTGTTTCTACTTATACCCAGCAACTGTAGGCTGTCTAGTCCTTTCACAGTTTTAAGCGATGATTTTACCGTGTTTCATTTCAAGTATTGTTTCGCAGTTCGCTTTAAGTTCTTGATAACGGTTGTTAGTTGAACTAAAAATAGCGATTTTTTCGAAGAAATCTTGCAGGTCATCTGGGCGAACCTTAGATATTATTTTTTCCGTGATCTCATCTAGGCTTTTGTCGGTTTTTCCATTTACATAGTCACAAACACTGATTACGAAACCCAAACCTATAGTCATCAAGATCGCCCAACATTTGTATCTGAGTTAACGCGAAACCACGTTTATTTTTCTTATGAATTATCCGTCTTGTTTTATAATTAATATTAAGCATTTCGTATCTCGATAACTTATTTTTACTTGGTCAGCGATAGGCCGAATTCAGGCTTCTTACAAACGTACAGCAATCAGTGTTTTTCATAATTTATGTGCACCTAGCGGATGCTATCAAAAACGAATTATCAATCGTGGCATTTGAACCCGTTTCGGTTTCATCGTTTCTGCGACTTGTTCTAACGGAAAACTGCCTGGAAAAGAAAGGTTAGCTGTTGGCACAAAAAATGATATTGAATTCACGCTTGTTTTGAGAAGGCACACACTGCTATTGGAAGTAGTTCATAAAGTTTTTCTAGGCCCAATTAAAGTTGGATTGATCAGGGATGTTTTTGAGTAGATTTCTCTTGTTGTTGTCTCGCCACACTCACATAGGCTTAAGAAAGCGTTAACACGACTGTAATGTGTTTAGGTGTAAGTTATGAGTAGCAAAAAACCTCATCAGCCCCACACATTAGGAGCGCCGTCATCTCAAGAGACGCCCATTGGTGGCGTTAACCCCGGCCAGATTCCTTGTCCAGACTGCGGCAAAACTTTCAGGAGCCACTCGGAGATGCAAAGACACAGAGACACAGTACACCACGAAACGAAAGGACACGAGTAACGGCCACAAAAGATAATCACTCACGCTTTTAAAAACAAGCTCAGATTTACTTGAATACAAATTGTTCTTTTTTGTGGGAGGTGGAAAATTGTCTGAAAAACATATGGATATGACTGAAAGGATTTCGAAGATTGGCGAAACAATAAATCAGTACCGGGAATCAATTATGACCCATTTCAAGGATATGGAAGTTGATGTCAAGGAATGGAATGTTTCTGCTAAAAAAATCGACAAAGAATACGCCATCGACGTTACTTTGAAGCTAGCTATAAAACCTAAGAAATCCTAACGTCAATATCTGCCAACGGAAAGGTTGATTTTTGCAACAAGGACTTAGTTGTTAGTCCAAATTTTTTTCTTTCTTCAAATTTGAAGTAATACTGCGATCTTCGCATCACTTTTATAGAACTATGTTTTGGAAAGCAAGGAACGGCAAGCCCTATTTGAGCATGCAACAATAACACGTCCGGTGTTTGGGTTTGCAACTGTTCTTATCCTTTTCTCCAAACTTAGAACATGAGTTTACAAGATTATTCGTTCGGTTTTTTTTTGGAAACTTACTGTTCCTTCATAGACGATTAGACATATTACTGATTATTTTCCTTAAGGCGCATTTTTGGTCAATCGGTTCATGTTAATCCATTTTGGCTAAATTAATTAGCGACGCTCTTGATTACAGTCTTATAGACTTTACTTTTTTGTTCAACCATTGAACGGTGCTTCCCTCAATACCGAAAGGGACCATATATGTATGTTTTCACTTTCGATATTATAAAAACTACAAACCTTTCGAAATGGATCGAGATCTGAAAAATGAGAAAGCAAAAGACTTCGCTAAAACTTGTTCGTGATGCTGTTTTTGTGAAATGCTAGCTTGGGATCGTTTTCTGATGTGTGTTTTATATTAAAGATAAATACTGGTAGTGTAATCTCGTATCAATAAGGAGAAAATAATCTTGTCTGTAGCGCAAAGAAAGTATTTCAATGAAGTTGCATTACTTGCGGATAAAACAGTTTCTATAGTGACTATTAACGGAAAAGCATTCAACGGCACGCTTGTCGGCATTAACCCAGACAACTTGAGTCTCTGCCTTGCCGACGCGAGGGACGAAGCTGGCAAAACAATTCATCGGCTTTTCATCAACGGTAGCACGGTTGCTCAAATTTCAAGCGCGGAGAAACCCTTCGACCTTAAAGCCTTGGCTAACAGACTTGAAAAGGTCTTTCCAACCATGGTTAAGCTGTACGACGATAAGGGTTTCATCTGGGTCATGGACAAAGTGAAACTAACTGAAAAAGGCGTAATTGAAGGTTCAGGTCCAGCTGCCGACCGAGTTCAAAAGGTCTACGAGCTGTTCATGAGTGAAGTTAAAGCCTAAATAAACCAGCGCAGTTGTTCCTCTTCTTTCTTCTTTTCTTCTGTAATGCTTCTAATGATACCGAATGACTCTAAGATTTTTTTGATTTCGCTACCCGTTTCCTCGAGCCTTGACAAATCCACGTTTAGACTCAAGTATTTCCCAAGAGTAGTTAAGGCGTAGCGTGCGGCGTTAACGTCGGGATCCATGCCCGGCGTATCGACAAGCAGAGAGAAGCCTTTCATATCCCTAATTCTGGCTATACCAACGGACAAGCCGGCGATGCCGAAGACATGCCCCACCATAACTTTCGTTCCCAAATCAAGCGCTTCCTGCATCGTATCCAAATCTGTCGCAGTGCTGTAGATTCCAGGGACGGCTTGAGCCTCATCTTTCTTGAAGCCGCCTATGGAAATTACGAAACGGCAGCCGAATTCCTGTGCTAAATCAAGCACTTTGCCGACCAACTCATATTGTCCAACAGTGGTCAACGCTTGAGTGTTGCCGTACCATATAATTAAGTCGCGACCGCCATCTCCCCTTCTCGCGTAGTAGAGCTCATTTGTCGGCGAGAGTGCTCTGCCGTTTCCAGTGGTTACCGCGAAATCCTGAAAAGATGAAGAAAACAACTGGATGAACCTTGTAGCTTTAAGTTCTTTTATCAGATGTAGTGCCGCGATGTTAGCTACGAATCCTATGCCGGGTAACCCTTCGATAAGGATTGGGTCGTTTAGTTTTGGTTTTTCGCTGATATCGATTGAGATAACCATAGTTTAGCACTCTTTTGTCAAGTATAGACAAACAATTCGATATAAGGATGTTGACATCCAAAGCACCTGCTATGCAGCTAAGAATAGCAGCTGAGACCAGAAAAATGCTCTGAGCTGTGCTATTGGGGGCTAGTGTTTTTTAGGCGAGCCGTGATTCTTGTTTAGGCTTCAAAGTTGAGTTTCGAAATAAAGCAGAAGGACTTGCTCGGAAGAATAGGCAAACTTAAAACGAAAACTGCGACAGTGGAAACCCCACTTCTGTACCCAGTTATTAACCCGAGCATCCAACTGGTGACCCCTGAGAAGCTCAAGGACACGTTCGGGTTCGAAGCAGTCATAACTAACTCTTACATACTCAGAAACCGATATGGCGACAGAGTGATCCGGGAAGGTTTGCATAAGTTTCTGGGGTACGACGGCGCCATCATGACTGATTCGGGTGCCTACCAAATCCTCGTCTATGGTGGGGTTGAAGTCAGCCAAAAAGAAATCGTGGCTTATCAGGAAGGCGTCGGTAGCGACATAGCTGTCATGCTTGACATACCGACAGGCTGGAAAATAACCAAAGAACAAGCTCAAACAACCGTTGAGGAAACTTTGCGAAGAGCAAAGGAATTCTTCGAAATTAAGACACGTGACGACATCCTCTGGGTTGGACCCGTTCAAGGGGGAAGACACCTTGACTTGGTAGCTAAGTCAGCTGTTGAAATGGGAAAGCTTCCCTTCCAAATTCACGCGTTGGGAAGCCCCACCGAAGTTATGGAGAGCTATCGTTACGATGTGTTGGCAGAGATGATTTTGACGGCCAAAAATGGTTTACCCATCGACCGACCTCTGCATTTGTTCGGCGCGGGTCATCCATCAATGTTCTCGCTGGCGGTGGCTCTGGGGTGTGATCTTTTCGATTCAGCTGCATACGCCCTTTACGCTCGAGAAGATCGGTACATGACTGAAACTGGCACATGGCGACTTGCGGAGCTTGATTATTTCCCATGCTGCTGCCCTCGGTGTGACTCGGAGACGCCGAAGGACTTGATGAAGAAGCCGAAGGAGGAGCGGGAAGTCTTCTTGGCTGAGCATAACCTTTACGTTTGTGTAGCTGAACTTAAAAGCATCAAGCAAGCCATAAGAGACGGCAGGCTGTGGGAACACACGGAGATGCGAGTCCACGGTCACCCAGCGCTGCTTTCAGCTCTCAAAAAACTCCGCAACCATGCCGACCTTCTCGAAACCTATAGTCCTACGGTTAAGTGCAGCGGATTTTTCTATTTCGATTCCGTTGGGTTGGTGCGCCCAGAAATCACCCATTACTCTAAACGATTAACCGAACGTTATGACCCGCCGAAAGACGCCACAGTCCTTTTCCTTGTACCACAAACAAGAAACAAACCTTTCCATAAAGCGCCTGAGTTCAAGAAGATTAGGCAGCTTTTACGAGGCTTAGGCAATGAATTATCTAGCAAGATTCATGTTTGCGTCTACGCTGCTCCGTTCGGAGTTGTTCCACTGGAGCTTGACGAGGTTTACCCGCTAAGTCAGCATGAAGCTGCGTCGCCTCTTGACTTAGAAACCGTCGATTACGTGGCAACCCAGACAGCGGAGTACATTAAGCGATCAGCTTACAAAGGTGTGGCTTTTCTCAACGACCCTAAGCTTTGGCGGGACACGGTTAAATGCGCTGCTGCAGCGGCTTGCGAAGCAAAGGGTTTGGCGTTTGATTCGGTTGAGGCGGACGCGTCGGCTACTAAAGAGATTTTAGGTCGTTTAAGCAACGTTCTCCGCAGACAGTTGAGTGAGTAAATTTGATTTACGCTGACCTTCATATTCACACTGTTTATTCTTCTGACTCTGTTGTTCAACCCAAAACCATCGTTGACATGCTTTCTGCCCACAGCTACATAAAAGTGGCAGCGGTGACCGACCATGATAGCGTAAGGGGTATTAAAACCACAGTCGAGTTAGCCAAAGCTTACCCAGACATCCTCATTATTCCAGGCGTGGAAATCAGTACGGATCGCGGGGACGTTCTCGTGTTGGGTACCGATGAGCTGCCGCCGAAACCTTGGCGACCCGAATGCGTGGTTGATTACGCAAAAAGCATGGGTGCAGTAACGTCTGTGGCGCATCCCTTCCGCGAGTACGGCATGGGTGACTTGGCGAGAAACTACAATTTCGACGCAGTTGAGGTTCTCAACGGAAACTCTTCTGTCAAAGCTAACAGTGACGCTAAAGCGCTTGCAAAAAGCATGGGTTTGCCTGGTACGGCAGGCAGTGACGCGCATCAAGTGTCAGAGTTGTTCAAGGTCAACGCAAAAATCGATTGCGCGCTAAGTGTTGAGGCTGCTTTGAAGGCGATTAAGAAGGGTTCTGTATCTGCGCAGGTTACGAAGGGATAAATATGTTTTTAAAAGAGCACAGTTAATTTCTAAATGTTTAAGGGGAAAACCTAAGGATAATACAATAAAGGATTGGTTTGTTTGCAGATTGGATTTTTAGGCGGCGCTAGAGAAGTCGGCAGAATGGGCATATCCGTCAAAACAGAGAAGACCCAGATTATTTTAGACTACGGCGTTATGCTCGCCAACCAGCCTGGATTCCCAATGCATGTTCCGCCCAAAGAAGTAGACGGTTTAATTCTTACTCACAGTCACTTGGACCATTCAGGCGCGCTACCAATATTCTACATAAACGACGAGAAACCCCTCTACACCAACAGGCTTAACCTTGAGTTAACGCAGATTCTAATTCAAGATTTCATCCACTTGTCAGGTTACTATTTGCCTTTTGAGTATTTGGAACTTAAAACCTTGATGCGGAGCAACCATCACTTGGACTTCGGCGTAGAACAAACCATCGGCGACATGAATGTAAAACTGCTTGACGCTGGGCACACTCCTGGAAGCGCGCAGGTGCAGGTTGAAGCAGACGGCAAAAGGATTCTTTTCACGGGCGACTACAACATGGAAGATACCATGCTGCTCAAAGGCGCAACCATGGATTACGGCGACTTTGACGCAGTTATAACCGAAAGCACTTACGCAAACGAAGACCACACAGCACGTCCTGAGCTTGAAAAAAACTTCGCGGAAGCGGCAAGCGACATAGTTGAGCGCGGCGGAACTGTTCTGGTGCCCGCTTTCGGCGTGGGGCGAGCGCAGGAAATTGCCTGCGTGTTGGCAGCGCACCACTTTGAGTTTCCAATAGTTCTAGATGGCATGGCTCGGGAAGCAAGCAGAATAATAATGGATCATAAGGAGTTTCTGAGGGACCCGCGGCTTTTCACGAACGCAATGCATTCGCTTGACTGGGTTGACGGTTGGCGCGACCGCCGTAGAGCAACAAAGGATCCGTGCGTGATCATTTCACCTGCTGGCATGTTGAAAGGTGGTCCATCGCAGTTTTACATTTCCAAAATCGGTAAGAAACCCGCAAACGCTATCTTCCTAGTTAGCTATCAAATTCCAGGAACCCCTGGCAAACAGTTGTTAGAGAAAGGTGTAACGACGATTGACGGCAAAGTGCAAAAAGTAAAAGCTCAGTACAAGCATTTCGACTTCTCTTCTCACTGCGGTGCAAGCCATCTTAAAGAAGGACTAAGACGCCTTGGCGGCAAACCAAAAGTTTTTGCTGTGCACGGAGCAGAAGGCAACTGTGAATTGCTTGCGAACTGGGCGAAAACCACGTTGGGACTGGATGCGGTGGCGCCGAAGACAGGGGAAAAATACCAAATTTAGGCGGGCGCTCCTAGGCTAAAAGACTTGGGGTTTATGCCTTTTTCTAATTTACTCTCTGGAACTAGCAAAAAGGAAACCTTATTCTGTGTGCAAGACTACTTGCACGGATCATTAGCAGACAAAATATTAGGGAAACGTTATGAGTGAGCCGCAGCAGCCAAATCAACCTCTTCCACAGGGCAAGGAGCAGGACCGCTTTAAGTTCGAAATCATATATTTGATTCCGATACTGGCAAGCATAATCTTCGGTTTAGGTTGTGCATATCTTCTTAGCCCTCAGCAGCCAGCAACCATACCTGTCACGCCTCTACCCCAGAACACCGCTTCAGGCTCATTCGGCAACGCCCTGTACTTCGTTATACTGGTGGCTGTAGCAGCAACCGTGTTCTACCTTCTGCTGAAGCGTAGAAGCAAAAGAATCATCAAAGGCTTGATCGTTGTTGCCATGACCACAGCGTCTCTGCTGCTGTCTCTTGTCTATTTATCCGCTATTCTCTCCTACATTCCAAGCCTCAACGTGTTATGGATTCCCCTATCCATTGTTATCACGGTGATGTTTGATTTGGCTGTTTTCCGTTTAGGAAGCATCGCCCGAAATGTTGCGGTTGTCGGAATAGGAGGCGCGCTTGGAATCTTTTTCGGGTTTGAAATCCAGCTTTGGACGGCTGTGTTGATTCTGTCTTTCCTGGCGGTTTATGATGTTTTCGCGGTTTATCGTGGACCCGTCGGCAAGATCGCTCAGTCCGCCGGAGGGCTTGAGGACTTGCAGGGTTTAAGCTATGACTTTCGCGACATCCAGATGGGCTTAGGTGATCTCGTATTCTACTCGATGCTCACGGGTGCTATGTTCTTTAGCTTCCCATCCAGCGTATTTCCATGCATTGTTTCAGTGGTAGGCATCATGGCGGGCTCTATAGTCACGTTCTTCATGCTTGAACGAAAAGGTATTTTCCCAGGCTTACCCTTCCCGATCTTGCTCGGTTTAGCGGGCGGCTTGATTACTGGACTTGTAATTCTGCCGCTTCTTTAATTTTTTCAACTCTTTAGACATATTTTGACTTTTTCAGTTTCTTGAGGAGATTTTTAAATGCAACCTGCAGACAATCCATCACTAAGAAAACTTGCTTAGTTTTCCAGTTAATTTAATTACTTAGCAAAAAGCAGGCACAGCACGATCTAAACGAGGGCGGCTTGCTTTTTGCGTTTAGTGAAAGGTTAAAAAGGCTAAGTTGACTTTGGCATATAGAAAGCCGTGTTTACTATGGACAAGTCGTCAGTTGCGCTTGTTAAAGGCGAGCGGGGACATGAACCCGTTTGGAAAGCCATGGACCTCATAGATTATAAATCAGCCCTAGCTGGATACAGTCGGGTTCTCATAAAAGTCAACTTCATAAACACCCAACCTTGGGACAGCGGCGCCACAACCGACCCTATGGTGGTGGAAGCCATTATCCTGCGACTCAAGGAGTTAGGCGTTGAAACGTACGTTGTTGAGTCAGACGCAACTGTAACAAACGCTGACAAAGCCTACGAAGCCACAGGCATGAAGGAAATGTGCGAACGCAACAGCGTCAAATTCATCAATTTACGCTACGAGAAAGATAAAGTCAAAATCCCAATTCCTAGCTGCGAAACGCTCGAGAACATCACGGTGCCACGCATCGTTATGGAATCCGCCGTAATCAGCGCAGCCAAGCTGAAGACGCACATGTCGACCAAAGTTACGTTGGGGATGAAGAACATGTTTGGGCTGCTTCCTGACAAGTTCAAGGGGAAATATCACATGAATGGCATTAGCAAAGTCGTAGTCGACATCAACACAGTTATAAAACCCGTGCTGACGGTGGTTGACGGGTTCGTCGCGATGGAAGGCAGAGGCCCATCTTATGGAGACCCAGTTAAAATGGATTTGATCATAGCCGGAAAAGACGTTGTGGCCGTCGACGCTACCGGCGCCAGAGTCATGGGACTCGACCCTCACGAAATTAGCCACATCAGAACTGCCGCCGAGAAAGACTTGGGCAACATCGACAACATAGAAATCTTAGGCTCAAAACTTGAAGAGGTACGACGCACTTTTAAGCCGGCCAAGATGGTAAGATAACCAACTTACCAATAGGGAGGATTTTTCAGATCGGTTTTATTTTCCAAACAAGATTTCCTTGGCACTTTGTCTTTGAAGGCTTGGAGTCTCCCATCTGGATTCCCCAAACGTCCTCGTACTTGATGACCGAACGAATCAGAGGAGGGTCGACCAACAACGAAGGCACGTTTAGAGAGAAAGCTTGAAAGCGCAATCCGCGATGTTACAATATGGATTCCAGATGGTTGACACGTTCTATCTGCATTTAGAATTCGCAAGCAAAAAAGGTGGATGGTCCATTAACTTGCCCTTTCTATGCACTAAATGCGGTGTCTGCTGCACGCTGGATGATTTCTTAACTGCAGGGGAAATTGAAACCAAATTCGAAGAGCGCCCTGAAGTCCATGCAAAGACAAAAGTCCTCTTCGATGAGCTGGGTAAACTGTGGGAGGTAGACGAAGCAAAATACGAAGACTATACTCTTCACACGCCGTGCCTCTTCTTGGTCAACAACGCATGCTCTATTTACGAGATTCGGCCCGGTGGTTGCCGACTCTACCCTAAAACCGCCTTCGGTATGCAAACCCAAGATTGCCCGCCGCTCACTCGATTCATTAAACATCAAGTTACTTTGAAGAAAGGGCGAGCTTGCAAAGAAAGCTGCCATTTTGTGGGGAAGATAGACTCAACCAAACATGAAGAAGCCTTCACGCCTGCTGTTTTCACCGACAAACAGTATCAGAGGTGCGTCGCCAAACTGCGTCGAGCGGGCATAACGGACGAAGAATTAAAATTGTTTGACGACTTCAATATGGCGTGCAAAAAATAATCAGATGGAAGCTGGTCGGTTCTCAGGTGACTATTTGTGCGTCTGCGCAACCGCTTTCCAGATGCGTTATCTTCACTTTGAGGTGTTCGTTTAGTTTCGCGTTACCGATGAAGATTAAAAAGCCTTTGATTTTGGCGATGCCTTCGCCGTTAGGGCTCATTTGCTCAATGTCTACTTCGTATTCGTCTCCAATTTCAAATGGGTAACCGAAGCCTCTTCCGCGGTTTTTCGCGTTTCTTGGGGCACGTTTTTTTGGGCTAATAACACATCATCCTCGAATTCAATAATCAGGAGTAACTTAAGAGAGAATCATGATTCTTTAAGGTTTCTTCTCCCGGGGCTCAGCTGGTTTGTCGTAGGCATCACGATTTCAGCTTTGACAGAAAAAAGCCATTTTCTAGGCAAGAAAACCTGTCAGTATCATAGATAATGCATTTACGACTTTTCAATAGTAAATACTACGCGCATTATCCACCGCCTGAACTTTTTGCCGCCTCCCTCCCTAAGAACCCAACAATTTGCAGGAATCTCAGTCATCCTTGCCATTTCGCTGGAAAGGTTTATTTCGTTGCACCCTTTATTGTTGGGAACTTGCTGGCGGATAGTCATTATCCGATGGGATGTGGTCCCTTGTGGACTGAACCGTAAGCATAAATTACATGGAGGAAAAAATAGAAAATGGCATACAAGTACATAGCTCAAGAATGGGCAGACCGCGAAGAATCCTTCGTCAAAGAACTCAACAGGCAACGCATGGTACAATGGCGCAAGCAGCCAGTAACCCTACGCATCGAGCACCCGACAAGGCTTGACAAAGCCCGCAAATTAGGCTACAAAGCCAAACAAGGCTTCGTCGTAGCACGCACGAGAGTGCGAAGAGGTGGATTGCGAAAGTTGCGTCCACGCTCCGGTAGACGACCCAAACGCATGGGTGTCGCCAAATTCAAAGCAGGCAAAAGTATCAGGCTTATAGCTGAAGAACGCACGGCAAAAAAGTTTCCCAACTTAGAAGTTTTGAACAGTTACTGGGTTGGCGAAGACGGAAAACACAAGTGGTTCGAAATAATCATGGTTGACCCGAGCAGTCCAGTTATAAAATCTGACAAAAACATAAACTGGATAACGGAAAAGCAACATGACGGACGAGTCTTCAGAAGCTTAACAAGCGCAGGCAAAAACGTCAGAGGCTTAAGGCACCGTGGAAGAGGCGCAGAGAAAGCGAGACCAAGCCACCAGAGAGGCGCAAGACATAAAGACGTACAGAGATGGTAAAAAATGCATCACATCGTAGCAACCATAACTAAACGTAACGGCAAAAAAAGCACAAGCCGAGGATTCAGCCTAAGCGAACTGAAAAAAGCATGTTTAACCAAGCAAGACGCCAAAAAAATTGGCATCCCGCTTGACCTCAAACGCAAATCAGCACACGACGAAAACGTTGACACCCTCAAAATGCATGCCGAAAAAGCAAAAGCCGAAGCGAAACCTAAAGCGCCCAAAACCAAACCTGAAGCCACCGAGAAAAAGCCGAAGAAAAAAGCTAAAAGCTAGAAGCTCGAAAACACAAACGGTATACAATGTCTTCTAAACCGCCGATAGAATATATAGATATTCGAGTCTTTTCGCATGCAACGGAAGATCCTCAGAAAGTTCAAGCTGCCGTAAGAAACCTAATGCCGGAAGAACTGGCTCAAACCATCCTTTTTGAAACAACCAACTTAACAGGGCATCACGGAAACCCCATCGCCCTTATTACAGCCAAATTAACAGAAAAGAAACTGCTCTCAAAAGCACTGGAAAAAATCGGCGCTGGCTTAAAGTCACTCGACAAGGAGCAGCTGTGCACCGATTTGAGGCTGCATATGGAACGAGGCAACTTGTATCTGCGTTTCGACAAACAATCTGCATTTTGTGGTCAGTTCAAGTTCACGCAAAATGACCCCATCCACGTTAAGATTCACTTTAAAAACAAAACTTCTGAGCAAATTGCCGATTTCTGCAAGTCATCGGGGATGCTACCGTGAAACGGAGCTTCGCTGACCTGCATTTACGCATCAACCTTAACAATCAAGAGGACACCCAAAGGCTAATAACCAAAGCTGCCAGCCTCGGGTACGCCCAAATATCCTTTGCATCAACTTCAAGACTAAACAACGAAGAATATGCAAAACTCAAAGCCATGTGCCGCCGCGCATGCGTTGATTTTGTGTCACGCGCCGATTTTCACCCACGGTCTGAGGTGGAGCTGACTCGTTTTCTGCGCAGGTTCAGACGCGAATTCGAGATTATTTGCATTTCGTGCGACAACAAGGAAGTTGCCAGGCAAGCGGCCAAGGACAGGCGCGTCGACCTCTTGAACTTTGCCAGTCTTGACTACCATAAACGGTTTTTTGATCGCGCTGAAGCCGAGTTGGCAAGTGGATGCATAGCTGCATTGGAAGTTGATATCAAACCCATTTTGATTTTAGAGGGTCCGCCGCGTGTTCGACTGCTTATGAGTCTGCGTCGGGAAATCGCTGTCGCCCTTGAGTTTCATGTGCCATTGGTGCTTTCCAGCGGAGTAGGCGAGGAACGGTTTGTGCGTTCACCCAGAGATATGGCAAGTATAGGTTACCTGATAGGGTTAGATGAAGCTTCAGCCCTCGACGCCGTTTCAACAAACCCAGCAAAAATAGTTTCGCGTAACCGTGAGAAACTTGCTAGTGGCTTTGTGGCGCCGGGCATCAAAGTAATCAGGGAGGGCAAGGCTTGAAACGGGTCAAGCGGAGATACTTGGCGGTTCAGGTTGAGCGAGAATTGGGGCCGACCGAACGTGAATTTATCGACGCCGTCTGGGCTGCGGTCACTCGGCTTTACGGCGAAGTCGGCGCAAGCCAAACTGGGTTGGTTCTAATTGATTTTAACTTGGAACGTCAGGTCGCGGTGATTCGTGTGACCCTAGCATCAATGAACATGGTTAGAGGGTCTTTATCAACAATTACAAGTATTGCAGGTATGGGAGCTTCTGTTCGGGTCTTGTCCGTTTCAGGCACTATTAAGGCGCTGTTTTCCAGCGGAAAATAGGTCTTATGATGTTTTTGTGTAAAGATTTGCTTCACTTTAGACAATGCGCACTGATTATATGTCGCGTATTTGCTTGAACAAATATGCAAAATAGTTACAGTAACCTTTATCAACAGCATGCAAAAATATAATTATCGTTACACTAACCTTGTGGGAGAAGCGTAAACAAGACAGAAGTAGTGAAAAACATGGACTTACAAGACTACTATTTCAACATGCCTCTAAAAACGGAGCCCATAATAGACGACACTACGCTCCGAGATGGAATACAAATGCCCGGATTAGCAGCGGGACCCAAAGACTCTGCAAAAATAGCCCAGTTCCTT
>Ga0074045_10002990_pt1 | contig 15352 bp, 14 predicted proteins | sample BogForMeECP23OM2_FD_94442 | JGI IMG/M metagenome (GOLD analysis project Ga0074045, IMG submission 94442) | Bog forest soil microbial communities from Calvert Island, British Columbia, Canada - Bog Forest MetaG ECP23OM2 | ecosystem: Environmental > Terrestrial > Soil > Wetlands ...
GCTCGGACGGCAGCTTGCCGAAGTCTGCCTTTTCCCGCGATACACGCGTGAAAATGTTTCCCGCGTTGTCGTCTATGACGGTTTTGAAAACTTCGAGCGCGCATATGCTCGCGGCAAGGGCGTATTGTTTCTAACCGGACACCTCGGGGCTTGGGAACTCTCCGCTTTTGCTCACTCTCTGCAAGGGCATCCGCTGTCGATCGTGATGCGGTCGCTCGATAATCCCTACGTTGACGCGCTCCTCCAGCGCTACCGCACCATGCACGGCAATCGTACCGTCGACAAAGACGATTTCGTGCGCGGCCTGCTTTCGGCCATGCGCGCAGGCGAGACCGTCGGCATTCTCATGGACACCAACATGACTCCGCCGCAGGGTGTGTTCGTCGATTTCTTCGGAATTGCGGCCTGCACCGCCAGCGGCCTCGCCCGTATTGCTCTCAAAACCGACGCCGCCGTCGTACCCGGATTTACCGTCTGGGATGCGAAACTGCGCAAATACATTTTGCGATTCGATCCTGCCGTCGAGCTGATTCGCACCAGCGACAATGAGGCCGATATAGTCGCCAACGCCGCCCGCTTCACGAGAGTCATCGAAGACTCTGTCCGTCGCTATCCCGACCAGTGGCTATGGGTGCACCGGCGCTGGAAGACGCGCCCGCCAGGGGAGCCACCGCTGTACTAGGCTGGTGGTGAGAAGACGGATGTCCGCGAGTGTCAAGGGTTGCGTTGGGGCAGGTGCCCCCACCTGCCCAGCCGAGCAGAGCTCGGCGCTCCCGCGCGTGGACAGGGAGTCGCGTTGTGCACGACTGCCCCGGAAAGCGACAATAGAAACCCATGAAGCAACCCTTGCGCGATCTAGCCGAAAAGCTCGGCTGCCGTCTCCGCGGAGACGGATCCATCACCGTAAGCAACATCTCCAGCCTGCAATCCGCCAATCGCGACAGCCTGATTTTTGTGGAAGATGCTAAGCATCTCAACACTGCGCTTGCGTCATCTGCGGCCGCCGTAGTCGCGCCGGAGTTCGCGGATCAAGGCTTCGCCGCCAAAACCACCAAGCCCATCCTGATCTCCGCCCAGCCGCGCCTGACTTTTGCGCGAGCCGCGAAGCTGCTGCGCGACCCCGAGCGCAATCGCGGCATCCATCCCTTCACCGTCGTTCCACCCTCCGTCGAGATCGGCAAGAACGTAGCCGTCGCGCCGCGTGCCGTTCTTGGCGAACACGTCAAGATCGGCGATGAAACGACCGTTGGCTGCGGCGCGGTGATCGGCGACGACGTGGTAATCGGAAGCCATTGCCGCATCGACGCGAACGTCACCATTTACCCAGGTACAACTCTGGGCGACCGCGTCATCGTGCAGGCGGGAGCCGTGCTCGGCAGTGAGGGCTTTGGTTACGTCCGCGATGCTCAAACTGGACGCTACGAACAATTCCCGCAGGTTGGACGCGTCGTGATCGAGGACGACGTTGAGATCGGAGCCAACTCGACCGTCGACCGCGGCGCGCTTGACGAGACCCGCATCTGCCGCGGCACAAAAATCGATAACCTCGTCCACGTAGGCCACAATGTGCGCATCGGCGAGGACGTCGTCATTGCCGCGCAGACTGGGCTTTCCGGAAGTGCGACCGTCGAGGATCATGTCATCATCGGCGGACAGGTGGGGATTGCCGACCACGTGCGCATTGAGGAAGGCGCGATTCTGGGCGCGCAAAGCGGCATCCCCAGCAAAAAAGTGATTCGCGGCAAAGGAGTCGTGTTCTGGGGAACCCCGGCGCGACCGATTCGGGAGTATCTTAAAGAGCTGGCGTTTTTGTCGCGCTCGACAAAGAAAGATCGTTGAATTTAGAACAGCCTTTAGCTGTTAGCTCTTGGCTCTTAGCTGAGCCCAGACGCGGCAATCCGCGTCTTTAGCGGGGCCATCTGTCTAGCGACTGGAGGTAAAGAGCTGACAGCTAAGAGCAAAAAGCCAAGAGCTAAAAGCTAAAAGCTGCCCTATGCCCATTGTCGTCATCGGAGGACACTCCCGCAGCGTTGGCAAAACCAGCGTAGTCGTCGGCCTGATCGCGGCACTGCCGGGCTTGCACTGGACCGCCCTTAAGATCACCCAATACGGACACGGTGTCTGCTCGGCCAATGGCGAGGCCTGCGACTGTGCCACGGCCGATCATTCCTGGGCTGTGTCGGAAGAGAAAGACCGCTCGGGCGAATCCGACACTTCGCGATTCCTGGTCGCGGGAGCCGATCACTCCTGGTGGGTTCGCACGCAGCAAGGGCATCTTGCGGAAGCTATGCCGCGCATCCGCAAAATTCTGGCCGCGACGCAGAACACGATTATCGAATCGAACAGCATTCTGCGTTTCGTGAAACCGGATCTCTATCTGACCGTGCTCGATCCGGCGACGGTCGACTTCAAAGCGTCCGCGCAAAACTATCTGGACCGCGCGGATGCCGTCCTGCTGCACGCCGCCGAAAGCTCCGATGGCCCCGCGTGGAAACAAGTCTCGCTGAAACCAGTTGTGGATCGCCCGACCTTCGCGATCCGCCCGCCAAACTACGTGACGCCGGAACTCATAGAATTTGTCCGTGCTCGCTTACGTTCCGAAGATTCGCGGCGTACTCCACAGTTGTCATCCTGAGCGAAGCGAAGGACCTGTGCATTCCTTGCGGACGGCGAAATACATAGGTCCTTCGCTTCGCTCAGGATGACAAGTCCGAGGCTCTGCGAACTCAGCGTTCTCCGCGGTTCAAGGCCTTTACCCCGCATACATGGCGATCACGCGCTCAATCGCGCGCCGGCACACCGCACAAAACGTCTTATGCCGCGTGAACATGATGCAATCCACTTCCGGACGATAGTAACCTTTGGCCTCGTAATTCGCGCCCTCGAAGGCTCCGACTTTGCCGACATATTTCTCGGCACGGAGCATCGCATCTTCCTTCTCGCGCTCTTTGCGGAAGAGTTGCTCCATCTCCGCTTCGGGCTTACCTGCCGCTCGGAGTTCCTTGCGTTGCTTCTGAATATCCCGCTCAAAGCGATCGAACTCCTCTTGACCCCACGGCGTAGGCACTGGCGTGCCCGCCGCAACCAGATCCTTCCACTTCAAATTGGCGGGATCGAGCAACGCGGTCACATTCGGCTCCCACGGCTCCGTCTTATTCGCCGGCGGCAGATACGCCACATCGGACGTGTAATATTCATCGGCCAGTCCGGCGAAGTGATGTCCAAATTCGTGCACGCCCACATACCCTGCCCAGAGGTTGTCGATGGCCGCAACCGCGTACTGATTGAAGATTCCGCCTCCGCCGTAAGTCTCGCCGTTCACCAGAATCTCGATGAACTCATACGGTGCGAATGACGCCACATCGCGCAAGGCGCGGTTCTCCGTGGTCAGGACATAGCGCTCGGTGCCAAACGTGTCATACGCAGCTCCCAGCGGGGATCGCCGATAAATTCCGCTCGAAGGCCGCGATACGCCCGACTCTTCCGCTGCCGGACACAGGCCCCACACGTTGAAATCTTTCTGATGCTCGCGAAACGGCGATGTCGAAAACAGCGCGTCCATGAATCGATGCGCGTCCTTCTCAAACTTCGCGCGTTCCGCTGCCGTGTAACCGTCGCCCAGCACCAGCAAGTCCACTTTGTTCGCCGGATCGCCCATCTTCTGCAATTCCATGAGCGCGCCCGGCGACGGTGGACGCGAGCGGTCGATGAATTTGTCTTTCGGATCCACCACCGTCTTCCATACTTCTTTCCATACCTCGCGAGAGCCGCTCTCCGCACGCTCTTTCAGCGACACTTCCACCGGCGCTTCAGGCATGGGGAAGCGCAGCGATTCTGAAAACGTCCGGTTGGCATGGAGGGCTTCCTCGGTCGTCTTCCACTCGCCAAATACCGAATTAAATCCGCGCGAGTACAACAACTTACCGCCGGCTTGCGCGCGCACTTCAAACAGGTAATTTCCTAACTGACTTTCGTCGATGGTCTTGTTCAGGTTGCCCGGCCACTCCAGCGGCTCAAGTACCACCCGATCAAGGCTGAACCATTGTTCGTGTGAGTTTCCGGTGTGGTAGTAATCGACGCGCAGAGTGCGGGGAGCGGCAAAACTTACCGCCGAAGGCAAAAGGAAAAATAGCAGAGAGACAGCAACAACGCCGAGCGTTCGTTTCATGATCGGAATTGTAGCCTACGATCCGGGCGCACGACGAAGGCAATGCCCTTCGCTCTTACAAGCGATTTACGCGATGGTCCAGATGCATCCATAGTTGCTCGGCACACTCAGCGTCTGCGCCGCGCCTGCAACTACGCCGTTCAGATTCTGCGTGCCCTCGATCTCTTCGACATAGTTACCGCTGGTTTGGAAGGTGAAGCTGGTCGTCTGCTGATAATTTGTAAAATTGACGACAACCAGACTGAATGCGTTTGCATCCTGCCTTGAAAACGCCAGCAAACCTTTGAAGTTGAAGTTATTGTCGTCATTGTAGAAGTAATGCTGACCGTCGGTGAACTGCGTCCCACCGCGGCGGATTTTCGTCAGCTTTCGAACCAGGCGGATGATCGGTTGGCCGTCGTTGTCATAGAAGTAGTTCCAGCGCACCGGCCGATAAAGCATCACGCGCCCGTAGCCGCTATTGGCAATCCAATAGTTCTCGCAGAATTCCTGTCCCTCCGACAACAGCGGAGTTCCCTTCGCCGTCATTAGAGCAATCAGATAAGGCTGAACCTTCGGCCAATAGGTGTCGCGATCCCCTTGCTGAAGTAACACGTCATCCGGATCGTTGTCGACGGAGATCGTACCGAAGTTACAAATGAAACGCTGATGATCGTGATTCTCAATGTACTGCAGGCCAGTCTTTGGTAGCGTGTCTCCGTTTACCGTAACCGATTCCGGATATCCACTTAGTCCGAGTTGCAGCCCGAGTGGCGGGATGGCGCCGGCGTAGCCAGCGGCACAGTTGGCAGCGGCGCTTAAGGTGCCGTCCTGCCAGGTGCCGGTCGAGTAACTCCCGTATAGGATGTCCGGCGGCGCGGGTAGGTATTCGGCGATCTGGATTAGATTGATGTTCCCAGCCGAATCAAAGAACCGTTGATAGTGATCCGTAGCCCCGGCCTTCGATTTGACATACTGGAAGGTGGAAAACACAAGGTTGGCATAACCTACTCCGGTCGGACCGTCCCAATACTCCGGCACATCGTCGAAGCGGAATCCATCGACGTGAAACGTGTCGAGCCAGAATTGATTGACGGAATAGTAGTAATCCTGAGTGAGCCGCTTGGTGAAATCGCTCAAGGTCCCGAACGCTCCGCTGACGCCGTTGAACGGGTTGGGGAGATCGTTCTGCAGGGCACTGTAAAGCTGGGTGTAGGCGAAGTCGCCGCCGGTGTGGCCGTAGACCGAATCGATGACGACGGCGATTCCATTCTGGTGACAAAGATCGACGAACTTCTGAAAATCGGATGCTTTGCCAAAACGCTCGGCCACGCAGAAATAGCCGATGGGATCGTATCCCCAATCGATGGTGTCGAGAACGTTCGAAACCGGCATGACTTCGAGGCAGTTGATTCCGAGATCCGCCAGGTAAGGAAGCTGCCGGATGGTGCGGCCAAGGTCGTCGCGAAACTCGCTGATCATCAACTCATAAATGATGGCGTTTTTGAGAGGCGGCGTTTTCCATTTCGTTTCATTGGCGGAAAATACGTAGGGCGTACTTCCGACGGTAATCGCAGACAGGCGTCCGACACCGACTTCGCGCGAGAACGGATCGATGATGAAATCAACATCGCCGCGCGCGGGACTGTGAATGACATACCGATAGACGTAACGTCCCGGTTTTCCGAAGGCCGAAGACCCCGGCGGCGGTGGCGCGGTGGTCAGATTAATCTGGCCCGACCAATAATCTCCATAGGTAGGGTCGACAGAGTGAGCCTGTGCCACCAGCGCCGGCGCGGCGGCCTGAAGATACTGGTCCGTTTCGTGAATGATTTTTACGGAAACCCCGTAGCCTGTGGCTGAGTCGACTCCGGGCAGAAAAATTCCAAATTGGACGACGTTAGGGGATACTTCCAGCGCGCCCAATTGATTCATCGAAAGGTAATTCATAGAAACCGCCTGGATAGAAGAGGGGTAGGTCCGCTATTATACTCAGCCATCGTTATTGGGCGTAGTGGTGAGAGGTCGTTGCCGCTTTTCAAGGTGCGGGATCTCGTTGGTGGTGTCCTAAACTCAGTTTTCACCACGGAGTCACGGAGACACAGAGAAAGCCAATTGGTTGGCAAGACCTTCCCCTTCTGGTTTCTACAGGTTCAAGGTTTTCTCCGCGACTCTGTGTCTCCGTGGTGAAACTGAATTTAGGACACTACCCGAGTTTCCGCTTGACAGACCGCTTGGTCGGTTGTACTATCTAATCCCAAGTTTGCTTTTTATTGAGCAAACTGGAATTTCATGCAGAGTGGCTGAGGGACGAGCCCTAGGACGCCACGGCAACCGGATAGAGATCATCTATCTCAATCGCAGGTGCCAACTCTCGCCCGGTAACGGGGACCATGAGATTCGGGGTTAAGCGACGTTTTCGCACCCGAGCCTCTTTTCCCATTCGGAAAAGGGGTTTTGTCGTAACTGGGGTATTTTTACCCGGCTCGTCCCGCAGTCACAGAAAGAAGTTGCACAATGGAGACGAGCACCTACCAGCTCCGCTGCCGCGAGTGCGGCAAGACCTGGGGCAACAACCCAACCAGCATTTGCCCGGACTGTTTCTCGCCCCTCGAAGTCACCTACGATTACGATTCGCTTCGGTCGCGCCTTTCGCGTGAACTGTTCGCCTCGCGCGCGCCGAACATGTGGCGCTATCGCGAGCTGCTGCCGCTGCCCGAGGGATTTCAGCCGACGCTGCCCGTGGGCTATACGCCGCTGGTGAGCGCTCCGCGGCTGGGCGAGCGAATCGGATCGCGACGGCTCTTCGTCAAGAATGATGCGGTTTGCCTGCCCACCTTGAGTTTCAAAGATCGCGTGGTTGCGGTTGCGCTCGCCAATGCTCGCAGCTTTGGCTTTGATACCGTTGCGTGCTCTTCCACCGGCAACCTGGCGAATGCAGTGGCGGCGCAGGCGGCTCGCGAGGGATTGAAGGCGTGGATCTTTATTCCTTCGGATCTGGAGCCGGCGAAGATTCTCGGCACGCAGGTATTTGGCGCGGAGTTGGTGCGCATCAATGGCAGCTACGACCACGTCAATCGCCTGTGTTCGCAGATTGCCGACGAACATCGCTGGGGATTCGTGAACGTCAATCTGCGTCCGTATTACGCCGAAGGTTCGAAGACGGTGGGCTACGAAATCGCCGAGCAACTAGGCTGGCGACTGCCCGATAACATCGTGGTGCCGATGGCGGGCGGCTCGCTGATTACTAAGATTAAAAAGGCGTTTGATGAGCTCATTGTTTTGAAACTCGTCGATCCAAAGCCAGTCAGATTTTTTGGCGCGCAAGCTAGCGGGTGCTCGCCAATTTCGACGGCGATCAAACAGTACAGCGGCGAGATCGAACCGCAGCGTCCGAAGACGATTGCGCGGTCGCTCGCGATCGGCAATCCGGCGGATGGACACTACGCGTTGAAGGCCATCACCAAGAGTGGGGGATGGGCGGAAGATATTACGGATACGGAAGTGGTCGAGTCGATCCAACTGCTGGCCGAAAGCGAAGGCATCTTCACCGAGACAGCGGGCGGCGTGACGGTGGGAACGGCGCGCAAGCTGATTCATCAGGATCGGATTCTTCCCGATGAAACCACCGTGATCTGCGTTACCGGCAATGGGCTTAAGACCACTGACGTGCTGGCGGACGCATACGAGGTGGAGACGCCGATCGCGCCGAAGCTGGCCGAGTTCGAGGCGTACCTGGCTTCGAAATTAGCCAGTTTGCCGGAGACATTCAAGGAGACGGCAGCGTCGGCAGTGGCGGTTGGGTGATGGTCGTTCGTCGTTCGTCGTTGGTCGTTCGCTGTTAGCTAGCAATTCCGGCAGTTGGGTCGTGGTTCGCGAACGACCAACGACCAACGACCGAGCTTTTTCATACTTTTTGTTTGGAGGCCTTTCTATGAGCATCACGATTGAAATTCCTACCGCTTTACGGCGGCTTACGGCTGGGACTCCGCGCGTGGTTTGCTCGGCGGCCAATCTTAGCGAGCTGTTCTCGGAACTCGACTCGCAGTTCCCCGACTTGAAGCCCCATTTGCGGGATGAAGCAGGTGAGACGCGGCGCTTCCTGAATATTTATGTGAATGAGGAAGACATTCGCTTCCTGGGCGGCGCTTCGTATTCCTTCCAGGACGGCGATGAGGTGCTGCTCGTGCCTTCGATCGCGGGCGGTTCGGAGTAGCGGTTCGGCCGTTGGTGAGGGTTGCGCAGCCGCTGACGTGTGCGCTGTTCGCTTTCTCTAATTGCTCCCCGGCTTCGCAACCTTCGCGATCACTAATCCCGCAAGCATCCACGTGATCGTGGAATCGATGAGATTCACCGTCGTCGATAGCCCCGAGAACCCCCACCAGTTCCAGTTGGGAAGATCGACGATAAGACTCGCCGAAAGACCGCAGACCGCCAGAAACCCGACCCGTCTTGCGTAACTCAATCCGCTCGTCTGCAGCAGCAGCCAGGTCAGCAGGAATGCGGCCGCCATCAGGCTAGCGACCTGAACGATCAGGGCGCGGGGATACGACCCGAATCCGCCACGCCGCACCGCCGCAACCATGATGGGGCCATGTTTCATTTTCTCCATGACTTCGGCCTGAGTTGTTTTTCGCTGCTCCGGCGACAAACCCTGGGTGCTTGGCATGGCGGGAAGAATGTAGGTCCCGTCCGCGGTCGCGTGCGATGCGATGGCGGCGGAAACCTCGTCTTGATTGTGAAACCCGAGCATCCCCTTCTCATGCCATCCCATCAACTCCCACGAAACCGAACTCCACAGAAAAGCGACTAACCCACCGAGAACAGTTCCCAGAACCAATGATCGGCCCATATCCCCCTCCAATTGCTCTTCTGGTCGCGCTACTTGTGTTGGCTCACAGAAAGCACATTTCCGTCGGAATCTTTGAACCACGCAACCTTATCGCCAGTCGGCGCGGTCCAGATTCCGCGTTCGGCGTCTTGAATGAACGGGTATTTCTCAAAGGTCACGCCCTTTGCCGTCAGCCAGGCGACAACTTCCTCGATATTCGAAACCTCCCAGCCGAGCACGGTGTAGGGCGCGGGCGTGAAATCGTGAACTTTGGCGATACGGACCTGATAATCGCCCGCTTTCATGACCAGAGCAAAGATGTCATCGCTGACAAACTGGAAGCCAAGTTGACCTTCGTAGAAACTCCGTGCCTTGGTGGAGTCCTTGGTAGGAACAAAACCAATAATCTTGCCGGAAGCGAGCATTTTCCACCACCCCCGTACCCCAATTGATCCAGAACAATAGCACTTGCTTCTCAAATTTGAGTTCGCTATTGTGACAAGAAATGTCGCAAAAGTGCCACAGCAGCATCCTACTGGATAAGCGTGGCAAGTCGTTGGCCCAGGTCGCCACGTTGTCTTACGATTTCCAGAACGGACACGTCATCCCCGAGCACTCGCATCCCGAGGATCAGTTGGTGTTTGCTTCGAGCGGGGTTATGACCGTGTACACCAGGCAGGGCATTTGGGTGGTGCCTCCACTGCGAGCTGTGTGGATTCCGGCCGGAACCCCGCACTCCGTGGCCATGTCGGGCGCGGTTTCGATGAGAACTCTCTATCTCGCCCCCAAGCTTGTGCGAGGCCTTCCCGTCCGCTGTTTCGTCATGAACGTCTCGACTCTTCTGAAAGAACTCGTGTTGCATGCCTGCAATTTTCCGCGGTTGAACCGGAGAGTTCCAGGAGAGAAACGCATCATCGAAATCCTTGTCGATCAACTGGCAGCGGCCAGTTCGATACCGCTGCAGTTGCCCCAGCCCGCGGACCGGCGGGCGGTGCGAATCGCGCGAGCCTTGCTGGAAGATCCCGCCCTGGAAAAGACGCTGGACCGGCACTGTCGCGACTGTGGCGCCAGCAAGCGCACGATTCAGCGCCTTTTCATCGCAGAGACCGGGATGAGTTTCGTAAAATGGCGTCAACAGTTGCGGCTGCTTCATGCCGTGCAATTGCTGGCCGCCGGAGAAAAAGTGATTGGAGCAGCCATGGACGCAGGTTATAGCAGTACGAGCGCGTTCATCTCCATGTTCAGGAAACAGTTGGGCACCACGCCGAGCCGCTACTTCAAGAACTGAAAGCCGGGGTGGGACATTCTTTATGTGAGCGGTAGCAGATGCTCGTGCTCGCGACTGCCACCACGGTACACTCTTTGTGATGCTGAGCGCTGCACATGCCGGAATCTGGCAGGGCGTCGTCCATAGCCCAGCGGCCTGGGTCTTCACGTTTGTTCTAGTTGTTATCTTTCCCGTGCTTGATTACCTGGTTTACTTTCGGCTGAATTCGAAGCTGGGACTTTACGCCTGGAATATTCTCGCCGAGTGGTCGCTAGTGGCGTGGTGCATCTCGATCATCCGCCGCAATGGCGTGACCCTTAGCGATCTCGGGGAAGGGTTGGAAAATCCTCTTCATGTATTGGTGGTCAGCGGCATCTTAGTAGTGCTCGTTGCGCTGGTCGGGATCGTCAGCAAGCGCCAAGCGAAAAAAGCCAACCCCGAACAATTACGCAAAGCGACCAGCGGATTCAGCCGGCTCCTTCCATTGACACCTACCGAGCGGACGGTGTGGATTCCGCTATCTTTCACGGCGGGAGTGTGCGAGGAGTTTCTTTATCGCGGATGGCTGCTACAGTTGATCGGCGCGGTTTTTGGATCGTTGTGGATAGGGCTCATACTTTCGTCGATTGTCTTTGGCTTCGCCCATTCCTACCAGGGGCGCAAAGGGATCATCGGCACAGGCGTCCTGGGGATCATATTCGGCGGCGTATTTGTTTTGTCTCGCAGCCTGCTTCCGGGACAACTCCTTCACAGCTTCATGGATCTGAAAAATGGTTATGCTTTTGCCAAAATAGCCAACCGGGCGAAAGCCACGCCCGAAACCTAAGGCTGGCCTCAATGGTTTTGGGTAGGGCACGGCTTTAGCCGTGCCGTCCGGAGCCGCCATGGACGCGGCTTGAGCCGCTGGGGGAGCGACGGCCAGATCCGCGGAAGCCATTTTTTTTGAAACACGCTCTAGCTTCCTGCAGTATCTCCATACAATATTTGCGGCGCTCATTCGTCTACACCAGTAGATGGACCAGGCGCTGAGAAAACAGTGGGCGATGGTGGAGCAGGACGAGCGGATCTCGGAAGCGATCGATCGAGAACGGCCACGTTTGCGCAACTTCATTCGCAGGCGGGTACCCGACCAACGCGACGCCGAAGACATCCTACAGGACGTCTTCTACGAACTCGTGGAAGCCTACCGCTTAATGAAGCCGGTGGAGCAGGTGACGGCCTGGTTGTTCCGCGTGGCTCGCAATCGGATCACGGACCTTTTTCGCAGTAAACGGCGAGAGGCGCTGAGAAGCGAGCCGGCGGCCACGGAGAACGGAGAGATGCTCCAGTTGGAAGACCTGCTTCCTTCGCCCGATGCCGGGCCAGACGCTGCTTACGCGCGAACTTTGCTGCTCGAAGAACTGGACGCAGCGCTCGACGAGTTGCCGGAGGAACAGCGTGAAGTATTCATCGCTCACGAGGTGCTGGGCCACAGCTTCAAAGAGCTGGCGGCGCAAACTGGCGTGAGCGTGAACACTTTGCTGTCGCGCAAGCACTATGCCGTTCTTTATTTGCGCGAGCGCTTGCAGGCCATCCACGACGAATTTACGAAAAGGTGAGAAACAAGGAAATGATCAGGACAAGGGACATGATAAGGAACAAGGTCGCGAGAGCAGTCAAGTTCGCGGTGTTTGCCGTGCTGTTTGTCACGCTATTTGGCTATGTGGTCATGCGCCTGTGGAACTGGCTGATGCCGGTCCTGTTTGGCTGGCATGGGATCGGCTTCTGGCAGGCGGTCGGCATTCTGGTGCTTAGCAAAATTCTGTTTGGAGGATTCCATGGCCGGCCCAGCCGCCACAGGCACTGGCGCGGCCGCATGATGGAGCGCTGGGAACAGATGACTCCCGAAGAGCGAGAGAAGTTCCGTGAATCGATGCGCGGGCGCTGCGGCTCATTCGGACAGCCCGCCGCGGCGCCCAAGGCCTGAGTGGAATGGAATCTAGTGCCCTCGGTCTTGCGGTTGATTTTGGGTGGCGCAGCGCTTCAGCGCTGCGCTAAGCCCATTGTTTTGAGTGCGGCTTTAGCCGCTGCGGGACGGCAGTTTTCAAACTGCATCACTACCTGTCCCACCCCTGCGTGACCTTGCTGTGTTACAATCTAACTAACTAGTTAATTATATGCAGGCGAAGACAATCCAAAGCGGTCGAGTCGTGCGCCCCCACCTGCCCGTGCCCCGTCTGGGAACTCGGGGACGGCCCGAGGAGAGCCGGGCCTCGATCTTGCGCGCGGCGGTAGCGGAATTTGCCGAGCATGGAATTGCGGGAGCTCGGACGGATGCGATCGCGCGGGCAGCGCACGTCAACAAGGCGCTGCTGTATTACTACTTCAAGGATAAAGATGCGCTGTACGAAGCGGTGCTCGACCACGTGTTCAGCGGACTGCGGGCGCGGGTCATGCCGGTGCTTGATAGCAAACTGCCACCGCGCCGGAAGATCCTGGAATATCTAGGCGCGTACTTCGATTACATCGCGGCCAACCCGCGGTTTCCGCGCGTGGTGCAGGGAGAGTGGCAGCGATCGGGCGCAGGCACGGCGCGAATGCAGCGGATTGCCCGGGAATATTTTCGTCCCATCTTTGAGAAGCTGGCTGGAGTGTTGCGGGAGGGGATTCGAGCGGGCGAGTTTCGGGCGGTGAATCCCATGGACTTTCTGCCTTCGGTAGCGGCAGTGATTGTGTTCTATTTCACCGCGGCGCCGCTGATGAAGACGTTGATGAAAGTTGATCCGCTGTCGACGAAGCGCATTCGGGAGCGGCGCGCGTTTGTGCTGGAATTTATTTCGGCCGCGCTGTTTGTTTGAGTCTCTTAGCTCTTGCATCCCCAACCCGGGAAACTGGGCCACTAGCTAAAAGCTAAGAGCTAAGAGCTAAAAGCTAAAAGCCTGCCGCAGAGTGCGGCATGCTAGGAGATTTTGCAATGAACGCTCGCAATAAATTCCTGATCATGCTGGGGGTCATCCTGGTGATTGCCTCGGTGTATTACTTTCTTTCTACGCCGCGGGGGAACGACCTGGTGCTGGTGGGGACGGTGGATGCGAACCAGATCGTGGTGAGTCCGCAGATTCAGGGACGGATTCTGAAGCTGCTGGTGGAGGAAGGAACGCAGGTAAAGCAGGGGGATTTGATAGCGTTGCTCGATCCGTCGGAACTGGAAGCGGAAGAGCGCGCCGCCGCGGCAACGATTTCGAGTATGCGGTCGCAGGTGGGCGCGAACGAGTACACGTTTAAGTCGACGAAGGGATCGACGTCGAGCGACGTATCGAATGCGCAGGCGAAGCTGCAGTCGGCGCGGGCGCAACTGGCGCAAGCGGAAGCGATGTTGACGCGAGTGGAGAGCGACAGTCGTCGGACCATTGGACTGGCGCAGGCGGGAGTGGCTTCGGATCAGGACCGGGTGCAGGCGGAAATGAACCTGAAAGCACAGCAGGCCAGCGTCCAGTCGCTGCAGCAGCAGGTCACCGCGGCGCAGGCGGATTTCGATTCGGCGGTGGCGCGCACGAATCAGGCAACGGCCGCGCAGAGCACGGTGGAATCGACGCGAGCGCAGATGGAGAACGCCATGGCGCAGATGAAAGAAGCCGAAGTGCGCCTGGGCTACACCAAGATTTATGCGCCGGTGACAGGGACGGTCCTGGTGCGGGCGGCGCGTGAAGGCGAAGTGGTGAACGCGGGGCAGGCGATTGTTACGGTGGTGGATTTCAGCGATACGTGGGTGTTCGCGGCGCTTCCAGAGACAGACACCGATCATATTGGATTGGGGGATACGTTGCGCGTGCGCCTGCCCGGAGGGACGGTGATTCCGGGAAAAGTTTTTTATAAGGCGGCGGAAGCGGATTTCGCCACGCAGCGCGATGTGGGACGGCGCAAGCGGGATATTCGGACGATCGCTTTGAAAGTGCGTCTGGATAATCCCAAGGGGGCTTATGTGCCGGGAATGACTGCGGAAGTGCTGGTGAGTCCCGAACAACTCAAGGGGATGGAATCGAGCAGCGCAGAAGCCGCTGGGAAGCAGTAGAACATCGCCGAGCTTCGCTCGACAGGACGGACGAGGGCGTCCGTCCCCACGTGAGCCGTCCTTACGTGAGCGGTGGGGGATTGGGGAGCAGAGTGGACAACACGAACCATAGCACTACGAACGGCACGAGCGTTGCGGCGTCGGAACTTAGCTTGCGCGGCGCGGTTGCGGCGGATGCTCCTAACGCGATCGAGGTGGAACATATCGTCAAGCGCTATGGAGCATTCGTGGCGGTGGACGATGTCTCGTTTGCGGTTAAGGAAGCGGAAATCTTCGGGTTGCTGGGGCCGAATGGAGCGGGGAAATCCACGTTGATCCGCATGATGACGACGCTGATTCCGATCACGGCGGGGTCGGCTCGAGTCGCAGGGCATGATGTGGCGCGCGATCCTGCGGCAGTGCGGCAGGCGATTGGCGTGATTCCGCAGGCGCTGACCAGCGATCTGGATTTGACGGTGGAAGAGAATTTGAATATCTACGCCAAGCTGTATGACGTTCCGGCGAAGCGGCGCAAGGAGTCGATCGACGAGTTACTGGAGACGGTCGACCTGACGAAGTGGCGCGACGCGCAGACGAAAACCCTGTCAGGCGGGATGCGGCGGCGACTGGAGATTGCGCGCGGGCTGGTGCATAGTCCAAAGATTTTTTTTCTGGACGAGCCGACCACGGGGCTCGATCCCGTGTCACGCGTCGCGGTGTGGGAGATGCTGACGAACATCAAGGCGAAGCGCAAGCTGACCATCCTGATCACCACGCACTATATGGACGAAGCGGATCGCCTCTGCAACCGCATTGCAATCGTCGATCACGGCAAGCTGGTGGCGCTGGATACTCCCGAGGCGTTGAAGGCCAGCGTTCCTGGATCGACCGTGATTGAGGCGCAATTCGAGCGCCCTCCGACGGATTGGGAAGAAAGGCTGCGCGCGTTGCCGGGCGTGACCTCGGTGCAGAACGAGAGCTCGGGAATGTTCCGGGTGCTGACGTCGAATGGATCGGGCACGACGACGGATCTGGTGGAAATGGCGGTGGTGGCAAAGGTGGCGCTGAAAACGCTGA
>Ga0074045_10002991_pt1 | contig 15352 bp, 16 predicted proteins | sample BogForMeECP23OM2_FD_94442 | JGI IMG/M metagenome (GOLD analysis project Ga0074045, IMG submission 94442) | Bog forest soil microbial communities from Calvert Island, British Columbia, Canada - Bog Forest MetaG ECP23OM2 | ecosystem: Environmental > Terrestrial > Soil > Wetlands ...
CAGCGACGTCATCCGCGCTTCAAAGTCGTTGATATCGCTGGTGAGCGACTGGTTCGTTTGCTGCAGTCCGCTGACCGCCAGCGCGATCGGACCCTGGGTTGGGTCGGTCATCTGCGTCACCTGGTTGCCGAAGAAGTTGCCAAAGCCCTGCGGCGAAAGCGACTGAAAGAAGTTCTGGAAATCCTGGTAGTCATTGTTGATGGCATCGTTGAACACCGAGGAGTTCACCTGTAGCGTACCGTCGCTCTGCATCTCGATACCCATTGATTGCAGGTTCACGTATTGACCTGTCCCGGAGACGGAATAGGAGATGGCACTTAGTAATTGACTCTGTAGACTGCGCAAGCCGCTGTCGTCGGCCAAGGGTCCTTCATTGCCGTTAGCATCGACGGTGAACTGGCTGTTGATGTCGTTGATGACGGTGTTGTAGGCAGAGACGAAGCTGTTGATAGTCTGCGTTGCCTGACTGGTATCGGGAGCAACAGTGATGGTTACCGGCGTATTCGGCGATGCACTCGCCAGGTTCAGCGTCACCCCCGGCAATGCCGACGTTACGGTATTAGTGGAGCTGTCTATGGGTACTCCATCGACATTGAGTTGAGCATCAACTCCGGCTATACCTTGAGTAAAGTTCAATGCAGAACTGGTGACAGTGAGGTTGCCAGCGGCTCCGGAGGTTTTGCTGACCAGGGCCAACCGCGATCCGTTGGCGTCAGTGACAACGTTGGCAGTGACTCCATAGTTGGAGGAGTTGATGTAGCTGGCAACCTGCTGTAGCGTGTTGTCGCCGGAGGGAATGACGATCTTGTCAACGTTGGAGGGGTTATTGGGATTGCCATAGGCAACATCGATCTCCACGCCGCCAAGCTGTTGGGTAGAAGGCACGGGGTCGGAGTAGCTGGAAGATACTGTTGCCAGATTGCTGACTGTAACTGTGTGGTTACCAATGGCAGCGGTGTTGTCTGCGGTTGCAGTAACGATATCATTCCGGCTCGACGTCGCCGTCTTCGCGGTCAAGCCGCCGGTAATGTCCTGCAAGCCGTTAGCTGCCGTGTACAAGGCCTGGAGATCGTTGCTGATGCCGGAAAGCAAACTCATCTGCTGGCTGATGTCGGACTGCTGTTGCTGCATCTGCGTTTCCGGCTGGCGTTCGATCTGCATCAACGCGTTCACCGTGGATTGAACGTCGATTCCGTTGGTCTTGCCGCTGAATGCATCGTTAATACTGGAGAGAATGCTGGAGAGATTGACGCTTGAAGTGCTCACGATCTAAGCACAGCTCCTTTCACGAGGGGTTGGCGCGCTCAAGGCCCAGTTGAAACTTGCAGGAGAGAAGGGGAACCCGAAGGTCCCGCCTTCTCCCCCGTGCAACCCGTTGTGTTTCACGCGGCCGGTTGCGTGCCGTCAGGAGGACGACCCTGCTTACTGGAGCAGCTTGAGCACGGCCTGCTGCATCTGGTTTGCCTGCGCCAGGGCCGAGATGCCGGTCTGGTTCAGGATCGAATACTTGGTCAGGTTCGCAACTTCCGTCGGGATATCAGCCGAGGTGATATCACTTTGCGCGGACGTCAGGTTCTGGATCTGGGCGCTGATAACGTTGCCGGCAGCCTGCAGCCGGTTGACGCTGGCGCCGATGTTGCCGCGCAGCGCCGAGACCTGGCTGATCGCGTTGTTGATATCGGTCAGCGCCGTCTGCGCGCTGGCCGCCGTCTGCAAGTTGTCATTGGCCACACTGATGCCGTTCATGTTGTTGCTGTCGAACTGCCCCAGAGTGACCCCGATCGTGCTGCTGCCGACGGGCGTGGAATCGCTCAGGAACACGTTCATGGTGCTGGAGTTGGTGGTGTTGTCGAAGACCCCACTGGCGACGCCACCAATTTGGAAGGCGCCCGTAACCGCATCCGCTGTAAGTTGGTTGGCAGCCGAAGTGCCGCGGTTCTCGGCATCGGTAACCACCAGTTGCCCGCTGGCGTTCAGGGTGGCGACCAGTCCGGTGCCCGAACCGTTGATGTCGTTGATAACAGCGCCCACCGTGGTGTCGGTGTTCTGTGTGGTGTAAATGGTCGCGCCGCCGGTGCTCTTGATGGCCAGCGTCCCGCTTACCGCCGTGGCCAGCCCGGCCGGGGCAGCCGTGTGGTCCCCAACGACCTGGTTGAAGTTGGTGCCGCCGCCGGCGAAGATGGCCGCGCCGTTATAGGTGGTGTCCCCACCGATGCGGTCGATTTCCGCCTTGATCGCGCTGAACTCGGCATCCAGCGCCTGGCGCTGGGAGCCGTCGTTGATGGTCCCGTTGGCTGACTCGGTGGCCAGGGTGACAGCGCGGTTCAGCAGGGTGGTCACTTGCGACAAAGCGCCATCGGCCACCTGCAGCTTGTCGGCGCCTTCGGTTGCGTTCAGCGACGACTGGGTCAGCGCGGTGACGTTCGCCCCCAAGCCATTGGCGATGGCCAGGCCTGCCGCGTCATCGGCGCCCGAGTTGATTCGCGAACCGGTGGATAGTTGGTATAAGGTGTTCTGCAGGTCCATGTTGGTAACGTTTAACTGGTTCTCCGCAGCAAGCGATGGAATGTTATACAAAACGCTAATTGCCATGGGATGGCTCCTCTCTCATGGTTCCACCTTGCCCGAGCTCCGCGTGAGTTCGTTGCCCGCAGGTGCGCTGCCGGGGGTTCATGACCGGCGGAACCGACTTCTTGTTCACCGTCCCTATCGGCCCCGCCCCATTCCGGCTTTAATCACCTGCCGAAAAGTGCCTTTCCCGGGTAGAGTGCGTCGCGAACCACCGCGTTGAAGATTAGGTGGCTCTCATAAAACGCACCCACTCCTCCATTCCAATGCACGATGTGCATTCCAACTTCCACAAACATGCAACTCCGGTAGTGGGCGGGTTTGATCCGAGATCCCGAGTCTTGCTTGAGCGGTCTGGCATCTAAATTGCAAACGAGAATCTGCTTGCGTTCTCATTTGGGACAATGCATCATTGCGGAGGAATTTCCCCGTCCGTGCTTGCAGATTTTGTGTCATACTGCGTGTATGCAAAAGCGGTCAAGCAAGAAAGATGTAAACCAGATCGCCGCAGAGATGGTACGTGCTACGGCTGGTCTCGACCTAAGCGGTAAGAATCCAGCCGCCGTCGCCCTCGGCAGGCGAGGGGGATTGAAAGGCGGCAAGGCGAGGGCTAAAGCACTCTCGGAGGAACGTCGAACCGAGATTGCGAGACTCGCTGCCACAGCGCGCTGGAAAGATAACAATGGCCCTAAAGACTAGCTCTAATATCATCATCATTGAGCAGTTGAGGGAAAGACTCTGCGCGCTGGAAGATGTCACCGGCGGCGATATTTTGGTGCTTTGCGCTCCGATCCGCTCGGGCTTGGACGTTGTCGTTAGAGAAGCTGTTGACGGTCTCCCGCACAGGAAACGCAAGCTCAGTGTTCTTCTGGAAACAGGGGGTGGCTATATTGAGGTAACGCAGAGAATCGCACAGACACTAAGGCACCATTATCGCATTGTCGATTTCATCATTCCAAATTGCGCTTACTCCGCTGGCACCGTTCTCGCAATGTCTGGGGACGATATTTACATGGATTACTTCTCTGTGCTGGGGCCAATTGACCCGCAGTTACCCAAAGACGACAAAATGGTGCCAGCTCTCGGATATCTCGAGCAGTATGATCGGCTCATTAAGAAATCGGCAGCAGGAACATTGACCACGGCAGAACTGGCGTTCTTGATCAATCGTTTTGACCCTGCGGAACTTTACATGTATGAGCAGGCCAGGGAACTTTCCATTTCGTTGTTGAAGGAGTGGCTGGTCAAGTACAAGTTTAAGAACTGGAAGACAACGGCGACGAGAAAGGTAAAGGTGACGAAGGAGATGCGCGTAAAACGCGCAGAGGAAATTGCAAAAACGCTTAACAAGATTGACAAGTGGAACTCGCACGGACGTGGTATCCACATGGCTGTTTTGCGGAGAGACCTGAAACTTCTCATCCGCGACTTTGTGGAAACCGATGGCCTCAGCGATTGCATCAAGGATTATCATCGGTTGTTACAAGATTATCTTTCAACCGTCAGACATTCATGGGTGGTGCAGACCCGCAAGCAGTTCACACCGCTAGGGTAAGAAACGAGGTATTGACGATGCCGACACAGATCGACTTGGGCAAGATCATCGCAGACAACCCAAACGTTGATGCAGAGGAACTCAAAAAGACTGAGGAGGCCCTGAAGAGTCTCCATCAAACCGGCGTAGTACGGCGTTCGACTTACGGTCTAGAGACGCCCGAATCGAAGAAAGAGATTCGCCATAGCGGGGATGAAAGCTCGGCAAGCGCCGCGCCCATTCGGCGGCTTCGGTAGCACAATTTTTCTTTTGCCCTGAGCACAGTTCTCGCACGATCAAACGTCGTAATAACGCCCGTTGACCTCTTCACCCATGATGGCGAAGTCGCTCTTCGAGGTCGTAAGCGGATCGGACTTCCACGAAAAACCGATGGAAGGAACCGCCACTTCCGCCTCCATTTGGCACGTCGCCCGCGTTCCCGTGAACCGGAAATGCTTGGAGGTATCCTCGTACTTGACCGGCTCACCGGTTGATTTCCAGACCATTTTGAAGCTCATTCGCGCCGGAGTGGCTATCGAATCCAGCGCCGGCCAGCGCGGCTGATCGACGACAGCAACGTTGCGCATCTCGAGCGTGAGGGTGTTTCCGTCTGGAGCGATGGTCAGACCTTGATCGGGAACAGGAACAACCCAGTAGAGTCCGGACGGCGCAATCGGAGGGTGAAAATCGTGTATCTGGTTGGCGGGGACCGCCGGTCCCCGGAACAGCGTGAGTCATATGTGAGTGAAGGTACCCCGCTGCGCGGCCCGGGCGGCCCAATACTCGCCCTGCATCACACCGTAGTCTGTTGTGGGACTGCCAAACGCGATGCGATTTCCCTGGTTGTCGGTGCCCACGCCCGTAAAGGTGCTGCACCGTGCGACTCGACCCTTGAAATGATAGATATGCGAAGGTTCGAGGTTTGGGCCTGCCGGCTGATTGTGGCTGCCATTCTTATCAAGCCAGGGAATTGGAAAAGGATCCGTGCCGCCGTTGGCGGTCATTGGAGGCTGATCTCCGAGCGCATATATCGGGGACGGAATTGCAAGCGGAACGAGCGCCAATGTGCCAGCTTTCAGAATCTGTCTACGGCTGCAGATTGCACACGAGCTGGTAGTCGAGATCATCACACGTCCTCCGACAGGCGAACCTGTCTCGCGTGAATAATAATCCAGGTTCAGACCTACAGAAGAACTATTCTTGCGGCAAAGAGTTTCGCATTTATCGGGGAATCTCCGCATAGCTTTGGGAGAGGCCTTGCGCCTTCACATGCAACCCTTTGTAAATGGATCCTTCATTCGGTCGACATGGTACGGCAGGATTGTTGGTGATAACGGATTTATCGCCATTTGCCACAAAGCTGACGGGTGAGAAAATTGTTTATGGCGCGAGCTTCCACACCACACCATGTCCGGAGGCATCGCCCGTATTGGTGCCGTAGATGTTGCCCTCACTGTCGAGCGTCAGATCGCCGGTTGGGTATGCGCCATCGCCGCTGTTGGTGAAATCGTACAGGTCTGTATAAGTCCAACCGTTGCCCGACGGACTTAGCCTGAAAATGTTGCCCAGCCCGTATGCGCCCAACGACCTAGTGGTACCGTACAGGTTTCCGTTGTTGTCCAGGACGAGATTGCCGAAAGCACCTTCGGCGTTTCCAGAAATCGCGAACGAGTGCAGTACGGCAATCTGCCAACCAGTGCCCGAGGGTGACAACTCGAAGACGGATGCTGCAAGGCTATCCCCTACGGTACCTCCGTAGAAATTGCCCGCCCGATCCATGATGAGCCCCGCCACCGGAAAGCCGCCTAGGCCCGCCGAGGGTACCCCAAAACTGACGAGGATGTTCTCCGACCATCCTGACCCGGAGGGTACCAGTTGGAACACAGTGCCCTCACTATAAGCCCCTCCCTCATCAGTAGTGCCATACAGATTTCCCGCGCTGTCCAACACTACGTTATGACCGGGGTACATCGCGTCAGGGTCTCCAAAAGCATAAAGCTCCTTGGCAGTCCAACCGTCGCCCGAACGGCGGAGCTGGTAAACGTCACCATATTCCTGTAGGCCGCCGAAGGCAGTCGTCCCATAGATATTCCCGGACTGATCGAACGCGACTTGGCCATAGGATGGCTGGATTCCGTTGAAACCACCCACGTCATAAAGCAGAGTCTCCGTCCAGGGGCACAGTGCGGTGTGGCAAGCGGTGACCGGTGGTCTCAAGGTGAAAACGGTTCCTGCTGTGACTCCGCCTCCGGAGGTTGTGCCGTAGAGAGCGCCGTCGGGCCCGAAGATCAAGCCGCCGAGAGGTTGCTCACCGTCGTTGCCCCCGGTGAACGCGTGGATCTGGTTGTGGATGTAGCTGGACCCGTGGCGCTTGAGCTGATAAACCGTTCCAAGTCCACTCGCGCCACCGCCGTACGTCGTACCGTAAAGGTTTCCCCCCCGGTCCAGCGTCACCCCGCTGTACGGCGTGAGGCCGTCCGGCCCGGTGAAGGTATGTAGTACTGTGAACGTTTGCGCCTGCGCCGGCCCGGCTGCGAACACCGCCAGCGCACAAGTCAGCGCCAGGGCTGCGGCTGCTCCCCGTAGGGCTTTGCCCAGAATCGATGTGGAAACTTGTGCTGCGTTTGTCATAATGGCATCCCCACTGATCCCTGACGATTCGCCAATCTTTGTGTTGCTACTCTACACCCGATTGGGCAGACCTCCGTTTCAAATGACAGCGTTTGTGAACAGGGCCATCTCGCAAGGAACCCGCACTTCGGTTTCGAAACGGTCTTGTGGGTAGAGCGTCAGAATGTCTTGGCGCACAGGATGATGCACGCCGTAACAACGCAAAAGGAAAGAGGGAAACCCGTGGGTCCCCTTCGGTTGGCCGGAGCTACTCCCCGGCCTTGGCTGCCAATGTTTCCACTACCGCTATGTTCTGCTGCAACTCCTGCGGCACGCCGTGCCGCTCCTGTAAATACGCCGGGCTGTTGTAAGAAACCCAGACTTTCCCCTGGCCATCTTCCCAGATCAGAATCTTAAGTGGGAGATCGATGGCGATGCTGGGAGCGGCTAGCATTAAAGGCGTGCCTGCTTTGGGGCTGCCAAAGATCAGCAGTTTGGTAGGGCGCATCTTCAATCCCGCTTTTTCTGCTTCTCCGCTATGGTCAACCAGCGCGAACAGGGTGACTCCCTTGGCTTGCAGAATTCCAATGAGCTTTTCCACGGTCTGGTCCACCGAGTGATTGCTGGGCACATTGATGATGCCGTTGACGGCTGTTAATGTCATGGATATTTCCTAATTGTTTCTAGATTGCGAACGAGTGGAACTTCGGACCGAAACCAGATAGATTGCCATTCGAACTTGAGGTTGTGACCCAGTCCCTGAAAGCCTCGCGCAAAGCCCGGGATTTTCATTTTGGAACCCGATCAGGCGGGATTGTACACCGATTCGCGCCATGAAAGTGGTGCGCTCCGCAAGAACCGCCACCGTCCAAATCAAGCACTCGGCAACTTTTGCCGATGTGCTGGCTGAATCCGTCCCCCTGGCCGAGGCCTTCGATGATCCAGCTCACCCGCTTGAACAACGCGCGCCTGGCGCTCAACTCCGACCTCATCAAATATGTCGAGGAGGCGCCGGACACCGTCATCACCCTGCTCAACGGCGAGAAGCTGGTGGTGCGCGAGACCACCGGGCAGGTGATCGAACGCGTGTTGGAGTTCCGCCGCGCTATCCTTAGAGGCGCAGAGGATGGCGCTCCTGCCACCGGCCGCAACGAGCTCGCATACCCCCATTGCTTCGCCAATGCGCCGCCAAGCGCTGCGGAGCCCGACCGTGGATAAGAGTAGCTTTGCGGGATTGGCCATCGGGGTCGGTGGCGTCGTTGCAGGGCTTCTGCTGGAGGGCGGCAAGATCTCGCAGATTCTGCAGCCCACCGCGGCGATGATCGTCTTTGGCGGGACTCTGGGGGCGGTGATGCTCCAGTTCCCGCTGCCGGTGGTGGGCGCAGCGTTTCGCCGGCTCATCAATGTGTTCTTCGAACGCCAGCTCGACCCGCAGCAGGTGGTGCGGCAACTGGTGGTGTTTGCCAACAAAGCGCGCAAGGAGGGCATCGTTTCCCTCGACGCCGACTTGCCCTCCATCCATGATCCGTTCATGCGAAAGTCTCTGATGCTCGCGGTTGACGGTACTGAACCGCAAGAGCTGCGCAAGATGATGCAGTTGGAGCTCGACAATCAGGCCGAGCATGAGGACAACATACCCAAGGTCTTCGAATCGGCCGGCGGTTTCTCCCCGACCATCGGCATCATTGGAGCGGTGCTGGGGCTCATTCAAGTCATGCAGCACCTGGACAATATTGATGAGGTCGGCAAGGGCATCGCGGTCGCTTTCGTGGCCACGGTGTACGGCGTGGGATCGGCCAATCTGTTTTTTCTGCCCAGCTCGGGTAAGCTGCGCATCCGCATCCGTGAGGAACAAGTCGTCCGCGAGATGACGCTGGAGGGAGTCATCTCCATCCTCGAAGGTATGAACCCCAGAATGTTGGAGGCCAAGCTGGTCGGCTTCCTAAAGGATTTCCCGGAGGCGAGGGCCGCGACAGCAGGAGCCTTGGAATGAAACCCCGGCGGCGTTGGAGCGATCACATTAGCCGGGACCGGTGGCTCGTTTCCTATGCCGACTTTGTCACCTTGCTGTTTGCATTTTTCGTCGTGATGTACGCCTCGGCGCAGATGGACCAGCGAAAAGCGGGGCGCCTTTCGGTGGCGATTGAGTCGGCCTTCCAGCAACTCGGCATCTTCCAGACAGACGGCCACAAGCCGGGAAACATACCTCACAAAATTCCGCTCTCCGGCAATCGCACTCCCGGCGGCGACCAGCCAGCGAAGGAAGACCTCACCGCCATCCAGGGCGAGCTGGAAAACGCCCTGGCCCAGGAGATCAAGCGCAACGAAGCCGCTCTTCACCTGGAGCCGGATGGCCTGGTCATCAGCCTGCGCGAAGCTGGGTTCTTCGACAGCGGTTCGGCCACGATGAAGGCGCAGGCCGAGGAAGCGTTCAGCCGCGTGGCCCAGATCCTGCAAGAGCATCCGTATGGCGTCCGCATCGAAGGTCATACCGACACGGTTCCCATCCACACTGCACAGTTCGCCTCGAATTGGGAGCTCTCCACGACGCGCGCGACCCAACTGGTGAAGATTTTGATTGAGCAACACGGCATCGCTGCCGAACGGCTGTCGGCAGCAGGCTACGCCGAGTTTCACCCCGTGGCCAGCAACACCACCAGCAAGGGGCGGCAGCTCAATCGGCGCGTGGATGTCGTCATTCTGACGGTTCCACTCCCCGGCAGATTGGCAGCCGAGCCGACGCCGGCAGTCCCCGCCGTCGGCGAAGCTTCCCCGGCCAAGAGTTCGGGTGGGGATGTCACTGAAACCGGGGCCAGACAATCCTCAGGCAGAAAGATCGGATAATCCCGCGCCGTGTCCAGCGGTTGAGCTTTTCGACAACGCTTCGGCGACCCGCGCCAGCAGCACGTTAACCGTGAATGGCTTCTGAATGTAGATGCTGAGCGGGTCCCGCACCGTCTTGTGAAGGACGGCGTTGTCGGCATAACCGGACATGAAGACGGTCGTCACCCGGGGCTCTATCTCCTGTATCCGGAGCGCCAGATCGAGGCCGTTCATCTCCGGCATCACGACATCGGACAGCAACAGGCCGATGCGCCCTCGATGCTCGGTGGCCAGCCGCAGCGCTTCCTGTGGGCCGCAGGATTCCAGCACCTGATAGCCGGCATGTTCCAGCACTTCGCGCGTGACCTGGCGCACGATGGATTCATCTTCCACCAGAAGGATGACTGGTTTCTGAGGATGTGCCGGGTTGAATGATGCAATCGGTTCTACAGGAGTGATACTCATGTTTCCCACCGCACTGGCCTTCTGTTGCCGCCCGCCGTGGCGCGAACAACATCCTGAGAAGTGCAAGCCCCGTGCCAGTGGCGGGAGAACGGTTGCGCGGCGGGTAAGTTACTGTGCGAGTAATGAGATGCGAATAAAAGGCGAAAGCGGTACGGCGGCGAAGAGGCGACCGTTTAGGGAAGTTTCCCGTTTTGGAGTTCAGATTCGGGAGAGAAGCAGTGGATAGTGGTTAGTGGATAGTGGTTAGTGGTTAGTCAAGAACGCGAGCCCGCTATTTAGACTAGATTTGGTCAAATCCCAGGATGACGAAATAGTGGAACACTTCCGACTATCCACTATCCACTTCTTCCTTCCAACGCCGCGACCTCTAGCGGCGTCCGCGGAGTATCGTGCAGCAGAAAATCGCAGAGGATGCGATTGAATTCTCCTGGCACCTCTTCGTAAGGAAGATGGCCGACCCCGCGCAGCAGAACCAGGGCGCTGTTCTTGAGCCGGGCTTGCAATTGATGGATAGAAGAGGGAAAAACGCACTTGTCGCGCGCGCCCCACAGCAGCAACGTGGGAAACTCGCTGAGCGCCGGTAAGGATTGCTCGACGAGTGCAAGGTCAGCGTGCCAGGATCTCACAATGCGCAGCAGATGTTCAAAGCTCGCGGGAGAGTTGAGTCCCGCGCCGTAGCCCTCGATGCTTCCCGGCGAGATGCGTTTCGGGTCACCGTACATTCGCTTGAAGTATCGGGACAGCGCGATGTCCAACTTGGGCAGGACGCGCATTACGAACTCGCCGCCAAGCGTGGTGGCGAATACGCGGGTCAACAACTGGCCGTTGCTCGACCAGGGGTTGATCGCCGAAACCAGCACCAGCCGCCGGATGCGATGCAGCATCTTCCGCTTGGCCAGCAGTGCGCCCAGGACGATGGCCAGCCCGCCTCCCCGCGACGAACCCACCACGTCCGCCTCTGCGATGCCGAGATGGTCCATGAAGCCCAGCATCCGCTCGGCGTCGCCAGCGAGCGTACATTCCGGGGTCTCCGTGCGTTGCGAGAAACCACAGCCCGGAAGGTCCATGGCATACACCGAGAAGTACCGCGACAACGGCTCGACGTTGAACCGCCAGGAAAATGAGTAGCCCATGAAGCCGTGGATCAGCAGCAGCGGCGGACCGGAGCCCGCGTGCCAGCACTTCCACGTGACGCCGTCGAGCGTAATACTGCGCTCCTCGGCTCCGGGGATGCGGGCGACGGCGGGGACCGTCTCCATTTGCTGGGTCATCTGCAGTTCTTGCATCTTTGTGCAACCAATCGCTCGGTCACGGAATCAGAATAATTGCAATCGCCTCTGTCGCTTCTACGGGGAGCTGAAAAGTTCCCCGATTTTTTGTATCTTGCGACAACCTTCTAATTTTAGACGCCTTTCATCGCTGGCGCAGTGACGTCGGCGCAGTTTCAATGTTAATTTGGAACGCTGCTGATCACTTCCTGCGGCTCGACTGCAAAGTTCTGAACTACGCTGCGGTAAAGCAGCACAGCGCAAGCCGCCGATCCAACCAACAGGATTGAACCAGTTGCCGGCTGATGCAGCAGCAACTTTCCTGCGCCGAACAAGCACATGTAAATCATGGCGCAGCCGAGCGCCCACGCACCCAAGTTGGCTCCGAGGTCGCGATGCTGGGCAAGCTCCGGCGCCCGTGAGGCAATGCGTTTCCACCCGCGAACATCGGGGCGAACATGACGGTAAAAGCGCAACAGAGTTTCGTCCTGCTCGGGCTTGGTGAGCAGCGTCACCGTGAGCCACACGATCGTAGTGACGATGGTCGTCGCCAACGCGCCTTTCGCGAACACCAGAGAACTGTTGCCGATGAACGGCTGCCACCGATTCAGCACGACGGTGACCAGGAGCGAACACGCCATCGCCGAGATCTCGCTCCAGGCATTGATGCGCCACCAGTACCAGCGCAGGATGTACACCGCGCCCGTGCCGGCGCCAATCTGCAGCACCACTTGCCATCCCGAAGCGATGGAGCCTAGCTCGACCGACACCCACGCCGAGACAATCACCAGCAGCACGGTGCATAGCCGTGACACCAGAACGTAATGCCGCTCGGAGGCGCTCTTCCTCAAGAAGCGGCGGTAGAAGTCCGCGACCAGATACGACGCGCCCCAGTTCAGTTGGGTGGCGATGGTGGACATGAACGCCGCCAGAAAACCGGCAATCGCAACTCCGCGATACTGATGAGGAAGGTGCGCGTTCAGCAAAATCATGTATCCGCTCTCGGGATGTTGCAGGCCCGGATACAGAACGATGACCGCGAGACCGGTGATGATCCACGGCCACGGCCGTATGGCGTAATGCGCGATGTTGAACCACAACACCGAGAGCAAGCCCTGCTTCTCATCGCGTGCGCTGAAGATGCGTTGCGCAATGTAGCCGCCGCCGCCGGGCTCTGCGCCCGGATACCAAAACGCCCACCACTGCAGCCCGATAAACACGAGGAAGCTCGCCACCGGCACCATCCACAACGGCTCGGCAGTGAGGCCGCGCGAGAAGTCAGGAAGAAAGCCGAGCGGGCTAGCCGCACCCGCGCCCGCGTTGGCTTGCATTTGCCGCAGGCTCGCGAGCATGGCGCTCATGCCGCCACAGGCAACGACTGCAAAATAGGCGACCGCGATCACGATCGACATCTTCAGTACGAATTGGAACAGGTCGGTCCAAAGCACTCCCCACAGCCCGCCGAGAGCGACATAAAGCCCGGTAAACGGAATCAGGAAGAAAACGCAGATAGCCAGCGCCGCGCCGTCGTTGCCGCTCCACACTGAACCGAAGTGCCAGCTCATGAAGCGGCTGACGTTGGTAAGCATCGGCGTGTTCGCCAGCGTGGTGCCAACGATGCTGGTCATGGCCTTGGTCACCCAGCCGAGGATGACGCAGTTCATCAGCAAGCCAAGGTAGATCGCGCGGAAGCCGCGCAGGAACGCGGCGGGTTTGCCGGAGTAGCGGATCTCGGCAAACTGCACGTCGGTGAGCAGGCCGGAGCGGCGCCATAGCCGGGCAAACAAGAACACCGTCATCATGCCCGAGAGCAGAAAGCCCCACCACAGCCAGTTCCCGGAGATGCCCTGCGAGTAAACCAGACCGGTAACGACCAGGGGCGTGTCGGCGGCGAACGTGGTTGCCACCATCGAGGTCCCAGCCAGCCACCAGTTCACGTTGCGGCCGGAGACGAAATAGTCGTCCACGCTGCGGCTGGAGCGACGGCGAAACCACAGGCCCATCACGAGCGTGATGGCAAGGTAGCCGAGGATTGCCGACCAATCGAGGAGAGTGAAGCTCATTTCATGGGCGACAGCGTCGTAGGCACTACTCGCTCCAGACAGCGAGTTCGTTGCCGTTCGGGTCGGCGAAGTGGAAGCGCTTGCCGCCGGGGAACTCGAAGGTCTCGCGCACGATCTTGCCGCCTGCCTCTTTCACCTTGCGGTTTATCTCATCCAGAGAAGTCGCGTAGATCACAACCAGCACGCCGCGCGTCTTTGCGCTGCCGTCGGCGCCTGCCGGTTGTGCCTCGCTGTTGAAGCCGCCGCTAAGCCGGCCGTCGTGGAAGCTGGTGTAGCCTGGACCCCAGTCCTTAAACTCCCAGCGAAATACGTGGCTGTAAAACCGCTTTGTCGCCTCGATGTCGGTTGCCGGAAACTCGATGTAGTCCATCTGGAGATTGTGCACTTGCTGGCTCATATTTTCCTCGTTTGAGTTGTTAAGAAATCGACCGATGAGATTAGCACAAGGCAGGCATTCCACGCGGATCCATCAGGAATGCAAAAGGCGCGGATACCCGCGCCTCTCTCGCATTGAATTTAATCGGGTTCTACTGCTGCTCGGTCGCGCCGCCGGGCTGGGCTTCGTTGTCCACTCCAAGGTCGTGGGGAGACGCGATGTTCGCGGTCTCAGGATTCAGCAGGCCTTTGTGGTCGGGACCAAGGCCCAGCTTGATCAGAGCCCGCGAATCGGGCGTGAGCTTGGTCTGCCAGCCGTTGTCAGCCTGAAACTTGGTCATGGCGTCCTTGCTGGCCTGGTCCCAAACTCCGGAAGGCTCGCCCGTGAGGTAATGCTGGTGAATCAGCGCGGTTTGGATCGCGCGGGTGCGTTCTTCATCGATCCCGCGCTGCCCGTGGGAATGCGATGCGGTCTTCACGCTGGCCTTGGAATGGTGCTTCGAAGTGGCAGCGGAAGAGGTGTGAGTCTTGGAGGTTTGTGGGTGTTTCGGTTTTGGCTTAGTGGTTGTCGTCGTTGTTGCCGATGTGACTGCGGCAAAGATCAACGACACACAAAGCACGGAGGCGAATTGTAGGAAACGATTCCAGACTATCAATAATCACCTGTAGTACAAATCTATGAATTTCAGGATAACGCCTCATTGTAATGAAGCTGTAACGGAATGCAAGAAGAAAACGACATCCGGTTCCCAAAATGAAACAGCAGCGGCGCTGGGAATCGTTGCTGTTTCGATACCGCAGCGCCACTGAAATAGCTGCTTATTATAAACAACCCGACGAATCCAGGCCGTCTCTTACGGCAGAGTGCCTCCCTCGAAGATCGTCGTGTTGTCCCGGCTGCCGCGCGGGCGGACAAGGAATACCACATCCTGGCCGCTCTTTGCCTGCGATTGGAGCCTGCGGAAGTCGTCTTCATTGTTGACGGGCTGCTTGTTGATTTCGAGGATCACGTCACCGCGGTTGAGTCCCGAGGTCTCGCCAAAGCCGTCCGGTTTCACCTCTTGAACGATGACACCTTTATTGTTCGGGAACTTGTAACGCTCGGCCAGGTCCTGGGTGATGCCCCGCACCGTGATGCCGAACTTGCTCTCCTGCGGCTTGGCCTGCTCGCCGCCTTCTTCCTGGTCGCCGAGCCGGCTGGCAAAAAGCTTCGAGCGGTCGGCAACGATCACGTTTGCCGTCATGTCCTTGCCGCTGCGGATGTAGCCCAGCTTGGCATCGGTTCCCGGCTTCAGAGCGGAAATCTCAGCTACCAGTTCGTCACCAGTCTTCACCTGCTTGCCGTTCACGGAAACGATGGTGTCGCCGGTCTTCAGGCCGGCCTTGTCGGCGGGGCCGTCGGGAGTGACATGGGCGATGGTCACGCCGCTGCTGACGCCGTAAACACGTGCCACGGCCGGGTTCGGCACGGCGTTGAACTCAACTCCGATGGAACCGCGGGCAACTTTGTGCTCCGGCCCGATCAACTGGTTGTACACCGACACAACAGTGTTGGATGGCATGGCAAAGCCGACGCCCTGGTAGCCGCCGGCGCTGGTATAGATCGCTGTGTTGATGCCGATCACTTCGCCATTCATGTTCACCAA
>Ga0074045_10002994_pt1 | contig 15346 bp, 11 predicted proteins | sample BogForMeECP23OM2_FD_94442 | JGI IMG/M metagenome (GOLD analysis project Ga0074045, IMG submission 94442) | Bog forest soil microbial communities from Calvert Island, British Columbia, Canada - Bog Forest MetaG ECP23OM2 | ecosystem: Environmental > Terrestrial > Soil > Wetlands ...
CGGCGCGAGGCGGGGAAGGCCAAACGAGCTCTGGATTCCATGACCAAGGCTTCGGGAGGATTCAGTCTGTATCCCAAGGACATCGGCGAAGTGGAGAGCATGGCCCAGGAGGTGGCGCATGACATCCGCAACCAGTACGTCCTGGCCTACACGCCCACGAACCTGAACCTGGACGGCAGTTTCCGCCAGATCCGGGTCGTCGCCGGCAAGTACACCGTACGAACCCGCACCGGCTATTACGCCACGCCCGAGGAGCCCAAGCGGCAGTCCGCCGCCACCCCTCCGCCGGCCTCGAAATAGCGCCTCCCCCGGCCGCCGGCCCCGCTGGAAAGGGGTATCGGCCCAACCGGGCGGGAACAGTCCGCGGAAAAACCCCGACGTAGAATCGTCGCCGGGCGCCAGTTAGAAGTACTTCGGCGCCAGCGTCTCAAAAACAGAGTAGGCGGGTTTGGGTTTCCCTTGCGGGTCTGTCATACCCCAGCCGCATTCGCCCGGGCAATTCTTCCTTCCGCAGTGATAGCAGACCGCGTCATCGCCCCAATCGTAGAAGAAGCAACCAACCACGTCGGGGTAAGTGCCGAATATCTTCAACGCGATTGCAGCATACGCAGCTTGTCCTTCGGGTGTATGTCCTTCACCCCAGACGTTGTTCCACTTCTGCTTCTCGCAAACCGGGTTGCCCACCTTTCGATTCAGCGGCTTTCCGCTTCCTTCGATCGACGAATAACCCCACTCATTAATGAGCACGGGTTTGCCGGTTATGCCGTGGATCTTCTCGATGACCGGAATCCAATCCTGCGGCCCCCCCGGCGACCAGGAACCAAAGTAACCATCGATGCCGGCATAGTCAAAGGGATTATCAGGCTTGGAATAGATGTCGCGGAAGATCCTCTCGCCGCCCTCGAGTCCCGCCGGATTGATGTCCGCCTTCGCTTCCGGATTGCCTTTCTTCAGTCCCCGTGCGCCTGCAATCATGAACCGCTCGGCTTGTTCGACAGAAAGCGGGCCCCTGAAGACGTCGATATCCATCTCATTGGAAACCTGCCACATCTCCACGAGTCCCTTGGTCTGCCGGCCCAGCTCTTCACATCCTTTTTCGTAGGTGTCGTAGTAATTGTCACTGTCAATTGAACCAGCCCATGCGGGAATGTGTGGACGCCAGGCGGTCTTCTTATCTTTCTCCTCATAGGCCATGATTCCGGCCAGCGGCGTGACTCCCATGATCCGTAGGCCAAAGGTCTTGACCTTTCTGGCCTCATCCAGCTTCTTCAGAAACTTGTCGCTTAATTTTCCGCCGATTTTGTCCTCGAAAGGGAATTCAAATCCCAGCCGCACCCAGCCAATTCCCGCATCCTTGATCATCTGATAGTTGGGGTTTGACCATGGGCTGACGCCGAGGACGCGCTGGTTTACTGTCGCCGCCGGCTGCGGCGCAGCCGGAGGAGTACTGCTGCAGCTCAACAACGAAATTATTGACAGAAGTGCGAATACCGCCGTAATTATATTGGCAGATTTCATCATTTTAGGCTCTCCTTTGGGCCTCCCGGAATCCTGCTCCAATGGCTTCCTGCTTTCCGCTTCTTCGCCCGTAAAGTCCACTGCGGACGGTCCAGGCAGATTCTACCATCTCGAGATGAGGCATATCGGTGAACGAAAAGAAATCAATATCGTGGTTTCCCCCATCCCAGGACCTGCCGGTCGAGGCTCACGATGGACCCGTATCGCCCGGCCTTGACCGCCCTAAACGGTTTGGGAATCGCACGGTCGAGCTGATCCGCTGCGCGGAGGAGCACTTTGTCGCGTAACGCCTTAATCGCGGAGATGATCGCCGGTCGCGGGCGGATCGCCAGCCATGCGGAAACTGATGACCCGCTCCACAGCATCCGGTGTGCAGCCTTGACACGCGAGAGTGCCCTTACAGTAGCCGGCCGCAGGTGCAGCGTGCCGGCAGCGCGTCTTGACAATTTCGAACAAAGAGCGAACGACAAATCGAAGGATGGTCAGTTAAGTCGTTTATTCTAAAAGAAAAAGTCGACAATTGACTGTGCTCCTTCGTTGCTTGCATTTTCGCGCACGCTCGAGTGTTGGCTGTAGTGCCGGTGACGCGTTCTCGCATCGGGTTGGGAAAGGCCGCTCCAACCGGTTGCCGCGCCCCTCGTTCGGGCATACTGTCTATAGCCATGGCCTACCTGCTTGCTCTGGACCAAGGGACCACGTCGTCGCGCGCGATCGTTTTCCGTGAGGACGCAACCATCGCGGGCCACGCCCAGCGCGAATTCACTCAGCTCTATCCGCAGCCCGGCTGGGTGGAGCACGATCCGCGCGAAATCTGGAGCACCCAGGTTGCAGTCGCCATTGAAGCCCTGGGCGAGGCGCGTGTCGCGCCCGGCCAAATCGCCGCTCTCGGCATCGCCAACCAGCGCGAGACCGCGATCGTCTGGGACCGCCGCACCGGCGAGCCGGTTTACAACGCCATCGTATGGCAGGATCGCCGCACCGCCGATTACTGCGCCGAATTGAAATCCCAGGGCGCCGAAGGCGAAGTGCAGCGCCGCACCGGCCTGCTGCTCGATCCCTACTTTTCCGGGACCAAGCTCTGTTGGATCCTCGACCACGTCGCCGGCGCCCGCGCGCGCGCCGAACGCGGCGAACTGGCATTCGGCACGGTCGACAGCTGGCTGATCTGGAACCTCACCGGCGGGCGCGTTCACTCAACCGATGTCTCCAATGCGTCGCGCACGCTGCTGCTGAACCTCGCATCGGCCGAATGGGATGAGGAGATGCTGCGGCTGCTGGACGTGCCGCGCTCGCTGCTGCCGGTCGTGCTACCATCGGCCGGCGTATTCGGCGAAGTGGCGAGCCCGCTCGTGCGCTGGCCGTTCCCCATCGCCGGCGTGGCCGGCGATCAGCAGGCCGCGCTGTTCGGCCAGGCTTGCTTTCAATCCGGGATGGCCAAAAACACGTATGGCACGGGATGTTTTTTGCTGCAGAACACCGGCCCGGCCCCGGTCGTCTCGAAAAACCGCCTGCTGACCACCATCGCCTGGCGCACCTCCGAGTCGCTCGAGTACGCTCTCGAGGGCAGCGTCTTCGCCGGCGGCGCGGTCGTGCAATGGCTGCGCGACGGGTTGAAGCTGATTCGCTCGGCGCCCGAGATCGAGCCGCTCGCCCGCAGCGTGCCCGACTCCGGCGGCGTCTTCCTGGTGCCGGCATTCGTGGGCCTCGGAGCGCCTCATTGGGACCCCTATGCGCGCGGCGCGATGCTCGGGCTGACGCGCGGAACCACCGACGCGCACGTGGCGCGCGCGGCGCTCGAGTCCATCGCGCTGCAATCGGCCGACCTGTTGGAAGCGATGCAGCTCGACGCGCGGCAGCAATTGAGCGAACTGCGAGTCGACGGCGGCGCCTGCCGCAATGATCTTCTGCTCCAGATGCAGGCCGACTTCCTCCAGGCGCCGGTGGTGCGTGCCGCCGTGACGGAAACGACGGCGCTCGGGGCGGCCTATCTGGCCGGGCTCGCGGCGGGCGTCTACCACACTACCGGCGAGATCGCGTCGCAGTGGCGCGCCGGACGCCGTTTCGAGCCGCAGATGCCGGCCGAACAGGCCAGGGCCTTGCGCGCGCGCTGGAAGCGCGCCGTCGAGCGTTCGCGCGGCTGGCTGCTGGAATGAATCTTGTGGCTGCGCTCCCGGGTCCTCGCGCCCGGCCTCTGAACGCGCGCGGCTTAGGGCTCTTCCAGGATAATCATGGTCCGCATCTCCACTCCGTACGTGGCGCAGGCACTCGTGCCTGCCGCGTCGACATTCGTGTCGACGTTTGCTCGGCTGCAACACGCGCTTGGGCTGCGGACTATGGTAAACACGAAACCGGCTTAGTGCGCCGGCGGAACGTAATCCGGCGGCAGATTGCTGCCCTCGCCGAAAAAGTACAGCTCCATCTGCTTCAGCAGGAACTCCTGCGCCTCGCGGGTGCCCAGGTTCAGGCGGTACTCGTTCATGATCATCTTCATGTGGTCCACCCACTGCCGCCACGCTTCCTTGCTGACGTTCTCGTAAATGCGCTGCCCCAGGGGATGGTTGTCGAAGGGAGGCTCGCTCAGACCCTCCAGTTGCTGCTTCAGCTTCACGCAATAAACCATGCGCTGGGGCGCGTTTCCGTTGGCCATTTCCTCTCCCCGCTGCCGTTGTTCACCTGTCAGGATAACTCATCGGCCTCGTCTTCCAACGGCGCCGAATCCGGCGCCAGCGCGCCATGGACCGGGGCGCGGCGGTGCCGCTTGGCCAGGTAGTCCGACAGCAGCAGAATCGTCCTGCCACCCCGCTCGAGCCAGCGGTGCGCCGCTTTCTGGTAGCGCCGCAGCATCTCCTTCTTGTTTGTCTCCTCGGCCTGGCAGGACTGAATGTCCAGCATCACCTGGATTTCCCAGGGCTCGAACGTCGTGCGCCGGATCTCACCCGCGGCCAGTTCCGCGATCATGCTGTCGAATTGAACCAGCCGGCGCTCCAGTTCGTATGCGGGAAGAATCTCCACTCCTGCCCCCAATGAGTATGTTCCCGATCGGGCCGAAAGTCTCATCCTCGTTTCAACACCCCGGAATAGGTCTGCTCGCTCCGGCCTGCGATGCGCCCGGCCGGCATGGCGTGGTCCATCCCCACCCGGTCTCATCGTCTTTCATATCACGCCTGGAATCGCAACGCACGCCGCCGCATTTCAGGCGGCGCAGGCGCTTAGGCTTCCGCGCCACTCGGCCGCTCTCGCCGGCGCAAGCCGCTACGGCGTGGACGGCGGCGGCTGCCAGCGCGGATTGCACACCGGCCAGGGGGCGAAACTGAGGGTCAAGTCCTTGGACTCCACCCACAAGTCCAGCGTGTCGCCGGCGCCGAAGTCGATCGCTTCGATGATGCCCGTCTTGCAGTGCCGCACCGCGTTCACGTGCTCCTTGGAGACGTCCGAGGCCGGACTTTTCGGCCCCCAATCCTCCATAAATTTCTGGAGGCTGTAATCGCGGCACGGCTTGGCGGGGTCGCAGCCCCACATCCGGTAGGCCGCCTCGTATTGCTTCTCATTCAGCAGGCGGAAGAACTGGTGCGCGCGATATTGTTCGCGGATGTCGCGCAGGTTGAACGTCCCGTATGTCGTCAGCGTCCAGTCCACCACCCACAGCGCCGCCACGGCCGCGATCACGATCAGAATCCACCGCACCGCCTTCTCGCGCGTTCGATCGGCTGAGCTGTACTGGGATAGGAAATCGCCCACCGCTCCCCTCGCTGGTCTATTTCTTGACTGGGTACGCTTTGTCGTAGGCCGCCGTCACGTCGGCCGAAATGTCCATCGGCTGCTTGAAATACAGCGCCGAGTTGGAATCCACCACGATGTCGTAGCCCTTCTCCTCGGCCACCTTCTTGATGACTTCCTGCAGGTTCTTTCCCACCCGCGCCAGCACGTCCTGCCGTTCGCGGTTCACGTCGTCCTGCAAGGCCTGCGTGTAGCGCTGCAACTGGACCTGCTTGCGCTGGATCCTCTGGCCCAGCTCGGCCAGCGCCGCATCGTTGAACTTGCCCTGGTTGGTCTGGTAGTCCTGCTGCATCTTGGCCATGTCTTTTTGCATTTGCGCCAGTTCATCCTGCCGCGGACCGAACTTCGCCCGCAGGTCGATCTCGGCCTGCTTGATCTCCGCGGTCGCTTCCAGCGCGTGCTGGAGGCTGACCACGCCCACTTTGATCTGCGCGGCCGCCGTTGCGCTCAGGCCCGCCACGAGCGCCGCCGCCGCCGCTATCGTCTTCCAACGCGGGAATGACATTGTAGTGCTAACTCTCCCTATCGCCATTCCCGTCAGCCGAGAATGGCCAGAATCTCGTCTTCACGCAGGATCAGGTATTCCTGACCGTCGATCTTCACTTCCGCGCCCGAGTACTTCCCGAACAGGATTCGATCGCCGGGCTTCACGTCCACACTCGCCCGTTGCCCGCTCTTCAGAAGCTTGCCCGAGCCCGCCGCCACCACCTCGGCTTGCTGCGGCTTTTCCTTGGCCGTGTCGGGAATGATGATGCCGCCGGCCACCGTCTCGGCCGCTTCCATCCGCTTCACCATGACGTGGTCGTGTAACGGGCGCAGATTCATGTCTCGTACTCCAGCAATCTGATTTTCGACCGGCGCGAGCAGAATTGTTTCCCGGCGGCAGCGCGTCCGTGGACCCCCGCGGACACTCCATTCCCTCTGCATTGTATGGGGCCGCCAGCGGGGGTGTCAAACCGCGGCCGGCTGTGCTGCAAAGCCGCTTCCCGCCGCTGCCGGCGATTGCGTCGGGCCAGCAGGAAGCGCACGCTGCGCTTCCCCCCTGCGCCCAGCCGTCCGCACTGCACGCGGCCCGCTCCCGCTTACGCCGCCGGGGCGCCCAGCAGGCTCAGGAAAACTTGCGCCGCCCTCGGCAGGCTCCGCCGCCGCCGTTGAATGATCCCCAGCGGCCGCACCAGGCGCTCTTTGAGGGGAATCGCCCGCAGCCGCCCCTCCGCCACGTCCTCCGTCAGCATCGGCTCGGGCAGAATGCTCACCCCCAGCCCGTGCCGCAGCGCCTCCTTCATGCTCGGAATGTTGTCGAACCGGCTCACCACGTGCACCCGCACGCCGTGTTCGCGCAAAAAACGCTCCACATCGCGGCTGATCGGCAGATCCTCGTCGAAGCCGATGAAGTCCACGCCTTCCAGCTCCGCCGGACTCACATTCGCCCGCTGGCCCAGCGGGTGCCCCGGCCAGCACGCCACAACCATCGTCTCCTCGCGCCACGGCGCAGCCGCGATTTCCCGCGTCGGCTCGGGATAGCTGATCAGCCCGATATCCGCCCGTTCCTCGGCCACAGCGGCGTAGACCTTTTCCGGGCGCAGGTAATGCACCTCCAGCTGTGCCGCGGGCAGCCGCCGGTAGAACTCCTTCTCCAGCTTCGACATCTCCGACAACCCCACGGAGTAAATCGCCGCCACTCTCACCACGCCCCCGCCCGATCCCTTCATCTCCTCCAGCAGCACGCCAAATTCCTGCTGCCGCCGCAACACGTCGCGTCCGAAATCGTAAAACAGCCGGCCCGCCGGTAGCACCTCCAGCGGACGGTGCGAGCGGTCCAGCAGTTGAACGCTTAGCTGCCGCTCCAGTTCCTGTAACGCCTGGCTGGCCGCCGACTGCGTGACTCCGTTCATCGCCGCCCCGCGGCTGACGCTCCGGCTCTGTACGATGTCCCGGAAAAGTTGTATTTGGGCGAAGTCCATCTGGCCCATCGTATCATAAGAAGTTCTCATGTGGCAGGGACTTTATTTCACTTTGACTGATATTGCAAGGAGTGCGTATAATGGGGGAACCCACTCCCACGTAGAGCGGTGGATTCCGCTGCAATGAAGGACCATTTTCGACCCCACGGTTTACCCGCGCCGGCCGGGCTGTACCACCCCAGCCTGGAGCACGACTCCTGCGGCATCGGCTTCGTCGTGAATATTCACGGCGAGCGGTCCCACGATATCATCTCCAAAGGCATCCAGATCCTCATCAATCTGACCCACCGCGGGGCTTGCGGCTGCGATCCGGAAACCGGCGATGGCGCCGGCGTGCTGATCCAGATTCCCCATGAATTTTTCGCCCGTGAGTGCCTGAAGCTCGGCTTCAGCCTGCCCGCCCGGCACGAATATGGCGCCGGCTTCGTTTTCCTGCCCGTTGAGCCGCAGCAGCGCCTGCAGTGCGAGGGCATCATGGAGCGCATCGTCCGCGAGGAAGGCCTGAGCTTGCTCGGCTGGCGCGATACCCCGCTCGACGTCAACGCCATCGGCCGCATCGCCCGCGTCTCGCAGCCTTACATCGAGCAGATTTTTATCGGCCGCCCCGCGGGGATGAATGACGACCAGCTCGAGCGCAAGCTGTACGTCGTCCGCAAGCGCGCCGAGCGCGAGATCATCGAGTCCGACATCCGCGACAAGAGCTTCTTCTACGTTCCTTCGCTGAGCTGCCGCACCATTGTTTATAAAGGTTTGCTGCTGGCGCCCCAGATCACCCGCTTCTACGGCGATCTCTCCGATCCTGAGTGCCTCAGCTCGCTGTGCCTGGTGCACCAGCGCTTCTCCACCAACACCTTCCCCACCTGGCAGCTCGCCCATCCCTTCCGTTACATCTGCCACAACGGCGAAATCAATACCGTGCGCGGCAATGCCGCCTGGATGCACGCCCGCCAGCCGATTCTCGATTCGCCCCTGTTCGGCCCGGACATTAAGAAGTTGCTGCCCGTGATCCAGCCCGGCGGGTCGGACTCCGCCACTCTCGATAACGTCGTCGAGCTGTTGTATCTCTCCGGCCGCAGCATGGCCCACGTCATGGCGATGCTCATTCCGGAGGCTTGGGACGCCGACCAGACCATGCCCGCCGAGAAGCGGGCCTTTTACGAATTCCACGCTTCCCTCATGGAACCCTGGGACGGCCCCGCCGCGGTCGCCTTCACCGACGGCCGCGTGATCGGCGCGACCCTGGACCGCAACGGCCTGCGCCCGGCGCGCTACCTCGTCACCTCCGACAACCTGCTGATCATGTCCTCCGAGACCGGCGTCCTGAGCGTCAAACCCGAGGACGTCGTCTACAAGGGCCGCCTCCAGCCCGGCCGCATGCTGCTGTGCGACACCACCCAGCAGCGCATCATCCCCGACGACGAGATCAAGCGCACGCTCGCCGCCCGCCAGCCTTACGCCAGGTGGATCGAGGAGCAGCAGATCCGCCTCGACCTGCTGCCCCACCCGCCGCGCGTCTTCGAAACCGAGCACGACACCGTCCTCCAACGCCAGCGCTGCTTCGGCTACACCGAGGAAGATATCAAGCACATCCTCCTGCCCATGGCCGAATCGGGCGCCGAGCCCATCGGCTCGATGGGCACCGACACGCCGCTGGCCTGCCTCTCCGAGAGGCCGCAGCCGCTGTTCCATTACTTCAAGCAGCTCTTCGCGCAGGTCACCAACCCGCCCATCGACCCCATCCGGGAAGATCTGGTGATGTCGCTGACCAGTTACCTCGGCACCGAGCGCAACATTCTGGCCGAGACCTCGCAGCACTGCCACACGCTCAAGCTCGACCACCCCATCCTCACCAACCGCGACCTCGAAAAGCTCCGCCGTGTCAGCATGGGCGACTTTCTGGCCACCACGCTGCCCATGCTGTTCCGCGTCGACGGCGGCGCCAAGGAGCTCGAGCGCTCCCTCGACAGTCTCTGCCGCCGCGCCTCGCTGGCCATCAAGAACGGCTACACCGTCCTGCTGCTCTCTGATCGCGGCATCGACCAGGAGATGGCGCCGATTCCATCCCTGCTGGCACTCAGCGCGGTCCACAACCATCTGGTCCGCGAAGGCACGCGCACCCAGGTCTGTCTGATCATCGAAAGCGGCGAGCCGCGCGAGGTCATGCACTTTTGCCTGCTGATCGGCTACGGCGCCAGCGCCATCAATCCCTACCTGGCCATCGAATCCCTGGAGAGCCTCGCCCAGCGCGGCCTGTTGGCCGATGGCGTCACCTTCGAGACGGCGCTGAAGAACTACAAGAAGGCCGTCAACAAGGGCCTGCTCAAGGTCTTTTCGAAGATGGGCATCTCCACGCTGCAGAGCTATCGCGGCGCCCAGGTCTTCGAGGCCATCGGCCTGGCCCGCGGCATCGTCGACAAGTACTTCACCGGCACCGCCTCGCGCATCGAGGGGATCGGCTTCGATGTACTGGCCGAAGAGGCCCGCCGCAAGCACGAGTTCGCCTTCCGCCCCGTCACCGAATCCGAGACCGAGCTCGACCCCGGCGGCAACTACGCCTACCGCGTCAACGGCGAATACCACCTCGTCAACCCTTACTCGATCTCCAAGCTCCAGCACGCCATCCGCCAGCACAGCTACTCCAGCTACCAGGAGTTCGCCGCCCACGTCAACGACCAGAGCCGCCGCCTGTGCACCTTGCGCGGCCTGATGGACTTCCAATGGGCCGCCAGGCCCTTGGCCCTGGAAGCGGTCGAGCCGGCCAGCGCGATCGTCAAACGCTTCGCCACCGGCGCCATGTCGTTCGGGTCGATCAGCAAGGAGGCTCACGAGACCCTCGCCATCGCCATGAACCGCATCGGCGCGCGCTCCAATACCGGCGAGGGCGGCGAGGACGAGTCCCGCTTCGGCCGCGACCCCAACGGCGACTGGCGCCGCAGCGCCATCAAGCAGGTCGCCTCCGGGCGCTTCGGCGTCACGGCCAACTACCTCGTCAACGCCGAGGAGCTGCAGATCAAGATCGCCCAGGGCGCCAAGCCCGGCGAGGGCGGCCAGCTGCCCGGCCACAAGGTCGACTCCGAAATCGCGCGCGTCCGCCACTCCATCCCCGGCGTCGGCCTCGTCTCTCCGCCGCCGCATCACGACATCTACTCCATCGAGGACCTGGCGCAGCTCATCTACGACCTCAAGAACGTCAGCCCGCAGGCCCGCATCTCGGTGAAGCTCGTGGCCGAGGTCGGCGTCGGCACCGTCGCCGCCGGCGTGGCCAAGGCGCACGCCGACCTGGTCCTCATCTCCGGCGACAGCGGCGGCACCGGCGCCAGCCCGCTCACTTCCATCAAGCACGCCGGCATTCCCTGGGAGCTCGGCCTCTCCGAGACCCAGCAGGTCCTGGTGATCAACGACCTCCGCAGCCGCATTCGCGTCCAGGTCGACGGCAAGCTCCAGACCGGCCGCGACGTCGCCATCGGCGCCTTGCTCGGCGCCGAGGAGTTCGGTTTCTCCACCATGCCGCTCATCGCCATGGGCTGCATCATGATGCGCAAGTGCCACCTCAACACCTGCCCCGTGGGCATCGCCACCCAGGATCCCGCGCTGCGCCAGAAGTTCACCGGCACGCCGGAAGCGGTCATCAATTATTTCTTCTACGTCGCCGAGGAGCTGCGCCAGATCATGGCCCGCCTCGGCTTCCGCACTGTCGATGAGATGGTCGGCCGCGTCGACCGGCTCGAAATGCGCGCCGCCGCCGATCACTGGAAGGCCCGCGGAATCGACCTCGGCGCGATTCTCTACAACCCGCCCGCGCCCAGCCGCGTCGGCCGCCGCTGCCTGATCGGCCAGGACCACGGCCTCGAAAAAGCCCTCGACTACAGCCTCATCGAGCACGCTCGCGAGGCCCTGGAGCACGGGACCCGCGTGGAAATCCAGCTGCCCATCAGGAACACTCACCGCACCGTCGGCGCCATGCTTTCGGGCGAGATCTCGCGCCGCTATGGCTCCGCGGGCCTGCCGCCCGACACCATCCGCTTCCAGTTCGCCGGCAGCGCCGGCCAGAGCTTCGGCGCCTTCCTCGCGCCGGGCGTCACTCTGACCCTCGAAGGCGACGCCAACGACTACGTCGGCAAGGGCCTGAGCGGCGGCCGCATCGTCATCTACCCGCCCCGCGCCTCCAGCTTCGTGCCCGAGGACAATATCCTCGTCGGCAACGTCGTCCTGTACGGCGCCACCGGCGGCGAGGCCTTCTTCAACGGCATGGCTGGTGAGCGCTTCGCCGTCCGCAACTCCGGCGCCACCGCAGTCGTCGAGAGCGTCGGCGACCATGGCTGTGAATACATGACCAAGGGCCTCGTCGTCGTCCTCGGCCGCACCGGCAAGAACTTCGCCGCCGGCATGTCCGGCGGCATCGCCTACGTCCTCGACGAAACCGGCGAATTCGCCACCCGCCTTTGCAACCGCGCCGGCGTCGACCTCGATCCGGTCTTCGATCCGCGCGACGTCCGCCTCCTCCAGTCCCTCATCGAGCAGCACGCCGACCTCACCGGCTCCCCCCGCGCGCGCTGGATTCTCGACAACTGGTACGCCATGCTGCCGCGCTTCGTCAAGGTCTTCCCTCACGAGTTCAAACGCGTCCTCGGCGCGCCGCGCAGCGCCGACATGCCCAAGATCACCCTCACCCGCCCTGATGCCCGCCCCTCGCAGGAGGTCTTCCGTGGGCCCTCGCAAGAGGTCTCCCATGGGTAAGATCACCGGCTTCCTGGAAATCTCGCGCGAGACCCCCGCGCGCCGTCCCGTCGCCGAGCGCGTCAACGATTGGTTCGAGGTCTACCAGCCCTTCCCCGATGAGAAGGTCCAGGCCCAGGGCGCGCGCTGCATGGATTGCGGCGTGCCCTTCTGCCACACCGGCTGTCCGCTCACCAACATCATTCCCGACTTCAACGACCTCGTTTATCGCGACCGTTGGAAGGACGCCATCCGCGTTCTTCACGCCACCAACAATTTCCCCGAATTCACCGGCCGCCTCTGCCCCGCGCCCTGCGAGGCCGCCTGCGTCCTGGGCATCAGCGAGCCGCCGGTCACCATCAAGGCCATTGAACGCGCCATCATCGACCACGCCTGGGAACGCGGCTGGATCAAGCCCGAGTTTCCCTCCCAGCGCACCGGCAAGCGCGTCGCCGTCGTCGGCAGCGGACCCGCCGGCCTCGCCGCCGCCCAGCAACTGGCGCGCGCCGGCCACCTCGTCACCGTCTTTGAAAAGAACGACCGCATCGGCGGCCTGCTCCGCTACGGCATCCCCGACTTCAAGATGGAGAAGCACTTCATCGACCGCCGCATCCTGCAGATGGAAGCCGAGGGCGTCACCTTCCACACCGCCGCGCACGTCGGCGTGGACGTGCCCGTGGACCATCTGAAACGCGACTTCCACGCCCTGCTCCTCGCCGGCGGCGCCGAGCGGCCGCGCGACCTCAACGTCCCCGGCCGCGAGCTGAACGGCATCCTCTTCGCCATGGATTTCCTGCCGCAGCACAACCGCCGCAATGCCGGCGACTTCATCCCTGACGCGTCCTGGATCAGCGCCGCCGCCAAACACGTCGTCATCATCGGCGGCGGCGATACCGGCGCCGACTGCCTCGGCACCTGCCACCGCCAGCACGCCGCATCGATCCGCCAGTTCGAGATCATGCCCCTGCCGCCGGCCGAGCGCGCCTCTTCCACGCCCTGGCCGCTGTGGCCGCTGATGCTGCGCACCGAGAGTTCGCACGAGGAGGGCGGTGACCGCCACTGGTCCATCCTGACCACCCGTTTCCGCGGCGACGGCCATGGCAGCGTGCGCGCTCTCGAGACCGTGGCGGTCGGCCCTCCGCCCGCCTTTGAGCCCATCCCCGGCACCGAACGCGAGTTCCCCGCCGATCTCGTCCTGCTGGCTCTCGGCTTCACCGGCCCCGTGCAGAACGGCCTGCTCGCTCAGCTCGGTGTCGAGTTCGACGCCCGCGGCAACGTCAAGACCGGCGACAACTCGATGACCTCGCAACCCGGCGTCTTCGCTGCCGGCGACATGCGCCGCGGCCAGTCCCTCATCGTCTGGGCGATCGCCGAAGGCCGCACCGCCGCCCGCGCCATCGACGAATACCTCCTCAGCCCCGCCAGCGTGGCTTGATTTCCCGGAAGATCACGCCGTCTGCACGCCTCGGCTGTTTCAGCGCCGCGACCGTGAGGGAGCCGGCCGCGCTGACGTCTTCCTCGCAACCTGGCATTGGATGCGTCCACTCTTGGTTTGGTAATCGGCGCTTCTCCGGCCACGTGCCGCCCCTCTCGTGTAGGATGAATCCGATCCAAAATCCAGTGCGAATCCTGGATCAACTCGAGAGGTGACCATTGACCCGCTTCGCCCTCTTCTTTGCCGCTTTGTCCGCATCGGTCTTGCTGGCTGAAACTCCCGCGCCCGTCCGCGTGACCATCCACGCCGCCGCGCCCGTGCGCACCATGCTCGGCGGCATCGGCGCCTCCTGGCACGCCATCGACATGGAATTGCCCAGCCACAAGCCCACCAGCGACGACTCCTGGTCCGGCAGCGCCTGGGGCGGCAACCCCGATCCCGACGATTCCGCGGCCTGGCAGCGCCTCTACGCCCACGCCGACTGGCTCGGCCTCGACTGGGTCCGCGTCGAGCTCCAGCAGCGCATGTACGAGCCCCGCCGCCGCGAATTCTCCTGGGACAACCGCGACATGCGCGCCCTCTACCGCATCCTCGATTGGGCCCAGGCCCGCGGCGTCGATGTCTTCCTTCAGCAGATGTGGGCCGACGTCGATTGGAACACTCAGCCGGGCCTCGAAACCGACCCCGTCGGCCGCCTCCGCAGCGCCCCGCGCTCGCTGCCCGAATTCGCCTATGGCCTGGGCCAGCTCGTCGCCCATCTCACCCGCGACAAGGGCTACACCTGCATCCGCTGGCTGTCCATCAACAACGAGCCCGGCTGGGACGAGTTCTCCTGGTGGCAGGGCCCGGACCTCAAGTCCCTCCCCATCGCCCCCGCCTTCGCCGCCGTCCGCGCGGAGCTCAATTCCCGCGGCATCTCCCTCCCAATCTCCGGTCCCGACTGGCCCGCCTTGCCCATACTCGATCCCGCCAAGCTGACTTTCGATGCCTCGCTCGGCGCCTACGATCTCCACACCTATTCGGCGGTCTTCGACGACATGGACACGAAATCCAACTATCCCTTGAGCGAAGCCCAGCGCCGCCTCGCCGAATGGGCCCAATTCGCCCACGACCACGGCAAGCCCTTCTTCCTCTCCGAACTGGGCACCATGGGCTTCGGCTGGGGCCGCCGCCACGCCGGCCCCGGCAGTTACGACTCCGGCCTGAAGGACGCCTCGCTCGTCCTCCGCGGCATCAATGCCGGCGTCGACGGCTTCAATCGCTGGAGCTTCACCAACCGCGGCGATCTCGACGGCCAATGGCAGTTGGTCGATACCTGGGACCCCGACGCCAACCGCATCCTGCCCCAGTTCCGCCCGCATCCCAACATCTATTACGAGTACGGCCTGCTGTCGCGATTCATCGCCCTGCATTCGGGTGTTCTCGATACCCGCGTCGAGGCGCCTTTCGGCGAGAAAGAGCGCACGCTCGTCGCCGCCGCCCTGCGCAGCCCCAAGGGCAACCTGACCATCTGTGTCGTCAACGAATCCGCGCGCGACGCCGCTACGACGATCGAGCTCCAGGGCCTCGCCGCCGCGACAACTCTCTACAAATACGCGGTCACCCCCGCCGACCGCGACCGCTCGGACGTCCGCATCCGCCCCTTGCGCAGGCTCTCCGTGAAGCCCGGCTCGGCCCATCTCCGCGATCGCATCGCCGCCTCCAGCGTCACCGTCTATTCGAGCTACCGCCTCGATCCCGACGCCCCCGGCATCGCCGTGGAACGCTAGACCCGTTTCGGGATAAGTGTAGCCCGTCGCGTTCGGCCGCAATCAGGCCGCCCCCGGACGGGGACACCGAGGGCCGCGGCGCTTGATCGACAGCCTCTGAACGTCGCGCCGAGGGAACCCAAGCGTGCCGCCGCGGCACGCGCAGAGTGTCCCCTCCGGCCACCCAA
>Ga0074045_10002995_pt1 | contig 15345 bp, 11 predicted proteins | sample BogForMeECP23OM2_FD_94442 | JGI IMG/M metagenome (GOLD analysis project Ga0074045, IMG submission 94442) | Bog forest soil microbial communities from Calvert Island, British Columbia, Canada - Bog Forest MetaG ECP23OM2 | ecosystem: Environmental > Terrestrial > Soil > Wetlands ...
CCTCGGGAGACTTCTTGGCGGCCGGCGCGGCCGCTTCCGCTTCCGCGGCCTGTTTGGCCCGATACTGGGCCCAGGCTTCGGCCCGCTCGCGTTTGACTTCAGCGGCATTCTGCGCCCGCTGCTCCGGGGTGCCGAACCTCCGCTCTTCGTTGCGCCGCGCCGCCTCCACCACGTACTTGGCCCGCTGGATCTCGCGCTTGCGCTGCAGCGTTTCCTTCATCGCCTGTTGCGTGAATTCTTTCTCGCGCTGCCGGTAGGCGTCCACCCCCTGGGTATTGAAAATTTCCTCCAACTCCACGTCCTCGGGCGCCACCTCCTCGTAGCGGAAGGGCGCGCTGCGATACGGTGACGGCTGGTCTTCGGCTACGACTGCCGCCGCGGCCGGCGGAAACACCACCTCGGGCGGCTTGCTCAGGTCAACGTCCGGCGGCAACCCGAACTCTTCCTCGAATTCGGGATAGTCTTCGGCGCACTCCCCCGACTCGGATTGGTCGGAAACGTCCTGCTTGCCGGCGTCCTTCAGCAGGCTACGCAAATTGGTGGCGGCCAGTTGCAATCCAAAAAGCATCAGCCGGCCGCGCTTTTCGCTAAGCAGGCCGGCGGTCATCGCATCCAGCACTTGCATGATGGCGACCTGCACCGATGTCTTGTTATCCAGCAGGGGCAAGACGATACGATAGGGCTCGCGCTGCGCCACGGCGCGCGCCATGCGCATGCGGCGTCCCAACGAGCGCAGATGATGACGGCAGTATTCCCGCCCGTGCAGCGCGGGAGCTTGACAGTAGAAGCCGTCCTCTTTTTTGTGACGGCAGTGTTTGGATAACATGCGACCCTCTTTCTCGCGGTATTCGCGTTGTTCGCTGTTCGCTCTTCGCCAGAGGCGGCATCCGCGGGAAGACCTCAGTCCTGTTCGGGATGTCATCTGACCGAGGAGCTTGCAGGCTCCTTGTGATGTCATCGCCACCGAGGACTCGGTAGTCTCTTTCCTGATGTCATCCCGACCGAGGGCTTTCGTCCCTCGCCGCTGTCATCCCGACCGAGGAATTTATTCCGAGCGGAGGGACCTGCGGTTCGAAAGCGAACAGCGTCAAGTTTTGGAGGGTCTTGTTGTTGTGAGCAACTAGCGACTGGCGCGGACTTCGCGCATTCAGCGATTCGGAAACCGCTGTAGTTACCAGTCAATGGATGCCCCATTCTTTCGCCGTCTTTCGCGAAAGGGTGGGCACCTACCACATGGTTTCAACCTAAGCACAAATGAGGGGAAATGTCAGTGATGTTGGGCACAGGGTAGTGGCTCAGTTTGAAATTTGCGGCGTTGCCTGAGGCGTAGGTGGGGGAGTGATCGGCTTACGTCCCACGAGGTAATCAAGCCCAAGGTCTAAAATGGAAGGGATCGCTCGTCGCGAGATGTATCCCGCCTTCCTTCGGAGACGACTTTTATCTAACGCCCTTAGTTGGTCCGTAAGGGCAACCCGAATTATCGAAGGGTTACCGTCCACCATTGTGATTTCATCTGAGGGAATTTGAATCAAGTGCCCTCCCGATTTCTCGATATGCCTTGAAAGCGGGAGGCCGACTACACATCTTCCCCGATGGCATCGAGGTACGGATATGATGACCCATATCCGGTCGCCCCTCTGTTGGGAACCTACCGTGTCCGTGACTTGTGGGTCTGGGTTACAGCAATAGAGATCGCCTTGGTTCGTCGGAACGCTTTAGAGTAGTCTCGGGGGTGGATGACGGCTGGAAAAATGCCCCGAGCGTGCCAACTTCAGAAGGAGCGCACGCTTCCCTAGAAGACATTTCTAATACTGCTGCGGTCGTCCCCATTCGTTTCGTTCCCTTCCCGTCCCGTATGGTAAGTCCCAGTATCGCAGTTTTGGCCTAACGGGCGACCTGGACGTGGGCGGCTTCGATCTCGTGCACAATCTGCTCGGCCGCCTGGGCTGCGCCGGGAGCGTCAAGGATGGGGCGGCCGACGACGAGATAGGTAGCTCCGGCGGCGATGGCGTCACTGGGAGTGACCACTCGCGCCTGGTCGCCAGCGGCTGAGCCTGCGAGACGGATTCCCGGCGTGACGATGACGAAATCTTCGCCCAGCTCGCGCCGCAGCGCTTGCGCTTCCTGGGCTGAGGCGACGAGGCCCCCGCAACCGGCGGCGCGCGCGAGCGCTCCCAGCCGCAGTACCTGGGCCGGGACGTTGCCGGCGATGCCCAGTTCCGGCAGGTCGGAATCCGACAGGCTGGTTAGGACGGTGACGGCGAGAACTATGGGTGCGGCAGAGGACTGCGCCGCGGCCTCGGCCGCGGCCTTCAGCATCTTGCTGCCGCCGGAGGCGTGGACGGTCATCATGCTGACGCCCAGGTCCGCCGCCGCCTTGACGGCTGCGGCGACGGTGTTGGGGATGTCGTGAAACTTGAGGTCGAGAAACACCTTCCGGCCGGAGGACACCAGGTCACGCACAACCTGGGGCCCTTCGGCCGTGAAGAGTTGTTTCCCGATCTTGTAAGTGGTTGCGGCCCCGCCGAGGGTTTGGACGACTCGACGGGCCTGGGTGGCGCCCGGGACATCAAGCGCCACGATGAGCCGATCCCGTGGTTGCAGCATCGGCTCCAAGTTTACCGCATTAGGACAGGATTACTGCGGACTTTCGTTCTGCGCGATGACTGGCGTCTCGATCACGTCCAGCCGGACGGGATGTACACCGCCCATATCGAGCATTTTGGCCGCAGTGTAGGACAGGTCAATGATCCGACTCTTCAGGACTGGACCACGGTCGTTGATACGAACAACGACGGAGCGGTCGGTCTTAAGATCGGTGACCTTGACCCAGGAACCGATGGGTAACGTGCGGTGCGCCGCAGTGAATTGATACATGTCGAACGGCTCGCCGCTTGCAGTCTGTTTATGCTGAAAGATGCGACCGTACCACGAAGCCTTTCCTACCTGGAACTTCCGGGTCTTGATCGGCTGAATGGTTTCCTGAGTCTGTCCTGGGGTCCCTATTCGCGATTCCGGTGTGCTATTACCGGGTGCCGCACCCAGCGCGGTGGTGAAAACTAACCCCGCCGCGACCTGGCTGAGTACTCGTAACATTAAACACCTCTTATCGTTAAGTTGGTCCTCCGTGACATATCCAATAATTCTATTGACGGCCGGAAGCGGGAGTCAACCCACAAAGGTCGTATAATTAGCTAAGACATTATTTATCAATAGCTTAGCGGAGCAAAATAAAGTGGAAAATGGAGACTGTCACGGTCTCGAAAGGTCATTTTCCGGCAGCCGGCCATTCGGCAGATGGCAGCTAATTGGCAGGGGAAATTGCGCCGAGCCGTCTGCTTTTGCGGTACATTCAGTTCATGAGAGTGCCGCCGGTTGTGCTGAGCATCGCCGGATATGACCCTTCGTCGGGAGCCGGCGTGACCGCCGACCTCAAAACGGCGGCGGCGCACGGCTGCTACGCCGTGACTTGCATTACGGCGCTGACCGTCCAGACCAGCCAGGGAGTGTTTGAGGTGCAGCCGCTGGATCCCGAGTTGGTGCGGCGAACCTTGGGCGCCCTGGCAGAAGACCTGGATATCGCCGCCGTGCGGGTAGGGATGCTGGGCTCGGCAACGGTGGCCTCAACCGTGGCTAACATGTTGAAGAGGCTTGAGTTACGTAATATTGTGGTGGATCCGGTGCTGCGTTCGTCGTCGGGCGCGGCTCTGCTGGAGGAGCGGGGGTCGGAGGTTCTTCGGGAGGAACTGCTGCCGCTCGCCGACGTCATCACACCCAATGTGGATGAGGCCGCCGTGTTGGCTGGCAGCGGGGCGCCGCCGCTCGACCGTCCCTGGGAGGATCTGTTGCCTTGGCTGCGGACGACTGCGGCCGAGCTCCGGAGGCTGGGCAGCCGGGCGGTTGTCATCACTGGCGGGCACTTGCAGCAGGCCAACGACTACCTCAGCTACGTCGGGGACGGGAGGGTGAGGGAGGAAATTTTTCCGGGCGTCCATCTGGAATCCCGGTCCACGCATGGAACCGGATGCGCCTTTGCGACATCGATCGCTTGCCAATTGGCGCTGGGCCGGGAACTGCCCGAGGCGGTGCGGACCGCCAAGGAACATGTGCGGAAGGCGGTCGAGTCGGCGTATCCGCTGGGCAAGGGGATTGGGCCGATCAACCACAAGGTTTAGGCTGGCGGTCTTTACAAGGTACTGAAAAAGTCCCAGGAAATCGATTCCTCGTGGCCTGAAGCCCACTCGGAATGACCAAAAACATAAATGACTCGTACGGCGCACCTGAAGGTGCCTCCCTTCAAAACGCTCTGCAACGCGACGTTTTCAGTAACCTGTTGTAGGCGAGGAAGGCAAGGTCAGACGGCTTGACCCCCACACACGCAGCAATCCGGTCATTGTTTCTCGACGGCCCGGCGGGGCGGTTGGAAGCCCTGCTGAATGTTGGCTGGCCGACGGCCACGCATGCGGGACTGGTCTGCCATCCGCATCCCGTGTTCGGCGGAACGATGCATAATAAGGTGGTCTTCCACGCCATGAAGGCGCTGCACTCCGTCGGGTTTCCGGTGCTGCGATTCAACTTCCGCGGCACGGGGCTCAGCGCCGGCCAGCACGACGACGGGCGGGGTGAGGTCGCCGACGTCCAAGCCGCTCTGGCGTGGCTGAAGAGCGAGTTTGGGCTGCCGGTCGTGTTCGCGGGATTCTCCTTTGGCGCCGCCACCGGCCTGCGCGCCTGCTGTCCCGATCCCGACGTGCGGGGGCTCATCTCGCTGGGAACACCGGTTGCTGCAGACGGACGTATCTACTCGTTTTCGTTCCTGCGGGAGTGCGCCAAGCCGAAGCTGTTTGTCAGCGGCGATCACGACAGGTTCGGCCCCCACGAAGCGCTGGAGCAGGTGGTGGAAGCGGCGGCTGACCCGAAGGAGTTAGTGTTCGTCCCCGGAGACCATTTCTTCGAAGGCCACCTCGGCGAAATGCGGATGACGCTGGAGAGCTGGCTACACGAGCAGGGGTTTTAGCGATGAGGTAGAGCGGGCGTCACGCACGGGCCTTATCGAGCATCGCTTCCCAGATACCTTGGGATTTGAGGATGAGTTCAATGGCTTCGCGGACCGCGCCGTGACCGCCGTGGGCCTTGGTTGTATAGTGCGCGGCTTCTTTTACTTCAGGGGCAGCATCACCCACGGCGACGGCGAGACCAACCCGGCGCAGCAAGGGGATATCCGGAAGATCGTCGCCGATAAACGCAACCGCGGAATCGGGGACGCCCGCTTTTTGAACGATGTCTTCGTAGGCCGGCATCTTTAACGGCTGCTTCATGTAAATAAACTCCATCTTCATTTCGTGGGCCCGGCGCAGCAAGGCGGCACTTTCGCGGCCGGTAATGCAGCCCGTACGCAGACCTGCGGTTTGCGCGAGAGTGAGGCCCTGGCCATCATGCGCGTCAAAGGCTTTGATTTCGAGGGCGGTGCCGTCGAGTTGCGACAGCAGAGTGACACTACCATCCGTCATCGTGCCGTCCACATCCATGAGGAGCACCTTGATCTGCGCCGCCCGCTTCTTGAGTGCGGGAGAAATTTTGAAAACAGGAGCCAAAGCAACCCTCCGACCGCAAGAAAAGACGAGTTTACCTTATGGCCTAATCGCTACCGCCCATTTTCCTGGCTTCCGGAAGGCCTGGCTGTACATGGTTCAGGGTGCGTCCGGCAAGAGCAACATTCGGCCGCTAACCCGCCGTTGTTCGAACGCAGCATGGGCTTGCGCGGCTTCGGCCAGAGGGTAGGTGTGTTCGATGCGGACGGAAAGTTGCCCACCGTTTATCCATGACACAAACTGCCGCAAATACTGCGGGTACTCGTTGAGGTAGGGCAGACCGTTGGTGCGGGTGATAAACAGAGAACCTTTGTCCTGAAGGGTCATCAGGTCGAAGGGAGGCACGTATCCGCTGGACTGGCCGTAGAGCACCAGGTATCCGGCGGGAGCAAGGCTGTCGAGACTGGCGTTGAACGTATCTTTGCCAACACCGTCGTAAACGACGCGCACTCCCTGGCCTTGGGTAATCCGTCTGGCTTCCTTTGCGATATCAGTCTGCGTGGAGATGATGATCTCGTCGGCCCCAGCCTCCTTGACAAATCCAGCTTTGCCTTCGCTTGACGTGACACCGATGACGCGACCCTGGCGAATCTTTGCCATCTGACAAAGCAAGAGTCCCATCCCTCCAGCCGCCGCATGAATCAGGCACCAGTCTTGTTGTTTTATGGGATATGCAAAGTGAGTAAAGGCATACGCCAGGAATCCCTGGTTCATGCCGGCCGCCGCCAGGGGCAGGGAGATTTGGTCTGGGATGGGAATGAGCCATCGGGCTGGAACTACGGCATGTGTGGCATAGGAGCTGCCGGCAAAGACAACGCGATCTCCCGCGGCGAACTTGGTGACGTCGGGACCGAGCGCTTCAATCACTCCGGCCCCTTGGCTTCCGAGAGTCGCCGGTAGCTGCGGTTCGTTCGCGCTTTTGTAAAAAGCCTGCCCGGCCAGTTCGCCGCGACGCTTCTGAACATCAAGGAAGTTGAGGCTGGCAGCGTGGACGCGAACCAGCACCTGTCCCGGACCCGGGACAGGCGTGGGCAGCTCCTCCAAGCGCATGACTTCCGGCCCTCCATACGTGTGAATGCGAATGGCATGCATATCGGTATCGGCATCCTCCCATGGACAATCCAGCTTACTCGCGATGACCTACCGCTCACAGCTTATAATCTCTCCGACATGCCCACTTCGCCGCTACCTAGGGAAGACCTGCGCGAAATGCGCGACCGCGCCCGCGAGATGTTTGACCACGCCCTGCTGGAGTGCAGCATCCCACACGCCTTTGCCCAGCACGTGCAGTACGAAGACGGCCAACTGCGCGTCGGCGAGGACTCCTACGGTCTGAAATCGTTCGAGCGCGTGCTGGTGGTCTCCATCGGCAAAGCAGGTCACAGCATGGCCGCGGCGTTCAGCAGCATTGTGGACACCGGACTCACCGGCATCATCGATTGCCCCAACTTGCCGCCCGCGCAGCTCTTCGGCTTCCGCTATTTCACCGGCGGACACCCTTCGCCGAATGAAGATTCGCTGCGCGCGGGGGATGCCATCCTGCGATTAGTGGCCGGATCGTCGCCGCGTACGCTGGCCGTGTTTCTTATCAGTGGTGGGGCCTCGGCCATCGCCGAGAAGCCCATCATCGCAGGCATTTCGCTGGCGGATGTCGTCGAAACCTACAGGGCGCTGGTGCATTCGGGAGCGCCCATAGCGGAGATCAACGCGGTTCGCAAGCACCTGTCAGCGCTCAAAGGCGGACGGCTGGCGCGGGCCGCGGCGCCGGCGTGTCAAGTTTCGGTTCTGGTGTCCGACGTGCCGGAGAATTCGCTGGATGCGCTGGCTTCCGGGCCGACCATGCCCGACACCACAACGGTCGCCGATTGTTACGCCATCGTCGAGCGCTACAACCTGCTGCAACGTTTTCCAGCGAGTGTGCGCACGTTGTTCGAGCGCGGCCCGTTGGAGGAAACGCCGAAGCAGGGCGATCCCGCTTTCGGGGATTCGCACTACACCACGGTGCTGTCGAATGCGACGGCCAGCGATGCGGCGGTGGAGAGCGCGGTGCTGGGCGACTTTGCGATCGAAGTGGACAACCGTTGCGACGATTGGGACTTCCAGCGCGCCGGCGATCACTTGCTGGGGCGGTTGCGCGAGTTGCGCCGAGGCGTGTCCCGCGCCTGCCTCATTTCCGGCGGTGAGGTCACGGTGAAGGTGGCAGCGAAGTCCGGCGTTGGCGGGCGCAATCAGCAATTCGCGCTCTATTGTGCGCAGAAGATTGCGGGCGAGAAGATCACCGTATTGAGCGCAGGCACGGACGGCATTGATGGCAACAGTCAGGCCGCAGGCGCGGTAGTGGACGGCACCACCGTGGAGCGCGCGCGGCAGCACGGCTTCGATGTGGCGCAGGCGCTGGCAGATTTCGATGCCTTCCCGCTGCTGGACGCTATCGGCGATGCCATCATCACTGGGCCCACAGGCAACAACGTCCGCGATCTGAGGATATTGCTGGCGTACTAGAGTTTGCATTCACCACGGAGAGACGGAGGACACGGAAGGTTTTCTTTTTTGCGAAGTTTTCTCCGCGATTTCCGTGCCTCCGTGGTGGATGGTGCAGAGCAATGATTCGCTATGGCATTGTCGGATTCGGCCTGCACGCCGTGAAGCGTGTGATGCCGGGATTCCATCGCGCTTCGCGCTGCCGCGTCGTTGCCTTGTCGCGGCGTGATTTGGGGCAGGCGCAAGCATCGGCGCGTCAGTTCCGGATCGAGCACGCTTTCGCATCGACTGCCGATCTGTGCGGCTGTCCAGAGGTCGATGTGGTTTACGTTTGCAGCCCGGATGCGCTCCATTGCGCGGATGTGCTGACTGCGGTGCAGTACCGCAAACCTGTATTGTGCGAAAAACCGATGGCGATGAACGCCAACCAGGCCCGCACCATGGTGAAAGCGGCCCGCGACGCTGGCGTGACTCTGGGAGTGGCGCAGGTCATGCGCTTCGAAGAGAGTGTGAGGCTCATTCGGGAGCGGATTGTGGAGGGAGCGATTGGGCGCCCACAGGTGGCGAGCGCTAGTTTCTTTGTCCCGATGTTGACGAGCGCTCGAACTTGGGCCGCCAATCCGAAGCTGGCTGCGGGAGGCCCCATGTCCGACATCGGAGTGCATTGCATGGATGCGCTGCGTTTCGTGCTGAGCGATGAAGTGCGGACGGTTTCAGCGCGAGCGCATTACGATTCGCACTCCGCCCTGGAAGCTTCCGCAGCGGTGCTGTTGGAGTTCAGCGGGGGAATGCTGGGGACGGTGTCGGTTTCAGCGCGCAGTCCCTACCAGACGCATCTGGAAGTGGCGGGCGAAAATGGGCGGCTGTCGGCGCAATACGCTTTCACCATGGAGCGTGCGGTAACCGTGGAACTGCGGCGCGGAGTCGAGTTGGTGGAGAGCAGGGAGGTGTCGAACGCCGACGTCTATGCGGTGCAGGTGGACGCCTTTGCCGCAGCCACAGAAGCGGGGCGCGAGTTCGAGATTCCCGGCGAAGAGGGAGTGAAGAACCAGCTTATTTTGGACGCCGCGTTCCGTAGCGTTAAGAGCGGGAGGACGGAATTCGTGTGATCCCCCTCCTCGCTTCTGTCGAAAATCATTCACCACGGAGACACGGAGGACACGGAGTCTTGGTTTCTACGGATTCTTCTCCGTGATCTCTGTGCCTCTGTGGTTAATTTCATCCCTATGGCCGGTTTAGAATCATGCCCTCATGGCACGCGATTCCGAGAAGAAAGAAAAAGACATCCTGAAATTGCTGCCGCCGCCGAAGCGGCCGCCCAGGCTCACGTCGCGGCGGATCGGCATCCATACCTCGACTGCCGGCGGAGTTGCCAACGCCGCCGAGCGCGCTTATCGCCTGGGCTGCAATGCCTTCCAGATCTTTTCCTCCAGCCCGCGGCAGTGGGCGCCGTATGAGCTGGCGCGCTCGCAATGCGAAGAGATGACGCGCCTGCGCAAGCTTTATGACCTGACGCCGCTGGCCATTCATGCTAACTACCTGGTGAATCTCGCGGGAGGAAATCCTGAGTTTCACGCGAAATCCATCGCAGCGTTTCGTGGCGAAGTGGAGCGGGCGCTGGCGCTCGGAGCTGAGTTTCTGGTGCTGCACCCCGGCTCGTTCCGCGGCAGCAGCCGCGAAGAAGGTTTGCAGCGGGTCGCGCTGGCCATCGAAGAGGCCGTGGACGGGCTCGATCTGAAGTCTCCTACGCAGGCAAAACCAGCTTGGGTGGGGCACCCGCCGCTGCGCATCCTCATCGAAAACACGGCGGGATCGGAGTTCTCGCTGGGCGGCAACTTCGAGCAGGTGGCGGAGCTGCTGTACCTGCTCGGCGGGTTCGTGCCCTCGGGCGCCTGCCTTGACACCTGCCACACCCACGTCGCCGGATACGACATCGTGAGTGACGAGGGATATGCCGACACGCTTGACCAGCTCGAGCGCACCATCGGGCTGAAGAATGTTTACGTCTGGCATTGCAATGACGCCAAGGCTGAGCGCGGCTCCAAGCTCGACCGGCATCAGCACATTGGGAAGGGAAGCATCGGGCTGAAGACTTTTCGCCGCCTGCTGAATGACCCGCGGCTGGCGCATGCGGCGTTCATCGCCGAGACGCCGATTGACGAGCCGCTGGACGATCTGTCGAATGTAAATGCGCTGAAGAAGCTGGTGAGAGGTGCGGTGCGCAGGTAGCAGTTGGCCCCGCGGAAACCGCCATCATCACGGTGTCATCGTGAGCGGACGAACCTTCGCTCAGTGTCGCGATACCCGTCCCCGCACCAGTTGCGCGTCCCCTGCTTAGCGCTGGCAAGTGGCACCACATTCAAAGGTACGTAAATGCCAATCACAGCACTCACAGCTATACATCACACCCTGCGTCACGTGGTGGCGCGTGATTCGGATCACTGCGCACTATGATCAAAATGTTCTAACATTACAACGGCGGAGTGCAGCGGATACCTCCTATTCAGAGGGGTGGAACCGACCACACTCGGAATAGGTGGTGGGCAAATGAAGCAGTCAGGTAGCGATGCGAATGTGTCCGTAACCCATCGATCACCGGGGCCGCTGCGGCGGATCCATCTCCAGGACTACGCGCTGGCTATCCTTGCCGTCGGTGTCGCATTAGGGGCATCGCTGGTCCTTGAGCATTTCCACTTCCGCGTCCCTTCCGCGCTTTTGCTGCTGTTTGCGGTGGCCATAAGTTCCTGGTATGGGGGGCCAGGACCTGCGGCGTTGGCGGTGCTCCTCTCCGCAATCACTTTCTACTGGTACTTCGTGCAGCCCGTCCGCACCTTCTACATCTACTGGTCCCAGGTCCCGTATTTCATCCTCTTTACGGCGTTCGCTGCGCTCGTGTCCTGGTTGGGCACGGTTCGGCGGCGCGTCGAGGCTGATCTGCGCCAGAGTCGCGATGTGCTGCGAGAGCAAGCAAGCCCTGTGAGTCCGGCCGTGAGACTTGCAGTTATTTACGCTTTCTTCGGGGCGCTGTGGATCCTCTTGTCGGACCGCCTTTCGTTCTACCTTGTGTCCGACCTCCAAGTGGCCGAACGGCTGCAGACCTACAAGGGCTGGTTCTTTATCGCGGTGACCGCGGTGTTGCTGTGGTTGCTGGCGAAACGGTTCCTCAGCCAAGTTCGTATGGCGGAGGAGGGCTTGCATCGTTTGAATCGCAAATTGCAGGCGATCAGCAACTGCAACCAGACCCTCCTGCGCGCCACCGATGAGCAGAGCCTGCTGGGACAAATCTGCCGGATCGTCTGCGAGGAGGCGGGCTACCGCATGGCGTTTGTGACCTATGCCGAACACGACGAGGCCAAAAGCGTGCGCCCTGTCGCGTGGAGCGGGGCCGAGGAAGGATACCTCGCAACCGCCGCCTTCACCTGGGCGGACACGGAGCTTGGACGCGGCCCCACCGGAGTGGCCATCCGGAGCGGGGAATGTTGTTGCAGTCAGGATCTCGCAACGGATCCTCGATTTGCGCCCTGGCGGGAGAGCGCTTTGCAGCGCGGTTTTCGTTCCGGCATCGCTGTGCCGCTCAAGGACGAACAGGCCCATGCCTTCGGAAGTTTTACTATTTTTTCCGCGCAGCCCGACGCTTTCACGCTGGAGGAGATTGGGCTTCTTGAGGAACTGGCTGGCGACCTGGCGTTCGGCATCGTCACCCTGCGTTCCCAGGCCGCACGCAAACGGGCCGAGGAAGCGCAGCGCGAGAGCGAGACGCGCTTCCGCACGTTTGTGGACCACGCCGGCGACGCCCTCTTTGTCTACGATCTCGAGAAACGGACCGTTATTGATGTGAACCGGCAGGCCTGCGAGAGCATGGGTTACACGCGACAGGAACTGATCGGGAAGACGCCGGACGCCCTTCACCTGGAATCGTATCAAGCGGAGATGGAATTTGTGGTCGAGCGGGCGGCGACGGGTGAGACCGTCGTCGACACACATTGGCATCGGCGAAAGGATGGGTCAACGTTCCCTGTCGAAGCACACACCACTCTAGTTTCGTATGGCGGGCATGGTTTTGTGCTGACGGTCTGCCGCGACATCACGGATCGCTTGCGGGCCGAAGAAGCTATCCGTCAGAGCGAAAGGCAGCTTCGGGATGTAATTGAAGGGATCCCGGCGATCGCCTCGACCCTTCGCCTGGATGGATCCGTTGAATTCATCAATAAACGATGGCAGGAATATACGGGTATGTCGGCGGAAGGGTCAGTAGGCCCGGAATGGCAAAGTGCTGGTCACCCCCAGGACATGGACCATTATCTCGAGAAGAGGCGTGCCGCACTAGCCAGTGGGGATCCATTCGAGGATGAGGCTCGTATCCGTTCTAGAGATGGAAAATACCGTTGGTTCCTGCTGCGTGGAGTGCCCCTGCGGGATGAACGAGGAAATATAGTCAGGTGGTACGCAACCGCGATTGACATTGAGGATCGCAAGCAGGCGGAAGAAATGCGCCTAGAAGAGCGGGTCCGCGAGCGGACACGCATTGCTCGAGAGCTACACGATACTCTGTTGCAGAGTTTTCAGGGAACGTTACTTCATTTTCAAGTTGCTTCTAGCCTGTTGCCCACCCGCACGGCTGAAGCCAAGGAGAGGCTTGATAGTGCAATTGACATGGCTGCGCAAGCGATTACCGAAGGCCGTGATGCGATACAGGGGCTGCGCTCACCCGAGTTCGAAATCAACGGCCTGGCAGTCGCTATAAGGACCTTTGGAGAGAGTCTTGCAGCCGATCGCGGAGACGATGGCTCTCCCGTATTCCAGGTCGAGCTTGTAGGCGTTGCCCGTGAGCTGGATCCGACTTTTGCCGGCGAGGTTTACCGCATTGCCATCGAGGCCCTCCGCAATAGCTTCCAACACGCCGAAGCGCGGCAGATAAAGGTAGAGATCCACTACGAAGAAAATGAATTCAGGGTTCTGGTTCGGGATGACGGAAAGGGGATCGACTCAAAATCCTTGGCCGCTGAGGGCCGCCAAGGACACTATGGCTTGCATGGCATGCGCGAACGGGCCAAACTGATTGGGAGTGAAATAGCGATCCGTAGTGAGGTCGGCGCGGGCACAGAAGTCGAGCTCCGAGTTCCTGCCGTCACCGCATAGCTGCTCAGGCCGACACCTAGAAACCGCTCCGCGCTCAGGATGACACTTCAAACGCTCTGTAACTCAGTAGCCCCCGGCGTCTTCCACGAAATGGTACTCGCCATCGAGGACACCCGAAGCGTCTCCCGCCTGGGCGGCCTCCGGATTGCGGATGAACTCCTGGGCCTTCTCCACGCTGGCAACCTCGAAGAGGAAGAAAACATTGTTGGGTTCCTGAACGCCGCGCCAGAGATGCATCAGTCGAAGGCCGGCGTGCTGGTGGGCTTTGGTGTGAGACGCAAAAACGGCCTTCCACTGCGAGAAATCCGCGACGCGATTGCGACAAAGCAGATAAGTCATCGGCATCTCCACTGGGAATGTTTGTGTCGCCGCTACGCGGCTCCGTTTTTCTATCCGCTCTGAACCGCGGGCTTACGCCCACGGCTCAAACAAATGGCGCCGCTGCGCGGCTACGCGCTGATCCTAGGTCAGCGCCAGTGGGTTCCACATGTCTACCCTAGCGCGTTCCAGGCTGTAAAATCGAAGTTTATCCAAAATTTCTCCTCACGAACCCTTTATGTCGGAATCCGAAGTTCAGCAGCCGAAGGCTACGCCGCTCACCGAAGCCCTAATTCGCACCGAGCGCTACGACCCGCAGGCGGTCGAGCAGAAATGGTTCGAGCGCTGGGCGCGGAATCCCGAACTGTATCGCGCCGAGCCTTTCACCACCATGCGCCAGAAGTACTACGTCCTGGAGATGCTGCCCTATCCGTCGGGTGCGCTGCACATGGGCCACGTGCGCAACTATTCCATCGGCGACGCGCTGGCACGCTACATGTGGATGCAGGGCCACAACGTCCTTCACCCCATGGGCTGGGACTCGTTCGGGTTGCCCGCGGAGAATGCGGCCATCCAGAACCAGACGCCGCCGCGCGAGTGGACCCTGGGCAATATTGCCAAGATGAAAGCGCAGATGAACCGCCTCGGCTTTGCCTATGACTGGTCGACCGAGGTCACCACCTGCCTGCCGGAGTATTACCGCTGGAACCAGTGGTTCTTCCTGAAGTTTCTGGAGCGCGGTCTGGCGTACCGCAAGAAAAGCAAAGTCAACTGGTGTCCGCAATGCGCCACCGTGCTGGCCAACGAGCAGGTGCTGCCCAACGGCTGCTGCTGGCGGCACGAAACGACGCTGGTGGAGCAGCGCGAGCTGGAGCAGTGGTTCCTGCGCATCACGGATTATGCCGACGAACTATTGCTGGGCTTGGACAAGCTGCAAGGCTGGCCGGAAAAGGTCCGCACCATGCAGCGTAACTGGATCGGGCGCAGCGAGGGCACGCTGGTCGATTTCAAACTTGATCGGCCTGCCGGGCCGGCGGGCGATAAAATTTCCGTATTCACCACGCGCGTGGACACCATCTTCGGCGCCACATCGCTGCAACTCGCACCCGAACATCCCATGGTCGCAGACTTGACGGCCGACAATCCTGACCTGCTGGCCAAGGTTGAGGACCTGAAGACCGAGCAGCGCAAGGCGAAGGAAGCCGGCGACATCGGCGCCATCGAGAAGCACGGCGTGTTTACGGGGCGCTACGCCATCAATCCCTTCAACGGCGAACGGGTGCCCATCTGGGTGGCGAACTATGTTCTGCTCGACTACGGCACCGGCGCCATCATGTCGGTGCCGGCGCATGACGAGCGTGACTACGAATTCGCCAAGAAGTATGGGCTGGACATTCGGGTTGTGATCCTGCCGCGACGAGAGGGTGACGCTCCCGATGGCTCACCTAACGAACCGGTGTTGCCGTTCACTGACGCCAATAGCCTGCTGATTAACTCCGGTGAGTTCACCGGAATGCCGTGCCAGGAAGCAATCGAGAAGATGTCAAAGTATGCGGAAGAACATGGCTTCGGCAAAGCAACTATAACCTATCGTCTGAAGGATTGGGGAATCAGCCGCCAACGCTATTGGGGCACGCCGATCCCGATTATTTACTGTCCCGGGTGCGGCATCGTTCCGGTGCCCGAGAAGGACTTGCCGGTCCTGCTGCCGGAGAACGTTGACATCACGTTGACGGGCGGCTCGCCGCTCGGCCGCGTTCCGGAGTTCGTCAACGTGAAGTGTCCGAAGTGCGGGGGCGCAGCGCTTCGCGAAACCGAC
>Ga0074045_10002996_pt1 | contig 15342 bp, 10 predicted proteins | sample BogForMeECP23OM2_FD_94442 | JGI IMG/M metagenome (GOLD analysis project Ga0074045, IMG submission 94442) | Bog forest soil microbial communities from Calvert Island, British Columbia, Canada - Bog Forest MetaG ECP23OM2 | ecosystem: Environmental > Terrestrial > Soil > Wetlands ...
CTGGGGCGCGCTGACCGGCGAGGAAATTCGCCAGCTCGACGCGCGCTGCCAGCAACTTGGCATTGACCTCGTGCCCAACCAAAATTCCTTCGGCCATTTGCGGTATTTTTTGGAGCATCCCCGGCTTAAAAAACTGGCCGAGGTCTCCGGACCTTACCCCGACTACAGCGGCGAATTTGTCTGCCGTCCTTCGACGCTCGCGCCGGATCACCCCGGCGCCCTGCCCTTCCTGCGCAAGCTCTACGATGAACTGCTGCCGAACTTCAGGAGCCGCTTTTTCAACGTTGGTTGCGACGAGACATTCGATCTCGGCCGTGGTCGGAGCAAAAAACTCTGCGCGCGTTTGGGCAAAGGGCGGGTCTATCTCGATTTCCTGAAAAAAATCCACCGGGAGGTTTCGACGCGCGGCAAACGGATGATGTTTTGGGGCGACATCATTTTGACATACCCAAAACTCATCAAAGAATTGCATTCGTTTGGTGTCCCGCCTTCAGGCGGTCTTCGGGGCAAACCCTGCAAACCGCCTGAAGGCGGGACACCGAACCTCATTGCCCTAAACTGGGGTTATGAAGCGAACCATCCGTTCGATCGCGAAATGGCGTTATTCGCCAGGGCAAAAATCCCATTTTACGTCTGTCCCGGCACTTCAACCTGGCAAACCTTGATTGGGCGGCATGACAACGCACTGGCCAACCTGCGCGCCGCCGCCCAAGCCGGGCGCAGGCACGGGGCCATTGGTTATCTCATCACCGATTGGGGCGACGGCGGGCATCCGCAACCGCTGGCCGTCAGTTACCTCCCCTACCTGGCCGGCGCGTCACTGAGTTGGTGCGCCAAAACCTTTGACGAGGCAAAATTGATTCCAGTTTTGAGCCGCGATGTTTTCAAGGATCCGACCGGCAACGCGGCCAAAGCGGCTTTCGCGCTCGGCCGGGCGCATCGCAAACTGAAATTCACCGTCCCCAACGAAACGCCGCTGGGAACCGCCATCACCGCGCCGCCGCCGGAACAGCACGAATTGTTTTGCCGGAACGGATTGAAACATCACGAGTGGATTTCCGGCAAAAACATTTGCACCACCTTGAAGGAAATTGAAAAGCAGCGCGCTGTTCTAAACTCAGGTAGGGCGCGGTGTCCTCACCGCGCCGAAAACGGCGGGCTGGGGACAGCCCGCCCTACCCAATCAAAAATCTTGGTGCGCGAACTGGATTTGGCCGCGCGCATGGCCGCCCAGTCGTGCCAGTTCATGCTATGGCAGCAGGCGCGGGCCGCGGGAAAAAATTCCGAGGCAAAACGCCTGGCCCGGGCGGGCATCCGCGAACTGCGAAAACTGGAGAAGGATTTCAAAGCCTGCTGGCCATTGCGAAACAAGGCCACACCGCAACATTGCTCGGCGTTTTTAAAATGGCGGATCCGGGATTATCGCCATTCACCCGGGTTATCTTTGTAGGAGTCGAGGTAACGAGACTCATATTTGGGGAACTGTAATAACGAAGCTGTCGTTTGCCCTCGATTTGAACTATTAAGTAATCCTTAATCGTTGTCGCTTCAGTTAGCTCCTATTTCAAAGCAACCTACTCGGCGGTGCACATCACAAGCTATATCGAACTCCCTTTGCTGCTGATCGCGTTCGGTCGGTCCAAGGCGAGTCCAAGTCGAGGTATCGTTTGCATCTGCGGAAATATCAAATCCGTACGGAACATTAATCCCAACCAGATCGGAGATTAAATAGCGGTCGTGCATCTTCTCCCATAGAAAGACGGTCGCTTTCAATCCTGCACCAGCCAAGAGATTGCTCCACACCTCAAAATCAGCTATCCACTGTGCCAAACCCTGAACCTGATTCTGTCCATTTATTCTTCTCCAGCTCGCGCGATGAATTTCAATGAGCGGACGGAAATCATTGATTCTGGTGGCCAAAAGCAAATGTGGAAATTCACGGTAATTATCAGCCAATGGGTCAATGTATGCGTCAATGAACATCAAAGAATTCGAGTGGTGCAAAATCAAATCAAGTGCTCGCAAATAGTCTGCCGTTGTTCGGTTGACAAATTTGGATGGGGAACGCTCTCCCCACCAACCTGTTTGGTTCAAACGTTCAATGGATACGACTGGGTTGTCTGTGTAAATGTCGGCCAGTTCCCGCTGTGTGATGATCGCACGGCAAGGGTAAGTTGTATGAAATTTCTGTCCCTCCCATAACCACTCTTCGTCATTTTCCGGGTCGGCTGGCAACTGCGGCGGTGCAATAATTAAACGGCGGTTTTTTCTGGCAAATGTCAGAAATCGTTTTGCGAGCGGACCAACTGCATCCGTTGCCTGACTCCATCTGCCGTTACGCATGTCGGCAAAAATCCCCTCGGCGCGACACAGGTCATTCAAACAACCGATGCCAAGCTCCAGCGCCACCGTGCTCGATGAACGGGCTTCGGCCAGTGCCTCGGGAGTCATGGCAAATCGCGCAATCATGTCAGCGAAAAAGTTCGCGATAGCCTTCCTCGAAAAATCCGCCCGGCCACGCTTTGACCAGTTCGCCGATTTCGTTCAGTGGCATTTCGCGAATGATGCTCCTGGCTCCGTCCGGTTCGACATACAACACGGACACGTCCTTGTTCGTAATCGGCGTGCATCCTTTCGGCAGGGTTTTCAAATGAGTTTCACGGATGCGACGCATGATGCGCAAAATCAGGTGCTCGCTGTGCGTTTCGATTAAAAAGGTGTTCTTTCGCATGCCCAACGCCGACTCAATGAACACGTCGCCGAGTTCCGCCTGCAAGGCCGGATGCAAATGTATTTCAGGTTGTTCAATGGCAACGATCTTTGCCGCGTCCGCATACGCGTGAACCAGCACCGGTAAAACTTGGCTGACGCCGATGCCCACGTCCCGGTGCGTTACCGGCGTGTTGTTGCGCAAATCCAGAAGAACCAGTTCGTCGTATTTTTCGCCGACTCGCTCCCGCATCGTCTTCAAGATGTTTTGCGCTTCGGCTTGTGGATTTTTGATGCCAAACCCGGGCGGCTCGCCGTCATATTCGTGCCCAGCGGAATCAACCCCCGGTTGCGAGCCTTCCGACACCTGTTCAATTGGCAATCCCTCAATCGCGTCAGCGAGTGGTTGTTCCATCGCGTCCATGGCGCCAAGCGTGCGGATTCGCAATTGGTAGCGCGTTGACAGCGCGTCCGAACTCAGCCAGCGATTCACTGCTGTCCGAACCATTTCACTCGTCCGCACGGTGTCCCAGGCATAACCGCCTCCGGCTAGCCAGTTCCGGCCATGATCGTCGCTGAATGCAAGATGGCGGGGTGGAAATGACCGCAACGGACCAAGATAGCAGATACGGGCAAGCTGGGCCCGTAGCGATTCGTTCACTCCGGTAATCAGTTCCCCGATGGCGCGCGGAATGAAAAGCTTTACCGCGCCCAGCAGTTGTGGCAGCCGGTCAGCCTTGGGAATCGGTACCAATTGCGACGGAGTGGTGGCCGAATAGTCGTCACCCAACAAGCGGCCCGGCAAAAATCCCTGTGCGGCAAACCGCAGCGTCGGAATCAACTCCTCGACCGCTTTTTCAAGAGCGGCCATTTCTGTCGCCGGATCAACCTGCACTGTGGTCGTGTTGCTTAGGATCACACCGCTAATCAATGGTTGCAACGTCTCACGATCCAGGCGGTCCACGTGCATCGTTCCGTCCGGACGCCGGCTCAATCGCACCACCACCCGTCCAGCAGATTCGACTTCGTAGGAAATCAGCCAGGGCTGCTCGTTCGGCAACGGCTGGCCGTGGTCATCCAGCGGCACGCCAAAGCTGACCGTGACTTTTGCGGTGCTTGTTTTATCCAGCAACTGGCGCGCCTGGCCACGAAGCGCGCCCGCGTTCAACTCTGCCGACCACTCTACCCGCCGGCTCATGTCGCATCTGTGGAGATATTGGCGGAAACCCCCGAGGTCCACCGAATCGCCGCCGATTTCAGTCCGGGAAACGTCCAGTTGGCGCGTGTCCACTGCATGGCGCGCCAGTAACAGACCGTGCAACACGCTTGATTTGCCGGAACTATTCGCGCCGAAGATGAGCGTGAGTGGCCGGATGGGGATATTCTGCGTCTCGGCAAATGCTTTAAAATTACCCAAGCCCAGTGTGCGGAAGCCCCGATAGAATGACGCAGCCAAATCCTTCTCCAATTCTTCGATGAGAAAGTCCGCTGAGATTTTGTCGAGGCTGCTCGACGGCACTCTGGCTGCCGCGATACCAAGCGATTTGGCCTTGGCAAGCACCTGCCGGGTTTCGATGCCCAACTTTTTCGAGATGTCGTAGATGCGAATTGGCATGGTGGTGAATGGTTAATTGTTTTCGTTGGTGGTGTGGAGCAGCCGGGCCTGCTGTTCCATTTCGGCGAGCAATTCTTTCAGGTGCGCCTCGCGCCACTTCGCCGTCAACTCGCCGGTGAACGCGCGGTGAAGCATCGTGCTGAACAACATCTCAACATTCGCGTGAACCATCTCCCGTTTTATCTCGAATTGACGCAACTGGGCTACTTGACCGCTAAACTTGTTCTGCAACGCGATTGGCGGCACAGCGCAATCGTAAGCTGCAAACTGCTCCCGGTTCAGTTTCGGCATGTTCGCGCGTCCGCTGTGCTCCGTGATGTAATTCGTAAAGGCGGTTGATAAGAGAAGCGCCCATAGAAATTCTCGCGTCATGAGATTCTGTAGCGGTGTCACGGGATACATGTCTGCGCTGCACAGTCCTGAAAACTCAGGCAACGCGACCTTCCTCAAGTAAGGGCGGATCTTGCTATACAAAACATGGCTCGCATCAAATAGGTATTTGCCACTGATAAGTCCTTCCTCTCTCGCTGTCTGGCAGGGAAGCAGCCGCCCCGTGCCGCTTTCGATTCGATCCGGACCAACGTGTGGCAGGTCGATATATTCAGGTTCTCGCGGGTCAACCATCAGAGCGGTAATAGCTGTGATTTCACCAAGAGGCAACCGCGGCGAGCCTTTCGGATTCGTGGCGGGGTCGCCGAACATTTTGTGGAAGAGGGCGGGCAGGATGCGGTCGGCCAGTTGATCCGCCTCGGCGCGCTGCCGCCGCAGCCCATCCGCTTGCTCCAACAATTCCACAATCCGCTGCTGCTCGCGCGGCGCAGGGAGCGGAATGTCAGCGCGCTTCACAACTCCATCGCTGACCGCTGGGTAATTCGCCCCTCGCATTTGTGAAACCAGCGAGCCGACAAATTCAGGTGTGAGGCATCGGTAGAAAATAAATTTCCCGTCGGCAACTTTTTGATCCGCGCGCAAAACGCAAAACCCGGTCGAGGCAATCTGTCCGTCCAAATCGTCCGGCACTAATGCAACCGCGTTCAAATTTGGCCGAACCGTCGAAACAAGCACATCACCCGCCCGAACTTCCTTGCGCGCCCGACTGGGCGCTTCCGCTCCCCGCATTTCGAGCGCGGCAGTGATGCGCTTGGCGTCCTTATCCACGGACGCAATATCAATGTAACGAAAGGACGAATCAGGCGACGCCGTCGGGTCGCGTTGTCCAGTCGGCACGCAAAGTTGGCCGATGCTGGTGACCGGCCATTTCATTTCACTGCCTCGACTTCCTTCAAAAGTTTTTCCAAACCATTTGCAATGTCGCGCTCCAGATTGAGCGTTTTGCCGATGAGTTCCGTCGTGTCTTCCTCTGGCGGTTTCTCGCCCACTTGCGGCTTGTAGCGTCCCGCGCCAAGGTTGTAATCGTTCTCGGCAATCGTGCTGACCTTGGCCCACCAACATTTCGCCTCTTCCGTGCCGGGTGGCAACAGCGCGCCCGCTTCCGTGCCCGGCGGCGTCTTGAACCCGGAATCCTTGTAAACTTTCCACTGGCGCAGCATTTCCGGCAATTCATTCTTCTCCGGCGTTTCCGGTCGCCCGCCGCCTGTGATTTTGTCCGGGTCGTAACCGTCATTCTTGATTTCGTAAAACCAGACCTTGCGGTCGTTTTTCTTTTTCTTACGTCCGCCCTCGCCCCGGCCCTCTCCCCCAGGAGAGGGAGAAGCTTCGGTCGGCTTCCTGAAAATTAAAATCCCCGTTTTGACGCCGGCGTAAGGTTTGAACACGCCCGCCGGCAGGGAAATCACCGCCTGTAATTCGTAGTCTTCCACCAACTTCCGCCGCAATTCGATATGCGCGCTGGTCGAGCCAAAGAGCGCGCCTTCCGGCACGATGATGGCGCAGCGTCCGCCGGGCGCAAGCGCCTCCATTGCCAGACCGAGGAAAAGCAGTTCGCTTTTCTTTGATTGTGTCGGCAAATCCTTGCGGATGGAATCCGTCGGCAACATTCCCGCAAACGGCGGGTTGGACAGGATGACTTTGTATTTGCGGTTGAGGTCGTCATCGCTCAAGCCGCCGAGTTCGGAAAGCGCGTTGGCGCGCTTCACATGGGCGTTGCGGATGCCGTGCAGCACCAGGTTCATCATCGAGATGCGCATCATTTGTCGCGACACTTCGATACCGTAAATGGAGCGTTCCAGCAGTTCCCAGTCGGGAATCTTTTCGCCCGCGCCTTTGCGGTAGGTTTGGAGATTGGGAATATCCTTTTTGGCCTGCGCCAGCGTCAAACCCCGGTCGTCGAGCCATTCTTCTCCGTAAATTGGCACTTCACGCGGCTCGGTTGAATACTTGGCAAGGATGTGCTCCAGCGCGTCAATCAGGAAGCCCGCCGTGCCGCAGGCGGGATCATAAACGGAATCGCCGAAATCGGGGTCGAGCATTTCCACCATCGCCATGCGAATCTGGCGCGGCGTGCGGAACTGCCCCATGTCGGACTGCGGCTGGCGGGAAAGGTATTGCAGCAGGTATTCAAAGATGTCGCCCTTCACGTCCGGGCCGAGCTTCGCAAAATTGAAACCGTCCAGCCCGTCAATGACCTCTTTCAGAACGTGCGGGTCGTCAATTTCCATCTTGGCGTCCTGAAAATAAATCGCCACTTGCGGCTCTTCCTTGAGCAGGGAGGCCATGTAGGGAAAAACGTCATCGCGCAGGAAATTGCGAAGATCATTGCCGCTCTTGAACCGCCAGTTGCTCCAGCGGTAGCGCGACGCCTGATCGGGGAACAGCAATTTGCCGTTGCCGTTCTTGCCTTTGACGAGCCGCGATTTTAATTCCAGTTCCGCCTCGCGCTCGTCCAGCAGCTTGAGATAAATCAGGTAGGAGATTTGCTCGACGAAGAGCGTCGGCACGGCGAGGCCGCCGGACCAAAGAATGTTGCAAATGCGGTCGAGTCGGCTGCGAATTTCCTGGTTCATGTTCGGTTACGCGGCAAAAAGGGCTTCATTCAAGTCGGTGACAATGTCCTGCAATCCCTGCTCGCCAAACAATTCCACGCCGACATCGGCGGCGTTGAGGATGGAGAGCGGCGGTTCGAACAAATCTTCGATGCGCACCTCGCCAACGGCCACACCGCGATTTTTCAGCAACGCGAGATACTGCGCCTGCTCCGGCGTGACGTTTCGGGAGACGAGCCAGGCTTGGAAATTTTCGTTGATTTCCTCTTCCTTGGTTTTGAGCTTTTCCAGACCGAGGGCGTGCCGGATGAATTCGACCATGTTTCCCGCCGCACGCCGGTAGGCCAGCCGCAGGTTTTCCTCGTTGAAATAATTCTCCGGGCGGTTGAGCTGGTTGGCCAGATGATGTTCTTCCAGTTCGGTCAGCGGCTGGTTGTCCTTGATTTTCTGAATCAGCGGGTCGTCCTTGACCGCCGCGCGGATGGATTCCTCCCAATTGCTGATATAAACCTTCTTGTCCACGCGTTCGCCGTTCGGCCCGACTTCCACATACGCCAGCGCGTCCAGCCAGTCGTCTTGGATGCCCAGTTCAACCAGTTCGCCGCGCGTCCCCGGCGGCGGTGGTTTGCCGCCCCCGCCGCCGCCCGCGCCCGCCGGTCCTTCAAAAATGTCCGTCTCGCTGTCGTTGAAATACTCGTGATTGCGAAAAAAGTCGTAGATGACAAAACGCTTTTTGCCGATGTGCGGCGCGGTGCGCGTGCCGCGTCCGCGAATCTGCTGATAAAGAATCGGGCTAAAAATTTTCCGGCACAAAACTATGTGGAGGATTTCACGGCAGTCAAAGCCGGTCGTCAGCATGTCCACGCTCACCGCCACCATTGGGTAAGTCTCTTTCTTGAAACGGCGGATGGCGGCGTCGGCGTCCGGGATGTCGGAAGTGATGACTTCCGCATAGCGGCCATCGTGTTCGGGATGAAGTTGGTTGAGGTAATAGCAGAGCCGCGCCGCGTGATGTTTCGTCAGCGCGAATACGATGGCCTTGCCCGGCCCGTCTTTTTGTTTTGGCGCGAGTTCCTGGTAACTTTCCCAAGCCAGCCGGTCGAACTCCTGCATCATTTTCCGGTTCGTGTCCTCGTTCGTCCACTTTCGCTCAAACTCGGCGGGGTCGTAATTTTCCTCTCCGATTCGCGCGCCTTCCGCAATCAGATGCGTGATGCGTTTGGCGAAACGATACGGAACAAGATGCTTTTTCTCGAAGGCCTCGACGATGGAATATGTGAAATCCGGCTTGCCGGTCTGGCATTGGTAGAATTGGTAGGTGTTGCGATCAATGTAAGCTGCCGGCGTTGCCGTGAGACCGATGTGAAACGCATCGAAGTGCGTCAGCGCCGCCTGCCATGTGCCGTAAATGGAACGGTGACACTCGTCGGCAATGACAATGTCGAAATAGCCGCTCGTGAATTCAGTGTAGCGGCCAATCATGGTCTGGAGCAGGCAGACGGTGATTTGTTTGTGTTGAACCGCCATGCCCGGCCTCAGCCAGTAACTGCTGTATTCGGGGCAGAGGTCCTGCAATGCGCCGATGGCCTGTTCCGCCAGTTGTTCGCGGTCCACAAGGAACAAGAGACGTTCGGCCCGGCCAGCTTTGAACATCCGCTTGGCGTGAAGGCAGATGGCATCGGTTTTGCCAGTGCCGGTGGGCAGTTCAACCAGAAACCGCCGTTTGCCAAGCTCGACCGCCTGATCCAGCGCCCGCAGCAATTCCTTTTGATAGGGCCGCACGATTCGCGGTTCGCCCACACGCAGGAAATCGTCCGGAATGGGAATGGTGGCCAGCGGTTTGGCTTCCTGCCGCAAATAAAGCAACCGCTCAAGGTCACGACGCGAATAAAACGAACTGACAATCCGCGCGTCGTCGTTGGTGTAATCCCAGAAATAGGTCAATTCGCCGTTAGAGAGGAAAATGAACGGAGCGCCGATATATTTTGCCATCGGCAGGGTTTGCTGTTTGGCAATGTAGGGATCGATTTTCGCCCGTTTGGCCTCCACCACCGCGAGCGGACGGCCGTTTGCCGACAAAAGCACGTAATCCGTCCGGCGCATATCCAACTGCTCCGAAGTGTCGGCGCTGGGTGGCGCGTCGTGCAGTTCAGAATCTCCGGAAACAGAAACTTCCGTGCGAATTTGCGACTTGTCCGCCGGATCCCAGCCCGCCTGACGCAGGAGCGCGTCAATCAAAATGCGCGCATCGGCTTCGCTGTCGTGGTTACTCATTTCTCAATCCCGTTTCCATTTCCAATTTCGTAAGTATTGCTCTTGGCTGTTTATTCTTCTAGCCTTTATTTCGTAAAGTTCATAACTATTTAGTCATGGTTCCTGAATTGCTCCAACAAAGCGGGCTTTCTTTTGACCGCCTGCAAAGCTTCTGTTTGGTGGCCGAGGCGGGTGGCGTCACCAAAGCCGCCAAGGGCGACCCGGCCAAACAAAGCCTTTATAGCCGCCAGATTCGGGAACTTGAAGAATTCTTTGGCGCGGAACTCATCCGCCGTAAAGGCCGGGGCATTGTGCTCACGCAAGCGGGCGCCAATCTCCACGCCATCGCCCGTGAAAGTTTCGCCGCACTGTCCGACTTCAAGAGTGAATGCAAGGGGCAACCGGTCGAGATCGTCATTGGCACTGGAGACAGCGTCATTCAGTGGCTGCTGCTTCCCCGTTTGGGGGAAATCCGCAAGCGCATTCCGCGTGTTCGTTTCAAGTTTCTAAATCTCCCGACCGACGAAGCGGTGAAACGACTTGCTGACGGTTTGATTGATTTTGCATTGGTGCGAGAGAATGCAATTGGCCGGCCACTTCAAGCGACTCCTCTCGGCGTTTTGGGTTACTCGTTGTTCATCCCACAAACGCTCAAAACGGCGATGGGGCGAGACAGTCTGAAATTATTGGATGACCTGCCGCTGGCCACGCTTGAAGGAGAAGGCAGCTTTCGTGACACGCTCGCGGAAATTGCCAAGAAGCATAAAATCAAGTTGAACATTCAAATTGAATGCTCGTCATTTTCGCTGGCGGCGCGGGCGATTTCCGAAGGCAACATCGCGGCTATTCTGCCCAATCTGGCCACTGCGGAAATAAAAAGGACGGGCGGGGTCGAGGTACGGCTGGAATTTTTACGGCACTTTGACCGGAAGATGTGTCTGGCATCGAATCCTCGTTCAATTCGCATTCGCCCAATACTTCAAAATGTCAACACCGCCCTTGCCCAGATCTGTCGATTTTAAATCTGTGTGCTTGGTGGATTTCTCCCCGTCAATTTCGGCTCTTCACATCCCACGCGTCGCGGAGGCCGTCGCCGAGAAAATTCAGCGCCAGCAACGTCGTGACCAGCACGCCGCCGGGAAAGGCAATCAACCACCAGTAAATCCGGATGGGATTGATCTGGCCGACGCCCTCCGCGATGAGCGTGCCCCAGCTCGCCATCGGTGGTTGCACGCCTAAACCGAGGTAGCTCAAAAATGATTCGTAAAGCACGATCGCCGGCACGGTGAGCGCCAGATAGGTGATCACGACGCCAAAAACGTTCGGGATGATGTGCCACGCCAGAATCCGCACCGGCCCGCCGCCCAGCGCGCGACTCGCCTCCACGAACGCCCGTGTCCGCAGCGACAAAACCTGTCCGCGCACGATTCGCGCCATGGTCAGCCACGACACGGCGCCCAGACCGACGAACAGAAGCGTTACCCGCAAGGCCCCGGCCAACGCCGGCGAGTTGCCAACGAAATGCGATTGTTTGAGCATTTCACCGAACGTGGTGATGAGCACAATCACGAAAATGACCGTCGGCAGTGAATAAAGCACATCCACGATGCGCATCAGCACATTGTCCACGCGCCCGCCCACGTAACCGGCGATGGCACCCCATAGCACGCCGATGACGAGGCTCACGCCGGCGCCGACCATACCGACAAGCAGTGAAATTTGAGCGCCAAACAAAATGCGGGAAAAAACGTCGCGCCCATGGATGTCCGTGCCGAACCAGTATTGCGCACCCGGCGGCGCAAAGGGCGCATCAGAAAGCTGGTCGGGATTGTGGACCTGGGCAAAGGTCCCACCGGCAATTTTCAGGATGGTGGGCCACGCGATGATGGCGAGCAGCAGGAAAACCAGGTACCACGCGCTGATGACAGCGGCGCGATTCCGCCGGAAGCGCTGCCACGCACGCTGGGCGGGCGTCAAGCCGCCCTCGACTCCTTGGCTCGCCGAAGCGGAGCGAAGGCGGCTCGACTCTCGACTCTCGACAGGTTTATTCATATTTCACGCGCGGGTCGAGCAGGGTGTAGGCAAAATCAACCACCAGATTCAGCCCGATGAGCAGCGCCGCGTAGAGCAGCGATAGGCCCACCACGAGGGTGTAATCGCGGTTCAGCGAACTGTTGACGAGAAAGACGCCGATGCCGGGAATCTGGAAGATGTTCTCGATGACAAACGAACCGGTCAACAGGTCGGCCAGCATCGGGCCGGAATAGGAAACGACCGGCAGCACGGCGATGCGAAAGGCGTGCCGGAGCAGCAGCCGTGTTTCGCCCAAACCTTTGGCGCGCGCCGCGGTGACAAATTCGGATTGCATGGCATTCAACATGCCTTCGCGGAACAGACGCGCGATTTTGCCGGCGAAGAACAGGCCGAGGGCGACGGGCGGCAAAATCATGTGCCACGGTGATTCCCACAAGCCGACGGGCAGAAGTCTCCATTTGATGGAAAAGAACAGGATCAACAACGGCGCGACAACGAATCCCGGCACGCACACGGCCAGCGTGGCCAGAAAACTGCCGGCATAATCCGGCCAGCGCCCGCGCCGGGCCGCGGTGAAAAAACCGACGGGCAAGCCGACGCCCATGGCAAAGCCGAACGCCAGCGCGCCGAGCAGCATCGAGACCGGCAATCCCTGCGCGATGATGTCATTGACCGTATGGTTGCGGTATTTGAGCGAGACCCCGAAATCGCCGTGTGCCAGGTCGCCCAGGTAGCGGAAGTACTGTTTCCAGACCGGTTCATCGAGATGGTATTTCGTTTTCAGGGCGCGCTCGATTTCCGGCGACGCCGGCGCGCGCTCGCGGTCGAACGGCCCGCCGGGAGCGAGATGCACCAGGGCAAATGCCAGCGCGCTGATGACCAGCAGCAGCGGAATGGCGAAGATGATGCGCTTGAGAAAATACATGGCTAGGAAGATTGCCGATTGCCGATTGCCGATTGCCGATTTTTGGAATCTGCAGCGGGTGCAACTTCTGGCCCTCGGCCCTCGACTCCTTGGCGCGGCGAAGCGGAGCGGAGACGGCTCGACCCTCGACCAACCTTCCGGATTGCCTGCAACGGGTGGTTGTCGAGAATGTTCGGGTAGATGCCCTGAATTTTGTTCGTGTCAAAATAATTCAAGCCCACATAAAAATAGAGCGGGATGATGGGCAGTTCGTCGCGCACCAGGATTGTCTCGGCCTGCTGGAACAGTTTCTCTCGCACCTTCAAATCGGGCTCCTGATTTGCCTGTCCGATGAGTTCGTCGTATTGCGTGTTTTTCCAGCCGGTGCGGTTGTTGCCGTCGTCGCTGGTGAACATTTCCAGAAACGTGTTCGCGTCATCATAATCGCCGATCCAACTGGAACGCGAGAGGTCAAAGTCCAGATGAGCCTGCGCGGTATAAAAGATTTTCGCCTCCAGTGGGCGCAAATCCATTTGAATGCCGAGTTCGTCATGCCACATTTGTTGCAGCTCAATGGCAATGTTTTCATGAATTTTGTCTCCCCCGCTGGCCGGAGCGCTGAACACATATTCAAACCGCGGAAATCCCCGGCCTCCGGGATAACCGGCCTCCGCAAGTAATTTCCGCGCCCGCTCCGGGTCGTGTCCCAGCCCTTCGGGCGAGGTGTAATGAGCCGTGCCCTCCGGCACGAGATGCGATGCGGGCTGTTCTCCCGCCCGGGTGATTTTTTTGACGATGCGTTCCTTGTCAATCGCCAGCGCGAGCGCCTGGCGGACGCGCGGGTCATCGAAGGGTTTCCGGGTCACGTTGAAACGGATGAAATAATCACCCAGATAATTGAAGGCATGAAAATCCGGACGCCGGATGAGCACGTCCAGCAATTGTCCGGGCACAAGGTCTTTGTCCCAGACGATGTCCGCCTGGCCGCATTCATAAAGATTCAGCGCGGGATTGGGCGAACCGACCGGCAGCAGGTCAATGATTTTCGACTGGGTGTTGGTCGCATCCCAATAGCGCGGATTTTTTTGCAGCCGGATCTTGTCGTTCAACCGCCAATAGACCAGTTGGTAAGGCCCGCTGACCGGCAGCGGTTTCGCCATCAGCCAGCGGTCGCCGTACTTTTCAATCGTCGGCTGCGGCACCACGCCGGCCACCGGCATGGCGCACACATCGGGAAAAAAAGCCGTGGGATGATCCAAATCAAAACGCACGGTGAATTTATCCAACGCCTGAACACCCACAAGTGAGGCATCCTTGATTTTGCCCGCGTTGAAATCCTTCGCGTTCTTCAAATAAAACAACGGTCCCGCGTAGCCGGACGCGGTCGCCGGATTGAGCGCGCGCATCCACGAATAAACCACGTTTCCGGCGGTAATCGGTTCGCCGGTGGACCAGATCAGATTTGTCCGCAGATGGAATGTGTAAATGCGGCCATCAGGTGATATTTCCCAACCCTCCGCCAGACCGGGGATGGGCCGGCCAGTTTTTGGGTCAAGCCGCGTCAATCCCTCAAACAAACCCTGAACGATGCGCATTTCGACCTGGCCGGTAATGATGGCCGGATCCAGCGATTCAGGCTCACCGCCGTTGATGATGGTGATGTCGGCCGGCGCCTCGCGGCGGGCACAGGCCGAAAGCCAGACCCAGGCTGCGACGCAAAAAGCAAAACGCGCCCGCGAAAAAATCCGCCGGGCGCGTTGGGAAATGGCCATCGCGTTATTTCGATTGCGTCGGCGCAGCCGGGGCATTGGTTGGCGCAGACAGGGGCAATGACAGCAAATCGTTTTTGGGCGCAGCCACCGGTTGGGAAACGGGCGGCGTCACCGGCTGGGGCGCGGAAACCGGCATTTGCGTTTGTTGTTTTTGTTGCATCTGCTTTTCAAACTCCAACACGCTGCCCTGGTTATGCACCCGGTTTTGCAAATAGCCGAGAACCAGGGCCAACCCGAAGAAAACTATGGTCGAGTATTTCGTGACCTTGGTCAGCACGTTGCCCGAACCCGCGCCAAACAGCGCGTCCGCCGCCGCCCCGCCAAACGCCATGCCGGCACCGGCGTCTTTCTTTGGCAGTTGAATCAAAATCAGCAGAATCAGCAATGCGCAATTGATAACCAGAAAAACCGTCAAAATTGCAACGATGAAACTCATAATCAATTCCTATATTGAATTCTTAATAATGTCGGCAAAACTTCGCGCTTCGAGCGACGCGCCGCCGACCAGCGCGCCATCCACGTCCGGCTGGCCCATCAACTCGCGCGCGTTCGCCGGTTTCACACTGCCGCCGTATTGAATGCGGACTTTTTTGGCGACGGCTTCGTCAAAAATCTTCACCAACAGCGAACGAATGAAGGCGTGCGCATCCTGCGCCTGCTGCGTGGTCGCCGTTTTGCCCGTGCCAATGGCCCAAACCGGTTCGTAAGCCATGATGGTCTCAACCATTTGTTCCTTCGTCAAACCGGCGAGGCTGCCGCGCACCTGGGTCTCCAAAACCTTTTCCGTCTGCCGCTCCTCGCGCTCGGCGAGCGTTTCACCGACACAGACGATGGGTTTGAGCGACGCGCCATGGGCCGCCGCCGCCTTGTTGGCGATAAGCGCGTTGGATTCCTTTTGATACTGGCGCCGCTCGGAATGGCCGAGAATGACGTAGCGCACGGAAAATTCCTTGAGCATCCCGGCGCAAATCTCGCCGGTGTACGCGCCAAAATTCTGCGCGCTCATGTTTTGCGCGCCGAGCCTGAGGTTCGAGTCCAGGACGACCTTGGACACCGATTCCAGCGCCGTGAATGGCGGGCAGATGACGATGTCCACTTCCCTGATATTGGCCA
>Ga0074045_10002997_pt1 | contig 15341 bp, 14 predicted proteins | sample BogForMeECP23OM2_FD_94442 | JGI IMG/M metagenome (GOLD analysis project Ga0074045, IMG submission 94442) | Bog forest soil microbial communities from Calvert Island, British Columbia, Canada - Bog Forest MetaG ECP23OM2 | ecosystem: Environmental > Terrestrial > Soil > Wetlands ...
ATTCCGGTGGCCTTCGATAAGAAGGAAATCAGCATCCTGGCGGAGGAGATCCGCAAGATCGCCGATCCGCTGATCAAGAAGGCGGGGGTGAAGGTGCCGTACGTAATCGGGACGATGATTGAATTGCCGCGCGCGGCGTTGCTTGCCGACGAAATTGCGGAAGTCGCGGAGTTCTTCTCGTTCGGCACCAACGACCTGACGCAAACGACGATGGGGCTCTCCCGTGACGACGCGGGGCGCTTCCTTCCGGATTACGTGGACGAGAAAAAGTTGGGCATTCTGAAGGCGGACCCGTTCCAGTCGCTGGACCAGAAGGGCGTGGGCATGCTGATGCGCTGGTGCGTGGAGCGCGGGCGCAGCACGCGGCCGAAGCTGGACGTGGGTATCTGCGGGGAACACGGCGGCGATGCGGAAAGCGTAAAGTTCTGTCACCGGATTGGACTGAACTACGTGAGCGCTTCGCCATTCCGCGTGCCGATCGCGCGGCTGGCGGCGGCGCAAGCGGTGGTGGAAGAGAAGAAGGCGAAGGGCAAGAAGAAGTAAAAACCGTGGCCGCAGCGGCTCGCCTACCGCAGGCGGGCCGTTGCCTCGGCGGGGTAAACCCGCCGCCACAGAATGTCGGCGCGCCGACCAAAATTGGCGTGAGCGTTTTTTGGAGTGCGGGAGCCCGGCTCCCGCTTTTACGGTCTGACGAGTAGAGAAAATCGTTCGCGCAGGAGCCCTGTTCCTGCGTTAGCGATTTGCCGCGATCGCGCCGGCGGCAGCAGGGCTGCCGCTGAGGCGCGTGGTGGATTGATATGGGGAGAAGGCGGGAGCTGGGCTCCCGTACTCCATGTAAAGAGATACTTGAAGTCGTTTCCCGGCTCGGTGGGGGAGCTGTGGTGAAGAGACTTCGATTGGTTACGGCGGCGACGCTTGCGCTCTTGTTACTGGCGAGCGTGAGTGATGCTGCAGACACGCGCCTGGTGTTGAAGGGGCGAGTGATCGATGAAGATGGACTGCCCGTCGGCAGTGCTCAAGTAAAACTTGAACAGCCCGGCGGGCAGATTTTTTTGGCGACCAGCGATGATGCTGGTTATTTTTCCCTCCCGGACCTGCCGGCTGGCGAATACACCGCACGAGTCGAGAAGCGCGGTTTCTTTGTTCTGGCGGACCAGAAGATCGAACTGCAGGCGGCGAACACCGAGGTTTCGTTCACGTTAAACCATGTGGAAGAAGTGCGGGAAGAGGTGGACGTGACCGTGCCGGAAAACCGCATTGAGCCGGCCATGACACAGAGCAGCGAATCGCTGAGCGGGACAGAGATCATCGACATCCCAGTGGCGAGTTCGCATGACTTGCAGCAGAGCCTGGTGGCCATGCCGCAGGTGCTTCGGGACAATAACCTCCAATTGCATATCGCCGGCGCGAACAACACCGAGGTGCAATATCTGTTGGACGGGGTGGAAGTGGGCGACCCGGCGAGCAATGGGTTGACGTCGCGGATGATTGTGGAAGCCGTACGCAAGGCGGAGGTCCAGACAGGGCGATTTGGGGCGGAGTATGCGCATCCGGGCGGGGCCATTCTGAACTACGAGACGCGGGAGGGGGATGACCGCTGGCGGTTCGACGCGACCGACTTTATTCCGGGAATCAGGGTGCAGGACGGCGTGCAGTTGGGGAATTTCTATCCACGGGTGACATTTTCCGGGCCAATCATAAAGGATGAGCTGTGGTTTGCGCAGTCGTTTGATTTTCTGCATACCTTGTCGGTGATCAACGGCTTGCCAGCGGGCGCGCCGAATCAGGTACAGCAGTGGGGGGGAGACAGTTGGTCGCGACTGTTGTGGAAGATGTCAACGAACAACAGTTTGCATGTGGGATTTCTGGCGAACGTGGAAAGCGGCAGGAATCTGGGTTTGGACGCGCTGCACCCGGAATCGGTAACGACGGATGCGGCGGCGCGGGAATTGTTCGGTTTCGTGAAAGAGCAGAGTTACTTCGAGAAGACCGTGCTCGAGATTGGGATTGGCGTGGAGGATGCGCTGTTCAACGCGGCGCCACAGGGCACGGCGCCGTACGTGTTGCTGGTGAATGGGGCGGAGGGGAATTACTTCCAAAGTTTGGGACAGGATGCGCGGCGGTACCAGTTGTTCTCCAACGCGATTCGCGGGCCGGTGAAATGGTTCGGAACGCACACAATTTCGGCGGGCGTGAATTTTTCGGGCGTGGAACTGACGCAGACGTCGACGCGGGGGGAGATTCAGGCGTTGCGCGCGGACTTGACACTGGACCGCGTGACAACGTTCGCGGGGAATCCGGATTTTCACGTGGCGAATACTCTGGCGGGTGGATTCCTGCAAGATTCGTGGTCGCCGAATGCGCACTTCGTGGCGATGGCAGGCGTGCGCGCGGATTGGGACCGGCTGCTTCAGGCCGCGCTGGTGCAACCTCGATTGGCATTGAACTGGATGCCGTTCAAGGATAATCGCGCGAAGTTTTCAATTGGCTGGGGGATGTACGACATTCCGCTGAACCTTTCGGTGATTGGGCAGGCGTATGACCAGCAGCAGGTGGACACGCTATACGACGCGACGGGGAAAGTGCCGGTGCAGGGTCCCGCGACGAGCGCGTTTGTGTTGCCGGGCAACGGCTTGGCGAGTTTGCAGCAACCGTATTTCGATATTGCCAGCGCGGGATGGGAAGAAAGAATCGGAGAAAATACGCTGGTGGGTGTGGAGTTGCTGGCGCGGGACCAGCATCACGGGCTGGTGTACGAAACCGTGTCGCCGGGGCAGATCGGGTCGGAATTTTTGCTGCAAAGTTCGCGGCGGGATAAATACCGTGGGGCGACGATTAGCGCGCGGCACACGTTCAAGAATACGGCCGAACTGTTCGGGAGTTATACGCGATCGCGGGCCAGCACGGACCAGTTGCTCCAGCCGATGCTGGGAGCACTTTATTTCGCGCCGCAACAGCCGGGGCCCTTGAGCTGGGACGCGCCGAACCGGGTGTTGACGTGGGGAAGCATCCCCACGCCGATCTGGGGACTGTTGTTTTCGTTTTTAGTGGATTACCACACGGGGTATCCGTACAGCTCGATCAACCAGCAGCAGTTTTTGGTGGGAGCGCCGAACTCGCTGCGGTTTCCGGATTACGCCAGCCTGACGATCAGCTTGGAGAAGAAGTTCACGTTCCGCGACCGGATCTTTGCGATACGCGTGTCGGCGATCAATATTCTGGACCGGCAGAATCCGGACGTGGTGTACAACAACGTGGATGCAGCGAATTATGGAACGTTCACGGGCGGGCAGGGGAGAGCGTTCACGGCGCGGTTACGATTTGTGGGGCGGAAGTGAGGGAAGGGGGGGTGAGGACGGAAAGGAAGTAAAGGAAAAAAGGAAAGAGGAGCGGCCGGTTGCGGTCACGGCAGAATTTGTGTACACTATTGCGTACACAAGGAGGCGCGTGGGAATGGGAACGATCAAAGTGGGAGTGCGGGAGTTCCGGGAGCGGATGGCGTCGTTTTTGGAGGCGGACACCGCGGTGGCGGTGACGCGGCATGGGGAGACCATTGGGGTGTACATCCCGACGCGGCGGAAGCGCTCGAAGCGCGCGGACGTAGGGGAACTGAAGGCGGCAGCAGAGCGGCTGTCGGAACTGCTGGCGGATGTGGATGAAGAAGGGGTGGTGCAGGAGTTTAAGGAGCGGCGGCGGAAGAAATGACGGACCGGCCGCAATGATCGTTCTGGATGCCAACATCCTGGTGCGCGCGGTGCTAGGGCGACGGGTGCGGCATATATTGGAAAAATACTCCGCACAAGGCGTTCTCTTTTACTCACCCGAGGCAGCTTTTCTTGAAGTCCAGACCCATTTGCCAAAGATATTGGAGGAGCGAGGGAAGAGTTCGGCTAACCTCGCTAGTGCAGTGGAATATCTGCGAGAGTTGATTATTCCAATTGAGGCGGAGTTCTACGAACTGTTTGAAACCGAGGCGCGAGAGCGTTTGCGGGGCAGAGACGAAGAGGACTGGCCAATTGTAGCAACCGCACTGGGATTGGGATTGCCAATCTGGACGGAGGATGCAGATTTCTTTGGGACCGGAATAGCCGCGTGGACCACAAGTCGGGTAGAAATCTTCCTGGAGAAGGAAGCAAAGAGAGGCGGCGGGCGGTGACGGCGAGGTTGTGATTTGTGGGAAGGAAGTGAGGGAAGAAGGAGGCTAAGGACGGAAAGGAGGTAGAGGAAGTAAAGGAAGCAAAGGAAGGAGGAGGCTGTTGGCGAGGAACCAGGGGGTATCCCGGAGGAGAGAGTTTTTCTTTGCGCGGATGAGGGATTGTCGGAAGCGGCACGGGCGGAGGGATTTGCGGTCGTTGCGTTGCCAAGAGTTCGTGAGCAGTAAGACGAGCTTATTTTCGTTGGGCGGAGTGGTGGATGGTAGTAATGAGGATGCGCTTGCGGCGGAGGCGGTAGAAGATGATGTAAGGAGTGCCACCGACGACGAGTTGGCGGAGATTGGGTTCACTAGCAGGGTGGCCGAGAGCCGGATGGACGCGAAGAGATTCGACGAGGATGACGATGCGCGTGGCGAGGCGTTCGGCGGCGGAAGGATTGTCGAGGGCAATGCAAGCACGAATTTCGCGCAGGCGTGCGACGGCGAGCGGAGACCAAACGATTTCAGGCGGCGGTTGAGTCACGGTAAGTGGCGAAGGGCACGGATTCCTCAGGGGCTGAAGCCTATTGGCCTGTGCGCTTCATGGCGGAGCTGAAGCTCTTACCTCTAAAGAGGCCCTCGACAAGATCGCGGTTAGCCGAAACAGGAAGCCGAAGACTCGTCGTACGCGAGAAGAGAGGGCTATGGTTATTGCGCTTCCTATCAGGCGTCATCGTGGGATTTGCCGCAAACGCACTTGGGAGGAGGCAGTTCCTTCTTGGTTCCCCAGGAGAGTAGCCAGGCTTTCATGTCTTCGTTACGGATGTAGTGGCCGGATTTGAGCTGGCGGTCGGCGAGGCGCAAGTCGGCGCGGAGACGTTGCTGATCAGCGAGATAGGATTCGACGGCATCGGCCACGAGGAAGTTGGCGCTGCGGCCGGATTGCCGGGCGAGTTGAGTCAGGCGTTTCTTGGTGGCAGATTTGAGGCGCACGCTGAAGGTGGCGCTTTTTGTGTTGGCCATGAACACACAGTATGGCATGGGGCAAGAAACGAGGGAAGTGGGAAGAGAGTGACGCAATGCTACGGGGTTTAACGCTGTACAAAATGGATTCGAGGACGCTGACGCAGTGAGGGAAGTAAGGAGTTACAATTTTGGGTTTCCGCGACGCGCTGCCGCGGTGAGGTTGGGTGGGATGCGAAGGGGAATGTTGGCGCTTGCGATTGTCCTCGTGATGGAAGGAGGGTGGTGTGCGAGAGCGGTCGCGGCGCAAAGGTCCTCGGTCGTGCTCGACCAGAAAGGGAGTGAGACTTATGAGGTGCCGGATAGCGAATTAGAGCGACATGAGATTTGGCCCCATCGACCTGTTCGGCCTGGCCACGCCGTCGGAGCCTTTGATTCCGTGCACTTGAGCGTCATCGTGGATGCGCAGGGCAACGTTGTTTCCGCTACGCCGGTTTCGGGACCGAGCGACGCCTATGCGGCGGCCGTGGCGGAGGCCATGAAATGGAAATATGTGCCGTTTGAGAAAGGTGGAGTTGCTACGCGGGCCACTTTTGACGATGACGTGCGTCTTCTGCCCCCGGAGCGATTGCCCACGAGACATGAGCCATTCCCAGAGATTACGAGTTCGAGCAATGTAGTGATGAAATTATCTCGGTCTGGATGTTTTGGGACATGCCCAGCGTACAGCATCGAAATTCATGGCGACGGAGCGGTGAATTACTCCGGCGGGTATTTTGTCGTTGTAAGGGGAGAGCATCGGGATCACTTGTCGGCGACGCAAATCAAAGACCTCATCGAGGCGTTTCGCGCGGCAGACTATTTCTCACTGGACGACAAATACACGAGTCCGGCGACGGATCTCCCGACATTTGTGACTTCTTTGCGAGTCGACCAAGTTGCGAAATCCGTTGTGGACTACTGGGGAAGTGAAGTAGGAATGCCACAAGCGGTGACGGACTTGGAGGAGACCATCGAGCGAGTAACAAACACGCGGAAATGGATCGCCGGGACGGCTGAAACAGTGCCGACGCTGAAGAACGGCGGGTTTGATTTTAGTTCGACGGAGGCTGCTGCGCTGCTTGCTCGTGCCGCCAAGGAGGGCAGCACTGTTGTTGTCAAAGATTTGCTGGCCTTGCGTGTCGAACCGAATGGCCAAACCGAAGATGGGAGATCCGCCTTGGCAGCTGCGGCTGGTGCTCGAGACCGCGAAGCTGTCGAATTACTCATCCAGGCGGGCGCGGGTAAGGGTAATCCAAAGATGAAAACAGAGGCGTTGGGAGCCGCGGCATCCGTCGGCGACGCGGAATTAGTGAAGCGCCTGCTGGCGTATGGCGGTAAGGCGAACGGAGAGATTCGTAATGGGGAAGAATCACAAACCGTGCTTATGCAAGCAGCGAGTTCTGGAGTGCCCGACGTAGTGAAGTTGATTCTTGCGGGGCATCCCCACGTGAATGCGCGGGACAAGAAGGGCCAAACGGCAGTGCGGCATGTGGTGGAAGGAAACGATTACTGGGACGAAGAGCGGCATGCGGATAGGGCAGAAGTGATACGGCTACTGGTGACGGCTGGGGCGAACGTAAATGCGCGAGATGAAGACGGAGAGACGGCGCTGCATGAAGCGCTTGACGACGATGTAGTGAAGGCGCTGATTAAAGCGGGGGCGAACGTGAACGTCCGCAACAATAATGGTGAGACGCCTTTGATGACGAACGTGTCCGTTGAAGTGCTGAAGATATTGGTGGCTGCGGGCGCGGACATTCACGCAAGGGACACGGCGGGTAGAAGCGTGCTGGGCAACGTTCTGCAATACGAAAAGAGCGGGCCGCGGGTGGAGTATCTGCGGTCGCTTGGGATCGAGGAAACTCAGAAGAGGTGAGGAAGGCGCCGGAAGGTCATGAAGCGGCAATGCGCTCCGTAGAGATGGAAGAGAGATCCCTCCGCTGCGCGACCTGGCGCGCTGAAAACCGCGCGCAGGAAAAAGCCGGGTCGCTGCGGTCGGGATGACAGAATTTGGAGAGTGGAAGGGAGAACCCAAGACCCACCCTCAAAAAACGAGGATGGGGCACCCGAAGATAAGCACCAGAGAAGAGGGATTCGGGTGTTATAGCGTCAGCGAGGAGCCCCAAGAGGGCGGGGTAAACCCGCCCCTACAGCGCCAGACTAGAGCATGCGGGGGATGTGCTGGTGGCCGACACAATGGATGGAAAGGCATTGGATGCGCGGTCGGGGCCGTTGAAGCTGGTGGTGACGGAGGATAAACGGCCGGCGGGAGGAGCGGGGAATTTGGTGTGGTTGGAACTGAAGATGGCGAAATAGGGTGAGCGAAGGAGAGAATCGGAAGCTTGCGAGTTTACAAGTGGCGGCCGCAGGGTTGCCGCTGTTTGTGGGGAGGAAGGGTTGAATTCTGAGAAAGCGGGAGCTGGGCTCCCGCACTCCATAGCCGGAAAATTGGGTACGGCGGAGATAAGCGGAAGTGCCGCGCCTACGGCGCTTGACTTTTTTGGGTTTGGGAACCCCAGCGCTTGCGCGCTGGGCTAGCATGTGGCGCGCCTCCGGCGCTAGGTTGGCGCCAGGTTGAGGTGCGGGTTTATTTGCCGGTGGCGCCGGTTGCTCCTGGATTTGCGTCGTGATGGTGGAACCAGGCGAAGAAATTGTGTTTGTGGTGCTTGTCGTGGTGGGCGGATTGCGTTTTGGATCCGCTGCTGGAACCGGAGCCGGCGCCCATGGGACCGGGGCTCTTGTGCCACCAGCCAACAGTTTTGGGGGAAGTGTACAGGGCTGCGGAATCGGCGCGCCGACCCTTTTCGTGACGGGCCTTGGACGCTTTGGTTCGCTTGGCGTTATTGTCGGCACCCACACCGGCGGGGCTGGGGCTCGAGCGAGAATGGTGGTGCCACCACCAATTGTGGGCGGAGACGACCGGGAGAGGGCCCAGGGTGGTCAGAAGAAGTGCGCCGCAGAGGGCAAAAATCAGTCGCTTCATAGAGTGTCCCCTTCAGACGTTTCTAGCATGTGAGCAGGAGGGGACACTACTGTACGAAGGTACCTTGTTTCCACATGCGTTATCGGGGGATAGGCGGTGGGATTCGCGGATTCGCGCTGCGCTGGGGGAACGTGCGAAAGCACGGGTCTAAAGACCCTCAACTACAAAGATGAAGAGCCAGCGACAGGCCGGCGTTAGGGCAGAAAGAAACGGTTCACCACAGAGGACACAGAGAGCACAGAGGCGGAGGAGAGAAGAACGGGCCCAGCCTTGGCGTGCCTGCGCGCGAAAGACTCTGGCGAGGTAAATAGGTGTGCGCGAAGCCGAGGAACACGGTCAGAAACATCAGCAGCGCCATGATGGAAAAGAAATAGTGGTCGTAGCGGCGCCCGGGTAGGCCGTGGAATGCGTGGCGATTGCTGCTGCGTGGTGAGTGCAGGCATTTGTATACGGATTTCGGGGAAATGACACAGAGTGGGTTGCGCCGGGCGATTTTGTGGTGGGGTGAGTATAATTCTGGGGGCTTCAAGATTGAATTAATGCAAGGGTTGAGATTGCAAGGGCGGGAGCAGGGCTCCCGCTGAACGGGGATAGATTCGGAGAATTTTGAGAAAGCGGCAGCAGAGCTGCCGCAGTCCAAGGTGACGAAGCGGATGCGGCGATGCGGGCGAGTGGTGTGCGCGGTGGCGATGCTGTGGAGCGGTTTGGGGGCAACGGCGGCGCGGGCGCAATTGGTGGGACACATTTCTCCGGCGAGGGATTTGTATTTCGCCGGTGAGCCGATGTATGTCCAGTTTGAGTTGACAAATGTGGGAAAAGGGCCGGTGCAGTATGCGACCGGGGACCCGTACAGCGACGGGTGTGGCAGTTATGCGATTGAGGTGCAGAGGGAACCGGCGGTGGCGCATTCGAGTTGTGGAAGAGGAGGCGAGAACGCGAACGCAAACGAATGCCACGAGGGAACGCAAATTCTGGCGGCGGGGGAGACGAAACACGAAAATGTTCTGGTGAACTTCGCGCACGATGTATCGAAAGCGGGGAAGTATGAGATTTATGCGACGCGCGCCGTGAAATTTGCGGCGTTCACGGGAGGAACGGACCTGCCGGCCGGGGCGCCGGAATACAGGATGGAGGCGCAATTCACGATTCAAGTGCTGCCGGGGGATCGCGAAACGCTGGAGAAGATTTACCGGCCGTACGTGGTGAATCTGGGGTCGCGCGATCCGGAGATCCAGACGGATGCGCAAAGAGTGATTGTGAGCGGGGCGCCGCCGTGGTTGGAAGATACGATTGTGGGGATGCTGAAGCAGTCGACGTCGAGGGAGTTTGCGCTGCTGGGATTGCGAAATTTGAATACGGCGCGGTCGCGGGAGGAACTGGCGAAGATTGTGCAGAGCACGTCGGAATACACGCAGCAGAACGAAACGGCGGTGGGATATTTGGCGCAAATGGGGGACAAACAATATTTTCCGTTGCTGCTGGAGATTGCGAAGAAACAGCCGCCGGAGGAGGGGCGGGAGTACGTACTGGCGGCTGCGGAGTTGGGAGGCGAGGATGCGCTGCCTTTTTTGCGCGGGTTGTTAAGCAGTACGGATAAGGCGGCGCGAATGGATGGGTTGATGGGACTTGAGAGGACGGGGAGCCGGGCGGCGGTGCCGTTGTTAGTTGAGGCGCTAAAAGATCCGAATGCGGAAGTGGGGAAAGTGGCGTTGCGGGGATTGACGGAATTGACGCACCGGAGTGCGGGCGAGGCTGCGAGAGGGGATGCTCCGGCGGATCAGGCGGGGAAGTGGGAGAAATGGTGGGCGGCGAATGGAAGCGCGAAAGTGTATGGGCCGCGGGAGTGCGGGGAGATCGAGACGTTGCCGTAGGCGCGGAAGTGGAAATCCGAGAAGAGAAGATTTCACCACAGAGGACACAGAGAGCACAGAGGGCGGACAAGAGCAGAAGTGGAATCGTGGAAGAGGGAGAGGGCTATGGACCGAAAGCACATTGTGGGAGTTGTGGCATTGAGCCTGGCGATTGCGGTGATGGCGGTGGGGCAGGGAAGGAAGGGAGGTTGAGGAAGGGAATGAGGTATAGGAAGTAGAGGACAGAGGTGGTGGCAGAACGCGGGCCGGGAGGTGGGCGAGAGCACGGGTCTAAAGACCCTCAGCTACATTTGGTGTGCCGGAACACCCCGGGAATATCCGGGATGGCCTGGGCAAGAGTACGGGTCTGAAGACCCTCGGCTACATTGGGTGCGCCGGAAGACGCGGGAATATCCTGGATGGCCTTGGGCAAGAGCACGGGTCTAAAGACCCTCAGCTACATTGGGTGCGCCGGAAGTCGCCGGGAATATCCTGGATGGCCTTGGGCAAGAGCACGGGTCTGAAGACCCTCAGCTACATTGGGTTATTTGTCCCAGTGGGCGACGTGAACTAGTTGGAATAAGGAACCGTGGGGAGCGGGTTGGATGGCGACGATGTGCTGGTCGGCTTTGGAGCCGGATTTGAAGAGCAGGCCACCTTTGTCGGGTTTATCGTCGCCGCAGGTGAGGGGCTTGGAGTTGTCGTCTTTGTCGGCATCGTTCTTGTCGGCAGTGGTGGCAGGTGAGGGATGGGAGCAGTCGAGGACCTTGCCGTATTTGGAGAGCTTCTTTTTGTAGTAGTCCGCGATTTTGTCCGGGGAGTCGTCCGACTCCATCTTCAGAACAGCTAATTTGACGCCGGAGCCACCACCCCAGAGGCCGAAATTGAGGCCGGGGGAATCTTCGTCTTTGTCTTTGTGACGGCGCGCGCCGGGATAGAGAGGGAGGCCAATGTCTTTGGAGTCGGCGTCGGCAGCCATGGTGATCCCGGCACCTTTCTGGTCCTGTGCGGGAGCGGGGGAGGGAAGGAAGAAGAATGCGATCAGGGCGAGCAAGAAGGGACCTTGCGGACCTAAAGGACCGCGGCCACAACGGCTTGGTGGGTGTGAAGGCATGAAACCTCCTTGAGGAATTGGTGGGTCATTGGATGATACGCAGGGAGGACCGGGAAAGTTCAGCGAGAAACATGCGGGCGATCAGCGACCAGGAAGCGGGGACGTGTGGGGTGGCGAAGAAATGGCGGAAACGGCGAAGGGCGGAGTGACATTACGGAAGCGTGACGTTCATCACTGAGTTAGCATAGACAGGTATTGCAGAGTAGTCCCCGTTACTCTGCGGTTTACCTGGGGGGCAAATATAACAACAATTGTTGGGGAAAGAGGCCGCGATGCGAACGATGGTATCAGCAGAAACGTGGAAGCGAAAGACGATTGAATTTGCGATATCGGTGCTGCGGTTGATTCAGCTGATGAACGAGGTAGGGGAAGTGGAGCTGCGTTCGCCAGGGCGGGAGTGCCCGGGGTGCGGGAAGGCGGCGGAGGTGCTGGTGGTGCCGGCGGGATTGTGCGGGGATTGTTGGTCCCGGAAGGCGATTGCGGCGTGGAAGGTGCCGGTGAGTTTCGCGCCGGCGCGGAGCAGGGTGAGGGTTGAGAGAAGGAGGCGGAAGTAGCGGTTGAAAAATGAGGAATGGAAAGTCGCGGAGGTAAGGGGCAGGGGTCTACCGGCGGCAGACGGGCTGGGCGAGAGCACGGGTCTGAAGACCCTCAGCCACATTGGGAGCGTCGGAAGTGCCCGGGAACATTCTGGATGGCCTGGGCCAGAGTACGGGTCTAAAGACTTTCAGCTACATTGGGTTGGCCGGAAGTCCGCGGGAACATTTCGGATGGCCTGGGCCAGAGTACGGGTCTAAAGACCCTCAGCTACATTGGGTGGGCCGGAAGTCCGCGGGAACATTTCGGATGGCCTGGGCCAGAGTACGGGTCTGAAGACCCTCAGCTACATGTACGGCGCTAGTTGAAATGGGGGAGCTACAGGGGGGAGGAGCCGGCGGCTTGGATTTGGCGCGTGGTGGGATTGGCGAGGAAAGCGATTGCGGTCAGGTTGGCGGGGATCCACTTGTCGTTCAGATCGACGGTTACGGTTACGGGAGTGGTGAAGGGTAGGGCTACCGATTGTTGTTTGCGGAGTACGCGGACCACTGGGGCGTGGTGCAGGGTCTCACCGGAATTTTCGCCGGCGGTAACGGTGGAGCTGAGATTTTTTTCGGTCAGGGCGATCCACAATTCAAGAGCGGGCGCGGAGGAAGAGGGATTCCTCGGTGCGGAGACTGCGCTCGGAATGCCGGGGGATGGCTGTGGGGGCAGGGTGATTTGGAAGGTGCGGGTGTGTGGGTTAGAGTTGGGTACCGCGGTGAGGAGCAGGCGCGGCTTGGGATGAGAGGCGGCCCAGCGGATTTGGTCGCGGGATTCGTGCGTGCGATTGCCGACGAATTGTGCGGCACCATCGACGATCATTTGCGGGGTGTAGATGCCGCCATCGGGGAGAGAGACAGCGTATTGTTCCTGGCGACGGGAGAAATCGACGGAGGAGAAAGGATCGGACCAGCCGAGAGTGTTCCAGTAATCGACGTGTTCTTCGAGAGCAAGGATTTCGATGCCGTCGAAGGGCTGATCTTCGCTGAGTTTTTTGAGGAGGGAATCGGCGGGCGGGCAACTGGAACAACCTTCGGAGGTGAAGAGTTCGACGATGACGGGCTGCTTGGGGGAAGAAGCGGCAAACGCGGAGGCGGAGGAATGCGCGGGCCAGCGGGAGAACAGGAAGAAACACGCCGCAACGGCAACAATAAAAATGAAGGCAAACGTCAGAGGTTTGGCGCGCATGAAGGCCCCCTACCCAGTATAAGAGGCGGAAATGGCGGGAAAGTTACAGGGAATTGGCGTGTGGCGGAAGAAGCACGGGTTGGGGCGGAGGGGAGAAGAGAAGAGGAGAAGAGGAGAAGAGGAGAAGAGAAGAGGAGAAGAGGAGAAGAGGAGAAGAGAAGAGAAGCCCACCCTTTCTGCAAAAGGCGCAGAAAGGGTAGGGCACCCTACGTGGTTTAAGTCGCTGCACGTGCCTGCCGCAAGCAAGCTCGGGATGACACGGTTCTCCTTGGGGTGCTGGGGAGGCAACAGGGTAGGAGGAGGGTGCGCGGAGTGGAAGGGAGAGACGTAAAATAGAAATGAAAAGTAACTTGGCCCCTTCCCCAGAAGGCCAAGAACATGACGGAGAGTAATAAGCGTCCCGGAGAAACAGCCGGGAGGCAAGAAGCGCGTTGCGGAGAGACAACCGGAACGCCAAAGCATCCCGGAGAAATTAGCGGGATGCATAAGCAACGCCGCAGTGGACGCCTGACCCTGGCAGTACCGATCCTGATCATTGGAAGCGACAGCGAAGGCCGAGTGTTCTCGGAAGAGACGCACACGGTGCTGTTGAGTCTGCATGGCGCAGGGATTGTGTCGCGGCACCGGTTGATGGCCGAGCAGGAGTTGGTGTTACGCGCGGTGGAGTTGAAGCGCGAGACGGAAGTGCGCGTGGTGGGAGAGATCGGGCAACAAGGAGAGATGCACACATACGGCGTGGCGTTTCTGGATGAGCGGCTGGACTTCTGGCAGATGGAATTTCCGCCGGCACCGATGGCGCCGGGCTGGTCCGGAGCGCTGACGCTGGAATGTGGAGGATGCAAAGGGATAGTGGAACTGGCGAATGGGGATTTTGAGTATGACATTTGCGCGATTCACGGAGGGCTGGCGCGGTTCTGCGATGATTGCGGGTTGCTGACGGTGTGGAGGCAGTCGCACGAAGTGATGCCGGCGCCGCGGGTGACCGCGGGACGCAAGGCGGCGAGCGCGAAAGCTGCGGTGGTTGTGGAGGAACTAGTAGAGCCGCAGGCGAGGCCAGGCCAGAGGAAGTGGTCATCCCGTTAGCGGAGGCGATGGAAGGAACGGAGAGGCGCGCGCGAGTTCGAGCGAAGGTGAATTTTGTCGCGTGCGTGAAGACGGATGCGTTTGGAGACGATATTGTGACGTGCATTGATATGTCGCGGGGAGGAGTGAGCTTTCGGAGCCGGAACTTGTATCAGAAGGAGATGGCAGTGTTGATTGCGGTGCCGTTTTCGCCGGAGGTGAAGGATGCTCCGGCGATTTTTGTTCGGGGAAGGATTGCGAATGTGAAGGAGATCGCGAGTATGGGAATGTGGAGGTGTGGGGTGGAGTTTTTGCGGGGATAAAAGTTTACCGCGGATAAGAGTTCACCACAGAGGCAGCAGAGGTCCGCGGGGGACGCGGAGACGTTGGAGTAGGCAGAGGATGAAGAGGATTTACCACAGAGGGACCAGAGTTCACAGAGAACGGAGTAGATGACCGCTTAGAGACAATAAGGATGGCGGCGCTACCAACGTGGCTGATTAGGCGAGGCCGACCAGTTTTTGGAATTCTGGGATGTCGTGGAGGCAGAGCAGGTCGGAATCTTTGGCGGCCCAACTGACGTTGCCATAACCAGAGGCGAAAGCGCGCTTGATGGTTTCAAGGCATTCTGGTTTTCTTCCCAAGACGCCGTAGGTGCAGGCAGCGTTGTAGAGAGTATTGGGATCGCCGGGGCGAAGAGCGACGGCGGTTTGCAGGTGGCGAATGGCTTCGTCGGCATCCTGGCCGAAGTAGGCCAGATTGGTGGCGAGCAGGATGCGGGCGCGCACGTCTTCCGGGACGCGCTCGAGTTGCTGGCGAAGTACTTCGCCCATACGCCTGCGAACGTGCTCGGCGTCGTTTTTGCGGCCGATTTTCTCGAGGGACTGGTCATAGGGGATGTAGGTGTTGTAGTCATCGCCGTTGAATTCGATGGCGCGCTCGGTGAGTGCGGCGGCTTCTTCGAAGCGGCCGGAAGCGAAAAAGGCGCGGCCCAGAACGTTCCAGGAACCTTCGCAATCGGGTTTGCGCTCGATGGCATGCTGGGCGAGCAGGACGGACTCGGCGTATTTTCGTTGGGCGTAGGCGACGCGGGCACGAGCGATGAGGACTTCGGGAAGATCGGGAGCGAGGGCGGTGGCGCGGTCGCAAGCAGACAGGCCGCGATCAATCCATTTCTGATTCTGTTCGCGAAGTTCGTAATTGAGGCCGCAGAGGTAGCCGATGCCGGCGTGCGCCAAGGCGAAATTGGGATCGATCTGGATGGCCTGCTCGAACATTTGCAGGGCATAGTCCAGATTTTCGCGGCGCGTGTAGCTTCTTCCACGAAGATAAAAATCGTAGGCTTGGGGATTTTCCGTGGGCTTGCGCGCGATGGTTTTTTCTTCCTGGGGAGTGAGGGTGATGCGCAGAGCTTGCGCGATGCTGCGGGCG
>Ga0074045_10002998_pt1 | contig 15341 bp, 12 predicted proteins | sample BogForMeECP23OM2_FD_94442 | JGI IMG/M metagenome (GOLD analysis project Ga0074045, IMG submission 94442) | Bog forest soil microbial communities from Calvert Island, British Columbia, Canada - Bog Forest MetaG ECP23OM2 | ecosystem: Environmental > Terrestrial > Soil > Wetlands ...
CTGCGTCGCTGCCGACCACACCCGAGAGGAAGACCCTCCCTTGCGATGCCTTGACCTCGACATGGTCACCGGGAAGTGCTTGTGTGAGGGAGTCATTCAGACCGGCGACATCCAAGTCCGCCAGGATGGTATACGAGTTTGAATGTCCCATCTCATTCCACAGCACAACACTGCTGCTGCCGGCCGCTTTTGCGGTGACAACGAGTTGGTAGGGGCTGGCCGTCAGCGCCTCCAGTACGGCCGGGTTGCTGACATAGACCCGTCGCATGCGTTCGGCAGTATTGATGAACAGGGCACGCCCTATGACTAGGTGCAACGTGAAGGGGTCTGTTTCATTGCCCTTGTTCTGCTCCTGCGAAATTGGCTTTGGCATGGCATGATTGGAGGCATACCTCAGCACTCGCTGCTGCACTGCGGCCGCGGACGGCGCCAGCGCCGTCGTTCCGGCGGGGGCTGAGGTGGCGGCGGTCGCTCCCAGTGCTGCCTGAGGGGAGGCAGTATCCTCCGGCACCGTCTGCCCCAGCAGGGAAGTGCTCGCTAACAAAACGGCCGCCAATACGGTTCGCTGCACGGCTAGCCCACGCTTTCTCATTCCATACATGCTGTTACTCGAACTGGCTCGTAACATGTTTGTCACCCATGATGGTTTCCACCTCGTAAGGGTGCTTCGCAGCCGCATGGGCTCGTGCCGCGGAGCTAGCATCCGGCAAGCGAGCCCCGCCAGAGAGCTCTGCGATCCGAACCGGCAGGGCTGCCACCCGACCACGGTCGGCCCCGTTGCGGAGTACGAAATGGATGGAGCCCTGGGTGCTTGCTAAGACGATCTTCTGCGCATCCTCGGGCTTCAGGAGCAAGGTTACAACCCCAGCGCTCTCCGCCTTTCCCCCTGGTTCCGGATCTATTTTCTGACCTACTGTGAGAACCTCGACATCCTGCAGAACGATTTGCGTCGTGGGTGTGGGAACCGTGTCGCTGCGGAAGGTGACCAGCACGTCCACATGAGAGCCGGGGAAGAGAAAACCCGCCACCCCTACGACTTCGTCGGAATGAACTGAGGTTGCCCGCATACCTTCAGGAATTTTGACTGTAAGACCTATCCCGGAGCCCGCCACCGCCAAATATCCATCGAGAATCGGTTGCCGGACTGTAACTGGGTAGATCAGGGCCCTGCCCGCGACATCTTCAATCCTGCTAAACGCGCCTTCGAAAGGCGCTTTTGCGGGCCATTCCAGCAACGTGAGGCTCTCTGGCTTGAGCACTTCGCCAGCCTGCAGAGGCCGCGACGCAGCGACATACTTCTGCACCGTCATAACCGGCGTCCCTGCAGTCCTTCGACTGATCTTGCGGCTAAGAAAATAGGTGACCGCGCCGGACAGCAGCAAAGCGGCCGAAAGGGCAACGAGAAGTCGGCGGGGGTTCATTTCATTGACCCAGTAGGGCACCGAACACTGTCATGGCGGTGCCCGCTCCAATTGCGATGCCATAAGGCAGGCGTAGAGCTCGTGAATTTTGGACATTGAGGTCGGGATGGGGCTGCAGACCAACCGATCCATGATGTGACACTATGTTCGCCACATTCGAAAGCGTCTGTCTGATCTGTCCCGCAACCAGGGCGAGAGCAACGGCGAAGATCCCACCTGCAATTGCGGTTGCGATGAGTATCGCGGCAACGTGGCTTAGGCCGGCACAGGAACTGACGGCGGTAATAAGCTTCACATCGCCGCCACCCATCCCTCCAGCGAGGTAGAACAAGAGAAATGCCCCACCTCCGGCAAGGCCCGCAAGTACGGCACTGGTCATGGAATGCCATCCTCCCAAGACAAGATGCAGCAGCAAGCCCAGCAGGATCGAGGAGCCCGTTAGCCAGTTAGGAATTCTGCGGGAACGATAGTCGCAAATCGCCCCACTGAAGGCACAGAAGACAGCTGCTCCGAGATAAACCGTTTCCGCATTGATATCTGCCACTTTGGGTCCACCTTACGGTTGCCAGGCGAACGGCAAACCAATCCGGCAGCCTCCGTTGGGTTGACGACTTCGATCTTCAGAATCCCGGCTGTGCGGTGACGGTTGCATCCACCACCGCACAAACTGAGAAGTTAAGGGCCATGCCCCATTGCTCCTTAAGCCTTCTCGCCTCAATGCCCTAAGCTAGGCGAGCGTGCTCGTGAGCCGGGAGCTGATCGTCGCGAACACCTTCGAATCAGCGGTTGCAACGGTCTGCATGCTCGTCACTGGAGCGCCCCAGTGAGGTTTGTGTTGATTTGCGCAAACGCGTTCCCGATCGCGGTTGAAACGGTCTTCATGCTAGCTACGGCGCCCAAGGCAATCAAGGCAGCAACGAGAGCGTACTCGATCAGGTCCTGACCGGACTCGTCCTGTCGCAAACTCTTGAGAAGTTCCCACATAATCCAACCTCCATTAGGTGTGTGAATCTGACTCTGTTAGTCTTGCAGGTCGCGTCCCAGCAATGCTGGTTCCGGGCCCAATTACCCCTGCGAGAGCTCGCTGCGTCGGTCGGTCGAAGCCTGACTGAATGCGGCGGAGTGTGGCGTTGCAACACCATTCAGACCACCAAGGCCCCGAGCGCGATCAATGCCGCAACGAGTGCATACTCGATAAGGTCTTGCCTTGCACTCGTCCCGTCGCAGGTTTTTCGCACCTCCTAGGAAAGCCCTACGGCATTCCCGGCTCTATTGCCGCAAACAAAGCAGCGTTTGCGGATGAGCTGACATGGCAACTCTGAGCTTTGTGCTTAGAGTCCATGTGCTATTGTGCTGACATCTTCATCGGCCCACCGACCCAAAACTTGAGCCGAGTTCTGGCCACACCACCGTGCGGCCTGGGCGGATGCCCGAGGACCAGTTAAATATGGGTCTTTATCGGCAGGAATCCTCTTAAGCCTGTCATGCCGGCGTGTTTATGCCGATGCTACACACGAAGGTTTCGTGCTGACCTTGAGGGACGCATCGCCTCTTGGTTCATTTTGAAATCTCGGCTTAGGGGATGAGAAAATGAAGGGCCCAATCATGACATTCCGACTCGACGAACCGTACAACTACCAAGGCGAGGAGGAAACCAGATCCAGCGAGGACAAGGTGTCTGAGCTGCCTGGCGTGGTAACTGCCGCTCGCCTCGAAAGTGCCGCTTCACCTCCGCACCCTGCCGAACTTGCAAGAGATGGACCTCCTTCCCTCCCGCAGCAATTTCCTCGCCCGATGAGAGCGACGGACTGGATCATGGCGGTTTCCATGCTGGTGCTGTCGTTAGCCGCGGTTTACTACGCCGTCACCGCCAACGGCTACAACCGGTCCCAGTACCGGCTCACCGCAAGTTCGTCACAGGCTGCGCTGTCGGCGGCAGAAGAGTCGATGCGCGGCGATCAGCGGGCCTGGGTCGGCCTACTTTTCCCCACAGCTTACCCGCTGAGTAAGGATGGGGGCGGATTTGCCATCAAGCTGCAGAATTTCGGCAAAACGCCCGCTGGCAACGTTCTCATAACGGACTACGTGGTAATCGAAGACCTTGACCAGCTCAGCAGCTTTCAGGAGGCTGCTTCCCACCGTCCTATAGTCACTGGGACCCTGATGCCGGGTAATGAATTCAGTACCAACGTCTGGTTCAAGACTAGCCCAGAAGGTATAAGCAGCCTAGCGCAGGGTAGCGTGCGTGCTGTGAACTATGCCCTGATCACCTATGAAGACATCTTCCACCGCAAGCACACCACCCAAAGCTGCTTCTACTGGTACGGGGGGCTGCACATCCCTCAGCCCTGCGAAGAATTCAATCACGTGGATTGAGGGTCATGCTGCCAGCATTGGCGTTTGCAGACCTAACCTGTCGAACAGCTGGCTTGCGGGTTGCCAAGGGCGGACTCGTGCAGGAGATACGTCCCTTATTGCGTTAAACGAAGCAGAATCTTGGCTGCGATAGTCTGAAAGACTTGCTCCAGCTCAGCCGAGCATTGGTTCGATGGGCAATTGGGTGCAAATACCGCCTCTCCTGCCGGTTCGTTGGGATTGTAGGTCGGGCTGGCAGGATCGTTAGCGATCTGTTGCAGGAAGCTCTGATCGACTTGATCGCCCAACCCGATAGAGTAAACCACCATATTTTCGGCGCGCATGGCGTTGGCAGTTTGAAGGGCTCGATATTGGGCGTCGGCGGTGACGTTTGCACGGGTAAAAGACTCCTGCGTGCCGTTGATTTGAGAAGTGAACTTGGTCACACCCGTACAGTTTGGGGTAGGTGAGTGCGGAGGATTTCCGTTCTTATCAAGGGTTCCCCAATCCGTTCCGCTGGACGGATCGAAGAAGTCAACCTGCGTACCTGAGTCGTATCCTCCGTAATTGTAAAGAGTGGCGCCCCATTTAGAGGTGCACTTGAAGGCATCCTGGATGATATTCACCCAACCGTCCGTGAAATAAACCGCTACCTTTACAACGTTTTGTCCCGGCTGCGCGACTACGCTGTCATTCTGGGCCTTCGCGTCAGTCAGTCCCCCCGGACCGAAGGTGCCGCCGGCGAACTTCATGGCCTTGACCGCATTTGTAATCGGAGTAATGAACTGATAGCCAATCGCCACATCTACAGTCGCATTGGAGGCAAAGCTGACCATTGCAACCTCATCGTCGTTGTTGTCGAAGTAATTGATGAAGGTCGTGACCGCGGGAGGAAGCGCAGCCGACCCGCCATTGCCAGTCATTGAACCTGAGCGGTCCAATACCAAGGACATCACCAGCTTGCCGCGTGTTGCCTGGGCACTGTCACTGACTGCAAATGTTTGGAACTGGGGCAACAGTCGCATGAAGAATGTACGAATGGTGGCTGTGGCGCTGACATTGACCAGCGTGTTGCCGAAGGGGTCCGTAGAAAAACTCACGTTTACCGTCGGAGGATTAGCGTCAAGAGCGGACAAATCATAGTTTCCATTGAACGAATTCGCTGCCAGAGCTCCGGCCTTCGCTTGCCCCTGGGCAAGGTTCCTCATGGCTGTGAGGCAGGCGGCATCTACAGCCTTGGACAGTTTTGCTTTGGTGGCGTAAGCGAATCCCACATCAACTGCAAACGCCAGGAACAGCAATAGAAGAGTCAAGGAAACGGCTAATAGCACAACAATCTGCCCGCGCTCGTTCTCTCTGTTCCGGCCGCGACTGAAGAGTTTCACTTTCTCCACCCCTTGTCAGTAGTACGCCACGTCGTACAGCTTTTTCGGCAATACGACTTTGGTCAACAGGCTCCCGATCGGCGTTATCGGCTGGTATTTGTAGAAGACTTCGGTGACATAAACCGTCTGGTTTAGTTGAGGAACTACTGTGGCAGGAAGACTGGCTGGGCCTCCAATCACACTTCCTATAAGGCTGGTCGCCCCAAGTCCACCCTGCGATACCTGGCCGCTAAGCTGAATTTTGTTGTTATTGTTGAAAACCGACGACACGATTACTTGCCCACTGGCACTCAAGTTCAGATCCGAGTCCGCAACGATTGCTGCAGCCGTAGCCGCCAGACTGGTTCCACGGGACGCCATGCTCGATCCTTCCCCTGTCAGGTTGGTTATCACCTGTTGGATGTAAATGGCACGACTGAAATCGATCAGCCCAAACACCAGGATGAGCATCATCGTCGCCGAAATGGCAAACTCCACCAGCGCCTGGCCGGAATCGTTGTTCTTTGTCGGGGTGCGTCTTATGTCATCGTGCCCTGATGCCGTCATCTTGATTCGCCTCCGCTAGCTGGTATTTCCTGGCGGGAAAGGCTCATTCTTAAAACTGACACTGACCGTAAACTTGTAGGCGCCGTTTTTGAAGAACTGTGCAACGATAGGGGTCATGAGCTGCAGGTTGGTGGTCAAGGAGACTGTCACGGTGTCTTCCGGACCGCCCGCGCTGCCGTTTCCCCCGGCAAGGCTGGAGATTTGAATGCCGGCAACGCTAAGACCGATCGCGTTTTGCTGCGCAACTTGAATAATCGAGTTCACGCGTGAAAGGTTCTGGCCCTTGTGTTGTGGATCGGGCAGATGATTCCCCGTACTGGCATAACGCCCAGCCGCCCGCACCGCATTCTGAAGGGTCATTTCAACGTAGAACAAACGCGAAAAATCAAAGACAGCAAAGAACAGGAGGAAGAACATGGGCGCGACAAGGGCAAATTCCACCACTGACGTTCCAGCAGTTGATACCCCCCTGCGCCGTCGTGTTCTCACTGCATTGGAGCCAAGCCATCCATACGAAGCCTCAGCTCCGGACCCACGTCCGCGCACTACATCTGCGGTCGATTGTTCCTGCTGACTTCGCATACCGGTCGCCGGTTTGTACAGAAAGTCATCGGCAAAACCGCGCTGCGCTTTAGAAGCGTCTCCCGTGACGAGTTCCGTAAAGTAAAGATTGTGAATAGCCCGTTAATAAAGGCAGTGGCTGCGTTTTCTCCTACGTTCAGGTGTGCAACCGATGCTGAGCGGATTACAATGAATCTCTGTCTTTGACCAAAACTTATGAGCACAACCGCCAAACCCGCCCCTTCCAAGCGAAAGGGAACGTCTGTTCGCACCACCTCAGGAACAATTCGCGCGACCGCCGCGTCCGAAGGGCCGCGCCGGGCGCCCGTACCGCCGGCTCGCGAATTCGACGATCCAGGGCTCTTCATCAACCGTGAATTGAGCCTGCTGGACTTTCAGCGACGCGTGCTGGAGGAGGCCCAGGACAAACTTAATCCGCTGCTGGAGCGGCTGATGTTCCTGTCGTTCGTTGGCTCCAATGTGGATGAATTCTTCATGGTACGGGTAGCTGGCCTGAAACGGCAGGTCGAAAAGGGCGTGAGCGACCCGGGACCAGACGGGATGAGTTCCTCGGAGCAGTTGCGCGCCATCCGCGCGTCGGTGATACGTCTCTATCGCGGCGCCCATGATTGCTGGAGCAAGGAACTCGTGCCTGCGTTGGAGCAGGCTGGGATTCGCATCCAGCATTATGCCGACCTCACCGAAGAGCAGCGCTCCATAGGCGATTCCTATTTTCAGGAAACCGTTTTTCCCACACTGACTCCTCTAGCGTTCGACCCCGGGCGCCCGTTCCCGCACATTTCGAACTTGAGTTTGAATCTTGCGGTTCTTTTACGCGGAGCTGATGGCGAGCAGCACTTTGCGCGGGTTAAGATTCCCGACACCCTGCCGCAGTTGGTTCCGGTGAGCGCGGCGCCAAGAGCGAAAAGCCGTGCGAAAAAGCCGCCCATTAAGGAACAATCCTTCGTCTGGTTGGAGCAGTTGGTCATCGCCAACTTGGGAGCTCTTTTCCCGGGTATGGAAATCCTGGATGCCCATCCCTTTCACGTCACCCGCGACGCGGACAGCGAAATCCAAAACCTGGAAGCAGGGGACTTGCTCGAGTCAGTTGAAGAGGGCGTGTGGCAGCGCCGGTTTGCTGATGCGGTGCGCGTGGAGATCAATGAGGCGATGCCTGCGCCCGTACTCGACATCCTTGTCGAGAACCTGGAGCTCGATCGCGACGACATTTACAAATTGTCCGGCCCGCTGTCGCTCGTGCGAGTGCGTCATTTGACAAAAGTGGATCGTCCGGACTTGAAATTCGCCCCCTTCGTGCCCGCGCTGCCGGCGGCGCTCAAGGAAGCGGATGAGGAAGATATCTTCGCGACCATCCGTCACGGGGACATTCTCTTCCATCATCCCTTCGATTCATTTCAGCCTATCGTTGGTCTGCTGCAACAGGCAGCGAAGGACCCCAACGTTCTGGCCATCAAGATCACGTTATACCGCGTTGGCCGCAACGCGCCTGTGGTGGACGCTCTATTGGAGGCAGTGGAGAACGGGAAGCAGGTCGCTGTCTTGCTGGAGCTAAAAGCGCGCTTCGACGAAGAGAGCAACATCGAATGGGCGCGCAAGCTGGAAGAATACGGTGTCCACGTGGTATATGGTCTGATGGGGCTCAAGGTGCACTGCAAGGCGTTGTTGATTGTTCGGAAAGAAGGCGAAGTGATTCGCCGCTACGCGCATCTGTCCACGGGCAACTACAACAGCGTGACCGCACAGCTCTACACCGACATTGGCATGCTGACCTGCGATCCCGCCATCGGAGCAGATTGTACTGACCTGTTCAATTACCTGACCGGCTATTCGGTGAAAACCTCGTACCGCAAGCTGCTGGTAGCGCCGGTGACCTTGCGCCCGGGCTTTGAGAAGCTGATCCAGCGCGAAATTGACCACCAGCGCAACGGGCGAGGCGGTCATCTCCTCCTAAAAATGAACGCGCTGCTGGACAAGAAAATGATCCAGTTGCTCTACCAGGCTTCGCAAGCCGGGGTGAAAGTTGATCTTCTGGTGCGCGGCATCTGTTGCTTGCGGCCCGGTCTGCCTGGCGTCAGCGAGAACATTCAGGTCACCAGCATCGTTGGACGATTTCTGGAGCATAGCCGGATCTTTTACTTTCGCAACGGCGGACAGGAAGAGGTGTACCTGGGCAGCGCGGACCTTATGCCGCGCAATCTGAATCGGCGAGTCGAGGTGGATTTCCCGGTGCAGGATGGAGCCCTGGTCCGCGTGATCCGTGACGAGATCCTCGGCACCTATCTCAAAGAGGAGGCCAAGGCCCGTCATATGACCTCCGATGGCAAGTATCTGCGTGACCCCAACTTCCAGAAAAAGAACGCCTTCAATGCACAAGAGGCGCTCATTGCGGCAACCAAACGCCAGGATTGAGCCGAAAGAAGTCCTGCGCGAGTCCATTGCTGCAGGATTCCTGCCTGCTAACATCATGCAGTGAGCACTGTTTCCACGGTTCGCGTCCGCTTCGCTCCGTCCCCCACGGGGCATCTGCACGTCGGCAATGCCCGCACCGCGCTTTTCAATTGGTTGTTCGCGCGGCAGCAAGGCGGCGTCATGGTCCTGCGCATCGAAGACACCGACGTCGAGCGAAGCGAAGAGCGCTTCGAAAGCCAGCTTCTCGAAGACTTGAAGTGGCTCGGCCTCGACTGGGACGAAGGCCCGGACGTCGGCGGGCCACACGCGCCGTATCGTCAGAGCGATCGTCTCGAGCTCTATCACGAGCAGGCCGAGCGATTGCTGAACGAAGGCAAGGCGTATCTCTGCTTCTGCTCGCAGGAAGAATTGGAGCGGGAGCGCACGCATGCCCTCGCACACCAACAGCCGCCCATCTATTCGGGCAAATGCCGCGCTCTCGATCCGGCCGAGAGCCAACGCCGGCGCGCGAACGGCGAGGCTACGGCAATTCGATTGCGCATTCCTGAGCATCCCATTCGCTTCCACGACATCGTGCATGGACCGGTCGAGTTTTCGAACGAAGTGGTCAGCGATCCCATCATCGTGCGCTCCACCGGCATGCCGGTTTACAACTACGTGGTCGTAGTGGACGACGCGCTGATGGACATCACGCACGTCATTCGCGGCGACGATCACCTCTCCAACACGCCGAAACAGGTGGCGCTGTACGAGGCCTTGGGCTGGCCGGTTCCGGAGTTCGCGCATCTGTCCACCATTCTGGGCAAAGATCGCGAGCGGCTCTCGAAGCGGCATGGCGCAACTTCCATCGCCAACTTCCGCGAGATGGGTGTGCTGCCTGAAGCGCTGATGAATTATCTGGCGCTGCTCGGCTGGGCGCCCAGCGGCGGCACACGCGAGATCTTTACGCCCGAGGAACTGAAGAAAGAATTCTCGCTGGAGCGCGTTACGCCCTCGCCCGCAGTCTTCGACATGGAGAAGCTGTACTGGCTCAACCGGCATTACATCAAGGAGAGCCCGCCGGAGCGCATCGAGCGGCTCGCAGAGCCGTTCTTCGTAAGGGCCGGATTGCTGCCAGAGAATCTCGATGACCGGACACGGACCTGGTTCGCCAAGGTTGTGGCTCTACTCGGTCCTTCGGCGGACAAGCTTGACCAACTCCCGGAGCGCGCACGATTGATCTTCCAGTACGACGCGGGCGCGACGCTCGCCGCGCCGGACAATGCCGAAGTGCTCAGCGGACCAAAAACCAAGGAAGTGCTGGCCACATTCGCGGAGCTGGTCGAGAGCGGTCCCCAACTCGCTGCCCAGGCCTTAGGATTCCCGATGACGCCCGAACGCTTCAAGGCCATCATGAATGAGGTCAAGGAAAAGACGGGCGCGAAGGGCAAATATCTTTTCCACCCAGTACGCATTGTGTTCACCGGTTCGCACTCCGGGCCCGAGTTCGACAAGCTGATTCCGATTCTGGAGGAAGGCTCGCAGCTTCAGCTTCCGCAGCACGTGTTGAACACGCACGAGCGGCTGGCGGCATTTCGCGCCGCGGGCGGGCTGTAAGGCAGTCGAAGTGTCTCCGGAGTGGTACATGCACTTTCGTAACTTGACTCGGACGTAAAAGGCGTTACGCTGACGATGTGAGGCCTAGTGTCTCTCCTGCTCGACGAGGGCAGGACCGGTCCGCGAAAAGGTGTCTGCAAGGGCAGTCGCAGGGGCCGTTGATCTTTGAAAATCAGTTGCCAGTGGTGGCATGATGGATTGCCGGAGTTGGGTTGACGATTGCATAACTGCCTATTTCTCAAGAAGATGCGCATAACATCCCTGGAATCAATAAGTTGCAAACATCTATGTAACCTCTTGGTGCCATTGGACTTATTTGTAAGCTCTTGATATTAAGTAGCTTACGAGCGACAAAATGCCCGCAAGTTATTGAAAGTTGGTCGAGATTTCCTGTTGAGTAAGAAAGTACGGGGGAGGGCTATGCCGTCACGGCAGGGCTTTTCTCAGCGCAGCCCTCGCCAGAATGCGCGTCGAATCGAGCGTTGGCGGGGGAGAGCTGCGATCGTCGATCAGCAGCGGTATCTCCGTGCAGCCCAGCACCACGGCATCGCAGCCCTCGTGACTCAGCCTTCCGATTACTTGCTGGAAGTACCTGCGCGACTCATCGGTGAAGATTCCGTTCACCAGTTCGTCCATGATTATGGCGTCGATACACGCTCGCTCGTCGGCATTTGGCATGAGATGTTCAATACAAGCCGCCGACAACTTCTCCGGATAGACCGGCCCTTCCATCGTGTACTTAGTGCCGGTAATTGCGAGTTTGCGGAAGCCGCGCTGCCGGGCCTCGGTGGCGACTTCCTCCACGATGTGCAGCCAGGGCAGCGGGGACTTTGGCGCAACCAGATCAAACGCACGATGAATGGTGTTGTCGGGACAGATGAGGAATTCAGCGCCAGCCTTGGCCAGCTTGTTCGCGGACGACAGCATGAGGCCGGCGACGCCCTGCCAGTCATCCCGGTAGACGAACTCCATGTACTCGGCAAGGCAGTGCGTGTGCATGCTGACCTCGGGGTGCATGTGGCGACCCATCTCGGCAGACGCCTCAGTGCAGATGGTGCGATAGCACAGTGCAGCACCCTCGGCGCTGCATGCCATGATTCCGATGTGCTTGGGCATTCTTACTCCGATTCGCGAAATTCTACGGCTAGAATCTTGCCAGAAATTCGCGCTTCTTCTCTTCCGGCAAGAACGACGCGCGGAACGAATTCTTCGCCAGCTCACGAAGCTCAATCTCGCTGAAGCCAAACACTTGCTGCGCGAGTTGATACTCGTGCGTCAGCGTTGTGCGAAACATGTCCGGATCATCCGTATTCAGTGTCACCAGCACACCCGAATCAAACAGCTTCCGGATCGGATGCTGCTCCACTGCTGCACAACATCCCGTAAGGACGTTGCTGGTGATGCACACCTCAACCGGGACTTGCCTCTCGGCGAGATAGCGCACCAGTTCCGGATCGTCGATCGCATGCAGGCCATGACCGATGCGATCTGCCTTCAGGTCACGTAGCGCGCCCCAAATGGACTCTGGCCCAACCGTTTCTCCTGCGTGCACCGTGAGACGCAGACCATGCTTGGCCGCGTGCTCATACACTTCGCGGAACTGCTCGGGCATCGCGCGGCGCTCGTCACCGCCAAGTCCGATTGCGACGACATTTCTGTCTTTGAATCGAATGGCTTCATCAACGACGCGCTGCGCTTCCTCGACTCCGAAATGCCGCACGGCGTCAAAGATCCAGTACAGCGACACCCCAAACTCTCGTTCGCCGCGCTCGCGTCCGCGTTCCGCACCTTCGAATAGCGGCGCGAAGTCCTGTCCCCGCCACCGCACGACGCCGGCGGAAATGTACACCTCGGCATGATGAACATTCTGCGCGTGCAACTTCTGCATCATGCGATAGGTGACGAGCTCATAATCCTCAGCGGTTCGCAGCCGCTCGGTCACCGCCTTGAACGCCCAAAGAAATCCGGTGAAGTGCTTGTAGTGATACAGCTGCTGCGCTTCCTCTTCGGTGAAGACGCGTCCACTATCTTCAATGTTGCGGTAACGGTCGTTGGTGGTAGTCAGCGGCGTGGGATAGCGACGGCTCAGCTCGGCCAGCGTCCGCGGATCGACTGTGCCCTCGAGGTGCAAATGCAGCTCGGCCTTGGGAAGCGAAAGGAGATAGCTACTGGGAGCGCCAGCACCTATCGCTGGTTCGTTCATAGGCACAGGGTTCATCACCGTTTCGGCGACGCCTGCTGCGCGTTTTGTGGGCTGAATTCGCTTCGGTGACGGCTGTATAACATGTACACCGTCAGTCCGATGACCAGCCACAGGAAGAAGCGCAGCCAGGTCAGGATCGGCAGCCCGGCCATGAGCAGCACGCAGAACATGACGCTGAGCACGGGCGCAGCGATGCCGCCCGGCGCGCGAAACCCGCGGCGGCGCTCGGGCTGCTTGTAGCGCAGGATGATGACTCCGATCGACACGAGCACGAACGCGAACAGCGTGCCGATGTTCGACAGATCGGCGAGCGTACCGATGTCGAGGATGCCGCCGGGAATGCCAACAAGAAATCCCGCGATCCACGTCGCCGTCGAAGGGGTACGAAAACGCGGATGGACACGGCTGAACAACTTCGGCAGCAGGCCATCGCGCGACATCGAGAACCACACGCGCGCCTGTCCAAGCTGAAACACCAGCAGTGAGGAGATCATGCCCATCATCGCGCCAAACAGCACCGCAAGCCGCGTCCAACGCAGCGTCTGCGAGTGTGTCAGCAGGCTCAGCTTCTTCAGGCTGTTGACCACCGGCGCAGCATCGTCAATCAACGACTGCCACGGCACGATTCCCGTCAGCACCACAGCGACAGAGATGTACAGAAGGGTACAGACGATGAGCGTCGCGATGATCCCGATCGGCAGGTCGCGTTGCGGATTCCTGGCTTCCTCTGCCGCGGTCGAGACCGAATCAAATCCAATGTAGGTGAAGAAGATGATGGAGCCGCCGGTGAGTACGCCCGACCATCCCTCGGGCACGAACGGGTGGTAGTTCGCCGGATGGATGTACCTCATCCCCACGAAGACGAACGCCAGAATGGCTGAAATCTTCAAGATGACCATCACGTTGTTGGTTTCGGCCGACTCGCGGATGCCACGCACCAGCACCACCGTCAGCAGCATGACAATCAAGAACGCAGGAAAATTGAAACCGAAGTGCCAACCCGGCGTGTAAAGCACGTTGCCGCTCACGCCGGCAAGTCCTCCGGGCAGGTATGCGGGTGTAATCCACCGCAGGTTCGGATGCCAGCCGAACCAGTCGAACATGTCCACGATGTGTGCGGCGAAGCCAACGCTAACGGCCATGTTGCTGACCGCGTACTCCAGAATGAGGTCCCAGCCTATGATCCATGCGATCAACTCACCCATGGTCGCGTAAGTGTAGGTATAGGCGCTGCCCGCGATTGGGATCATGGACGCCAGCTCTGCGTAGCACAGCGCAGTGAAGCCGCACACAATTGCGACAAGCACCAGCGACACGGCAATAGCCGGGCCTGCTCCGGGGCGTCCGAGCGTCGCTGCGTGGTGCACGATATAGTCGGCCAGTGGCGCGTTGAGGATGGACGAGGTGTCGAACTTCTGCCCGGCAATGGCCGTTCCGATGACAGTGAAGATTCCGGAGCCAATGACTGCACCGATGCCCAGGGCCGTCAGCGACCACGGGCCGAGTGTCTTCTTGAGCCGGTGTTCCGGCTCTTCCGACTCGGAGATCAGCTTGTCAATGGATTTGCACGTGAAGAGTTGGTTCGCCAGGGTGACGCTCCCGGGAGTGCTGGAATGGACGCCTCAGGATTGAATCAGAAATCCGAGCCACAGGGCAAGTGTAGGGTGAAGCTCAGCGCGGACCAGCGCAGCCTCACCGCAATTTGAATTGCCCGCTCAGTGGGTGGGCGTGGCGGCGCCCGCCTGCTGGCGCGCCTGGATCTCGATGTACACGTTGATCAACGAGACAGCGGCGGGTGTAACGCCCGGGATGCCGATGGCTTGGCCCAGTGTGCGTGGACGGACACGCGTGAGCTTCTCGTTCATCTCGCGCGACAGTCCGCTGACCTTGGCATAGTCGAACCAATCGGGGATGACACGCTGCTCGGCCTTCTTCAGCCGCTCGATAGCTTTCGTCTGCTGGTCGAGGTAGCCAGAGTACTTGATCTCGGTTTCGACGGACTTTAACTCGTTGCGAGGAGCAGTTGTCAGTTGCCAGTTATCAGTCGCCAGAAGTGCTTGATTCTCGCGGGAGCTTTCACTGGCTACTGACAACTGACCACTGACAATTTCTTCCCGCTCGAAGAACCCGGGCATCAGCCGGGCAAGCACCGGCGCCAGCTCCTCAATTTGCGCTTCCGGACGCTTCAGCAATTGCGCGAGAGTTGAACCGACCACGCTGTCACCGAACTTCTCCACCACACCCGGCATGTCGTTGTTCACCCGCGTGCGCTCCAGCAGGTCGCGCATAGCCTTCAGGCGCTCCTGCTTCGCCAGAAATTCAGCCCAAGCCGCATCATTAATCAGGCCTACGCGGCGCCCGTGCGGTGTGAGCCTGCGGTCGGCATTGTCTATGCGCAGGTGCAGGCGAAACTCCGCGCGCGAGGTAAACATGCGGTAGGGCTCGTTTGTCCCCTTGCTGATGAGGTCGTCGATGAGGATGGCCGTGTACGCCTCGGTACGGTCGAGGATGAGCGGCGGCTCGCCCTTTACCTTCAGGGCGGCGTTAATGCCCGCCATGATGCCCTGGCATGCCGCTTCTTCGTACCCGCTCGTGCCGTTGATCTGCCCCGCGAGGTAGAGGCGCGCGATCTTCTTCGTCTCCAGCGTGCGCTGCAGCTCGGTCGCATCAATCGAGTCGTACTCGATCGCATAGCCGGGGCGCAGCATCTCGGCCTGCTCCAGTCCCGGAATCGACTTGATGATTGCGAGTTGCACGTCGATGGGCAGCGAGGTGCTCATGCCGTTTACGTAGATCTCGTAGGTGTGCAGGCCCTCGGGTTCGAGGAAGAGCTGGTGCGTTTCC
>Ga0074045_10003000_pt1 | contig 15333 bp, 11 predicted proteins | sample BogForMeECP23OM2_FD_94442 | JGI IMG/M metagenome (GOLD analysis project Ga0074045, IMG submission 94442) | Bog forest soil microbial communities from Calvert Island, British Columbia, Canada - Bog Forest MetaG ECP23OM2 | ecosystem: Environmental > Terrestrial > Soil > Wetlands ...
CCTTGCGCGTAGAGCGGGTTGTCCCACTGGCGGATGACGTCCTGATCCTTGCGCGGCGCGTCGGGCACTTCGCGGAGCGTCTCCGCGATCGTCTTGCCGGTGACCGTCAAAGCGTCGCCATGCAACAGGCCGTGACTCAACAGCATCTTCATCACTTGCGGGATGCCGCCCGCGCGATGGAGGTCGGTCGCAACGTAGCGGCCGGAAGGCTTCAGATCGCAGAGCACGGGAATCCGGACGCGGATCGTTTCGAAGTCGTCGATAGTCAGCGGAACTTCGGCGGCATGCGCGATCGCGAGCAGATGGAGGATCGCGTTGGTCGAGCCGCCCACCGCCATCACGACCGCGATCGCGTTCTCGAAAGCCTGCCGGGTCATCACTTGGCGCGGCAGGATCTGCCGGCGAATCGCGTTGACGACCGCCTCGGCGGAACGCGCGGCGCTGTCGGCCTTTTCGTCGTCTTCGGCGGCCATCGTCGAGGAGTAAGGCAGGCTCATGCCCATCGCTTCGATCGCCGAGGACATGGTGTTGGCGGTATACATCCCGCCGCAGGAGCCTGCGCCGGGGCAGGCCCGCCGTTCGACTTCGTACAGTTCCTTTTCGTCGATCTTGTGGGCGCTGAACTGGCCGACCGCCTCGAACGCGCTGACAATCGTGAGGTCGCGACCATTGTAATGACCGGGCTTGATCGTGCCGCCGTAGACGAAGAGCGCCGGGATATTCATGCGGGCGATCGCGATCATCGCGCCCGGCATATTCTTGTCGCAGCCGCCAACCACCACCACGCCGTCCATCGCCTCGGCGCTGCACGCGGTCTCGATTGAATCGGCGATTACCTCGCGCGAGACGAGCGAGTACTTCATACCCTCGGTACCCATCGAGATACCGTCGCTAACAGTGATCGTGCCGAACACCTGCGGCATCGCGCCGGCCGCCTTGACGGCCGCCTCCGCGCGCTTGGCCAGGATATCGAGGCCGAGATTGCAGGGCGTAATCGTACTGTAGCTGTTGGCGATTCCGACGATCGGCTTCTCGAAGTCGTTATCGCCAAAGCCCACCGCGCGCAGCATCGCGCGATTCGGCGAGCGCTGCACACCCTGCGTAACCACCCTGCTTCTCAGATTCTCCGCCATGATAACTCTCCGTGAGGGCGGCGGGCGTAAATCTTGCCGACGCCCCGAACTGAATCGAACGATCCGGGATTGCACCATAAGCCGCCGCCGCCGCGCAAGCGGACGGCGTGGAGGAGGCTCTTGCTTGTCTTTCGCCGCGATCAGTGAAATTGGTTGCGCATCTATGCCGACACGGGAGGCACGAAACGTTATGGCCGAGACATCCGCACGCATGCTGGAGGGCTACAAGGTGCTCGATTTCACCCACGTGCTCGCCGGCCCGACCGCCTCGCGGTATCTGGCCGAGATGGGCGCCGAGGTGATCAAGGTGGAGCTCGCGCCCAATGGCGATATGTCGCGTGGCCTGCCCTTCCTGCGCGACGGCCGCAGCGCCTATTACATTCAGCAGAATCGCGGGAAAAAAAGTCTCTGCCTCGACCCCAAGAAACCGGCCAGTCGCGCACTGCTCAAGGAACTGGTGCAGAAGGTCGACGTCCTGGTCGAGAATTTCGCGCCGGGCGTGATTGGGCGGCTCGGTCTCGATTACGCGACCGTCAGCGCGCTCAATCCCAAGATCGTGATGTGCTCAATCTCGGCGCTCGGCCAGACCGGCCCGCTCGCCGACCGCCCGGGCTTCGACTGGATTGGTTCGGCCTATTCCGGCGTGCTGGACGTGACCGGCTTTCCCGATCGCACGCCGGTCTTTCCGCAAGCTGGCATCGGCGACGTCAGCACCGGGGTCCATGCGATGGGGGCGATTCTGGCCGCCCTGCTCTATCGTGAACGCACAGGCAAAGGCCAATGCGTCGAAACCTCGCTGCTCGATTGTTATTTCAGCTATCACGAGGTCAACGTGCAAAACACGAGCGCCAGTCGCGGCGCGGCGGTGGCGCGCCGCGCCGGTTCGCATCACTACATCGTGTGTCCGGTCGGGATTTTCAACGGCAAACAAAGTCCTATCCTGATCATCGCCGGACTTGACCCGCAATGGACGGGGTTCTGCCGTGCGATGGGACGACCCGACCTCGCCACCGATCCTCGTTTCAAGGATATTTCGAGCCGGGCAACGAACGCCGAGGAGCTGAAACAGCTCGTGCAGGATTGGGTCGATTCCGTACCCAGCGATGAAGAGATGATGCGGCTGCTCGAGGAGAACCGCATTCCGTACGCGCCCGTCCTCACCGTCGCGCAGGCGATGGCGCATCCCCATCTACGCGAACGCGGCACCGTGCGCACGATCAATGACCGCTTCCTCGGCGAGTTCGACGTGCCAGGCTTCCCCCTGCGTTTCTCCGCGTTTCCGGAGCCGCTCGATCTCGAGGCTCCGACCCTCGGCCAGCATAATGCCGAGATTTTGCACGACTACCTTGGCTATCCGCCGGAGCGCATCCGCCAACTCGAAACCGAGGGCATTTTGCATCGCGGCGAGCGCTGAAGCCGCTGGAGGGACAAAAGAATTTTCTCAGCGTCCATAATGGCTTTTGTAGCACAAAAGACGGCTATTCGCACGGGAAAGGAGGGCGGCCGAAGCAGCCCCCTAATCAATCACTGCGCCTGATCGGCGGTCATGGGGCGGACCGTCTCGCCGTCGCGCGCGGCCTGTCCGACATTGAGCGCGACGACGTCGTCGGCCGCGACACCATTGGTGATTTCGACGTTAATGCCGTCGTCGTAGCCGAGCGTAACTTCCGCGAGTTTCAGCCGATTATCACGCACCACCGGGACGTATGGCTTACCGTCACGGAAGACCAGCGCGTCGTCGGGCACGAGCGGCGGCCCCTCGGGCGCGCTCACGCGAAAGGCGAGCTTGGCGTACATCCCGGGCAGCAAAGCCCGATCCTGGTTCGGCAAATCGACTTCGACGAGCATCGTGCGGGTCGCACTGGTCAGCGCCTCCGGATGACGCGTCACGCTGCCTTCGAAGATCCGGCCGGGATATTCGGTAACGGTAACCGTCGCCGGGTCGCCGTCCCGCAGAAATGGCGCGACGCTCTGGGGCGCTTCGGCATAAATGCGCAAGGGCGTCAGGGTCGCGAGCGCGATCAGCGGGGTGTTCGATGAGGACGGCGCCGTCGACTGGGGAATCAGCGCGCCCGGGTCGACGTAGCGCGCCGTAACCACGCCGTCGAATGGCGAACGGATCAGCTTGTAATCCTGCATCGCGATCAGTTGATCCAACGCCGCCTTGCTTTCGAGCACCTGGGCGTGCGACTCGTCCTCCGCCTGGCGCGCGATTACGCTTTCGCGCAGCAGCGCCTGATTGCGGTGGTCGGTGATGACCGCCAGCTGCCAAGTCGCGCGGGCATTGGCGACCTGCTGATCAAGTTGCGGCGATTCGATTGCCGCCAGCAATTGCCCCTGCTGGACGCGATCGCCCTTATCGACCTTGATCGCTTTTAGATAGCCCGCAATCATCGCATAGACCGGCGTCTCCACGAACCCGTGGATCGTGCCCGGCAGTTCGAGCTCCCGGGTGCGCGCGGCGTGGCCGACCTGCGCGACCAGCACGCGCGGCCCCAGGCGGAGCTGCTGATGGAGATCGTTGGTCTGTTCGACCAGCCGCTGGGCATGCGCGACCACCAGCCCAGCCGTCGCGATTACCACCACAATGATCAAAATGATCCAGCCGGCGGCGAAGAAGCGGCCGGGCTTGCGTGGTTGGTAGGTTTTCGGATCGTCATCCATCGGGTAATTCCGTTCGTCAGGCGCCCGGCATCGTGATCGCTTCGATCTCGGCGTCGCGCTGATGCTTGCCCTTGGCGTTGCGGCCAAAGATCGAATAGACGGCCGGCACCACAAAGAGCGTCATCAGTGTGGCAATAATCAATCCGCCGATCACCGCGCGGCCCAGCGGCGCATTCTGTTCGCCGCCTTCACCGAGGGCGAGCGCCATCGGCAGCATCCCGAGGATCATTGCGAGCGCGGTCATCACGACCGGACGCAGGCGGGTGCGGCCGGCCTCAATCGCGGCGGCGACCGGCGAATAGCCCTGCTCGCGCAATTCGTTGGCGAAGATCACGATCAGGTTGCCGTTGGCGACCCCGACCCCAATCGCCATAATCGCGCCCATCAGGGACTCGACATTGATCGTCGTGCCGGTCAGCGCCAGCATCCAGAGCACCCCGGCCAGCGCACCCGGCACCGCCATCATGATTACCAGCGGCTCCAGCCACGACTGAAAATTCGCGACCATCAGAAGATAGACCAGAATGATGGCCAGCACGATCCCGAGTTCGAGCGAGGAAAACGACTCGTGCATCGCCTGGCTCTGGCCGCGGACCGTGATGCGCATGCCGGGGGGCAACTGCCCGAGCTTGGCGATCGCGCGCTCGACCGCCGCCGACGCACTGCCGAGGTCGCGCCCCTCGACTCCGCAATCGACGTCGATCACGCGCTGCACGTCGGCATGGTTCACGACCGCGGGCTCCACTTCCTCGCGCACCGTGGCGACATTGGAGAGCAATTGCGGCGCGCCCGCGGCCCCGTCGAGACCGGCGGGGGACAACGGCGTTGAGCCCAGCGCCTGCACCGAATCGATCATATGCTGCGGCACTTGCTCGAGCACGCTGTAGTTGACCCCGTTTTTCGGATCGAGCCAGTAGTTCGGGGCCAGAATCGCATTGGTGGCGAGCGAGGTCAGCAGGTCCGCCGCCACCGTGCGCTGATCCACGCCGAGCTCGAGCGCCTTGCTGCGATCAACGCTCACGAGCAGCGTCGGGTAGTCGAGGACCTGGGCGATACGCACGTCGGTCAGGCCTGGGATACCGCGCATCGAGTCTTCGAGCCGGCGTCCCATGTCGTAGTTCTGATCGAGCTTTTGCCCCGAAATCTGCGCATCGATCGGCGCCGAGAGACCGAAGTTCAGCACCTGGCTGACGATGTCGGCCGCCTGAAAATAGACCAGCACGCCCGGAAATTCGTTCTCGACAGTTTGGCGAATCTGATCTTCGTAGCCTTCCGTCGGATGATGGCCGAGCTTGAGCGAGATGAGGATATCGGCGTCCTGCGGACCAATGCTGTCAGTTTGATAATAGGCGAGGACGTAAGCGAACGGAGGCAAGCCGATATTGTCGCTGATCTGATCGAGCTCGCGGGCCGGCACGATCCGGCGCACAGCCCGCTCGACATTGTCGACGACGACTTCGGTCTGTTCGATGCGCGTCCCGGCCGGCGCCCGCAGATGCATCTTCATCATGCCGGCGTCGACCCGGGGGAAGAAGTCCTGGCCCACCACCGGCATCAGCACCAGTGACGAGCCGACCACGATCGCGACGCACACCAGCGAAAAACTGCGGCGCGCGATAAACTTGCCGAGCGCGCCACGATACCCCTCGCGCATCCGCTCGAAGCCCGCCTCGAAGGCCGCAATCGCCCGCGTCAACCAGCCGCCGCCGGCGTGCTCCTCGTGTGTCGCCGGCATCAGGTACCGCGCCATCGCGGGTACCAGCGTGCGCGACAGCAGGTACGACGTGAGCATCGAGTAGACCACCGCCAACGCGAGCGGCGTGAACAGGAAGCGGGCGACGCCATAAAGCAGCACGACCGGAAAAAACACAATACAAATGGCCAGCGTGCCGATAAACGCGGGGGTCGCGATCTCCGCCGAACCGTCGAGGATCGCGGCCAGCAGCGGCTTGTGCATCGCGTGATGGCGATGGATGTTCTCGATCGCGACGGTGGCGTCGTCCACCAGCATCCCGACCGCCAGCGCCATCCCGCCCAGCGTCATGATGTTAATCGATTGGCCCGACAACTTGAGGCCGATCAGCGCGGTCAGGATCGACAGCGGAATCGACAGGATGACAATCAGCATGCTGCGCGCCGAGCCGAGGAAGATTAGCACCATCAGCGCGACGAGACCGGCGGCGATCGCGGCTTCGCGCACGACGCCCCACAGGGCCGCTCGCACGAAAACCGACTGGTCGAAGGCGAGCTTGAGCTTCATCCCCTTGGGCGCGGTTTCGAGGATCAGCGGAATCATGTCGCGGGCCGAATCGATTACGCGCAGGGTCGAAGCGGCGGCGTGCTTGAAGATCGGGATATAAGTCGCGCGCTTGCCGTCGATCCGCACGACATTGGTCTGCACCATGTGCGTATCGGTGACCGGAGCAACGTCACCCAGCAGAATCGGGGTGCCGTTGACCACCTTAACGGGCAGGCGATTGAAGGACGCCACCTGGTCGGGGCTGCCGTTGAGTTCGACCCGATACTCGCGATTGCCGATTTTGACCGAACCCGCCGGAATGATGACGTTGGTGTTGTTGAGCGCGTTCCCGACGTCCTCGGCGGAAAGCCCGTTGGCATAAAGCTGCGCCGGGTTAAGGTTGACCATGATCGCGCGATTACGGCCACCGAACGGCGCCGGCACCGAAAGACCCTCGATACTGTAGAGCCGGACGCGGATGAAGTTGAGGCCGTAATCGAACAGTTTTTGTTCCGACAGCGTATCGCTCGACACGTTAAGCTGCGCCACCGGCACGTTGGCGGCGTTGTAGTCGACGATATTCGGGGCCTGCATGCCGGGGGGGAAAATCTGCAGCAGCGATTGCGACATCGCCGCCATCTGCGCGATTCCCGCGGCGGTAGTCCCGCCCGGATGAAAGTAGACGCGGATCAGGCCGGCGCCGGCGATCGATTCCGACTCCATGTGCTCGATATCGTTGACCACGCTCGCGGTCGCCCGCTCACAGATGATCACGACGCGCCGCTCCATGTCGATCGCCGAAAGGCCCGGATAGTTCCAGACCATGATCACGACCGGCATATCGATCGCGGGAAAAATATCCGTGTTCATCCGGGTGAACGCGAGGCCGCCCAGCACGGTCATCAATAACGCCATCACCGCCACGGAAAGCGGCCGGCGGAGCGCGAAACTAACAATCCACATAGCGGAAATACTTCAAACAGCGCCCTACCCTGCCCGCCCCATGCCTGCAGGTCGAGCGACACGAACGATTAATTCGGGCACAACGCGGTTACCATAGGTCAGCTCGGGCGGATCGGCAAGTTCCCGCCACAGCCACCCAGGCAGGCTCACGAAAATTCCGATGATCTGCGCTTCACTGAACCGACTTGGCCCTCTTCGTCCGTCTCCTCCCGATCACGGACGCCAGCTTACTTTTTGCGCCGATGGGGGGCGGACCATCCCCGCCAGATGCTTATTTGTGCGCAGACGATCGTTCGGGCACTTGAATGAGCGCCGACACCCGTATGACAATCGTTTGTGGCCAGCCGGCCGGAATCGTAACCGGTGCGCTGGCGGCCGACGAGGCGGATAAATGGAAAGCGGCGCGAAAGAACTCACCCCTCGGCAGCATGCCCTGCTGCTGGCCGCGGTGCAGGAGTTTATCGCGAGCGCCGAGCCGGTCGGGTCCCATCAACTGGCCGAGCGACACACCTTGGGCGTGCGCTCCGCGACGGTGCGCAATCTGATGGGCGAGCTGGAGGACGGGGGCTTTCTCGTACAACCGCATACCTCCGCCGGCCGCGTCCCGACCGACAAGGCATTCCGCTATTTTGTCGATCATCTGGCGACCGCGATCCCCTATCGCGACCGCGCGCAAATCGAGCTGCATTATTCCGCACCGCCCGTCGACGTAAACGCGGTCATCCGCGACACTTCGCGGCTGCTCGCGCTGATGACCGGGCAGGCCGCGATGGTAACGGCACCCCGGCTTGAGTCCGTGACGATCGAGCGCGTGCAGTTTATCCGGCTGCGCGAGCGCGAGGTGCTCGCCGTCTTTATCGCGGCCGCTGGGGGCGTGCAGAATCGGCTCGTGGCTACGGGCGAGGATTACCGGCAAGTCGAGCTTGACCGGATGGCGGCGTACCTCAACGAATCCCTCGCCGGACGCACGCTGGAACAGGCGCGCGAATGGGTGGAACGCAGCCTGCACGAAGATCGGGCGAATTACGATCGCTTTGTGCGCGGGGCGCTGACCTTGGGCGGCGCGATCGTGCGTTCAGAAGCGCAAGCCGAGATCTACGTCGACGGCAGTTTCAAGGCGCTCGAACAGCCGGAGTTCGCCGATCGGGATAAACTGCGCGAGCTGTTGCGCGCGCTGGAGGACAAGACCGCCCTGCTCGATCTGCTCGACCGCACGCTCGGCCAAAGCGGCCCGGTCGTTTCGATTGGTTCCGAGAACGTCAACTCGCGGCTGGCTGGTTTCAGTGTCGTCGCGGCGTCATACGCCAGCGGCGCGATGCCGCTGGGGAGTCTCGCGATCCTCGGACCGGTGCGGATGGACTACGAGCGCGTCATCCCGCTGGTCAGCTACACGGCGAAGGCGCTGTCGCGCGCGCTCGACCACTGAATCCAGCGCACCGCCGGAACATAAGGACCCGGGATTCCCTTCGAGGGACTCAGGGCAGGCTCTCGCGCGCCAGACAAAGAATTTTGACGCAGCTCGCAGACTCGCCTGCTCGCTCCGCGCGAAAGCGCGCTCCGCTAGCGATTCAGACGCGGAAGCGCCAGGCGGCGCCATCCTTGACGATATAGCCCGCACTCGGCGTCGCGAAGTGCGTCCCGAAGACCAGCACCGGGCGATCGGCGTAGCGCTCGACAAAGGCCCGCCGCGTCGCGCGCGCCTGCTCGGGCACGGAATCGAAGCCGCAATTCCACTCCGGATGGGCGCACTGCACCGGATGATGCATCAGGTCGCCGGTGATTACCGCGTCCTGGCCGCGCGACGAGATCCGCACGCTGAAATGGCCGGGCGTATGACCGGGGGTGGGCTCAAGCCAGACCTCGTCCGTGATGCGATGGGTATCCTCGACCATTTCCGCCAGGCCCGCGTCGACGACCGGGCGCACGGAATCGTCGATCGGATCGCGCGTGAACTTGTCCGTCGCAACCGACCAGTGCGCCCATTCCTTGCGGCCGATCAGGTAACGCGCCTTGGCAAAAGTTGGCACCCAGCGCCCCTCGACCAGCATCGTGTTCCAGCCGACGTGATCGACGTGCAGATGAGTGCAGAGCACGTCGGTCACCGCATCGCGCGGAAAGCCGGCCTTCTCCAGATCGCTAAGGAACGAAGTTTGCAGCATGTTCCACGGCGGGCTCATGCGCGGCTTATCGTTACCGAGACAGGTATCGACAACGATGCGCCGGTTCGCGGATTCGACGATCAGCGCATGAATACTCATACGGACCCGTCCGCTGGCTTCGGCGAAATGCGGCTGGAGCCACGGCTCGCGCTGAATATTATCGGCGGTGGCTTCGGGCAGGACGAACGTGCCCTTCGATACGGTCTCCATCTCCACCACGCGCGTGATCTTGACATCCCCGATTGCCCATCGATTCATAGCTGGACCTCTCAAATTCGATTTGGAGCACGTTAGCGCGGTCGCGCAGGCAGCGCCATGAATGCCAGCTTGAATTGCGGGCGCTAACCTTCGGCGTCGCCGTACAGGTCCGCTTCAGGTGCGTAGTTCTCGAAACGCGTGTATTGGCTCAGCCAGGTGAGCTTGGCGGTGCCGGTCGGACCATTACGCTGTTTAGCGATAATTATTTCCGCGACGCCGGGCTCTTTGCTGTCACGATGGTACATCTCGTCGCGATAGACGAAGGCGATGACGTCGGCGTCCTGCTCGATCGCGCCGGATTCGCGCAGATCCGCCAGCAGCGGACGCCGGTCGGGCCGGGTCTCGACCTGACGATTAAGCTGCGAGAGCGCGATCACCGGCACGCGCAATTCTTTGGCGAGCGCCTTGAGCGAGCGCGAAATTTCGGCGATCTCCTTTTCCCGCGATTCGCCCGGCCGCGCGGCGCGCATCAGTTGCAGGTAATCGACAATGATCAGGCCAAGCCGGGAGTTCCGCTCGCGCATCAGGCGGCGGCACTTGGCCTTGAGGACCAGCGCCGAGGTATCGGAGTTATCGTCGATATAGATGGGCGCGTCGGAGAGCCGCGCCGCCGCCTGCGCAAGCTTCGGAAAGTCGCGCTCACCAAGAAAGCCGGCGCGCGCCTTGGCACTGTCGACCCGGGCCTCCGCGCAGAGCATCCGGAGCGCGAGCTGCTCCTTCGACATCTCTAGCGAGAAAAAGGCTACGCCCACGGGCGGGTCGGCCTCGGTCGCGGCGTAGGTCGCGAGGTTAAGCGCCAGGGCGGTTTTACCCATACTCGGGCGTGCCGCGATAATCACGAGGTCGGACGGCTGCAGGCCGGCGGTCAGCCGGTCGAGGTCGGTGAACCCGGTCGGTACGCCGGTGACGAGTTCCTTGCGCTCGTAAAGCCGCTCGAGCAGCGCGATCGAGGCGCGCGTGACCTCCTGCATGGTGTGGAAGGCCTGCCGGATGCGGCGCTCGGAAATCTCGAAAATGCGATGCTCGGCCTCGTCGAGGTACTGATCGACGTCGCCGGGCGCGTCGTAAGCCCCCGCGACGATTTCCGTGGCGGTCGAAGCGAGGCTGCGCAGGACCGACTTTTCGCGCACGATCCGTGCGTAGTAGGCGACGTTCGCGGCGGTCGGGACCGCGGAGGCCAGCTCGGCGATATAGCCGGGGCCCCCGATCGCTTCCAGCACATTCTGGGTCCGAAGCGCCTCGGTCAGCGTGATCCCGTCCACCGGCTGGCCCTTGTCGACCAGCGCGACCATCGCGCGGAAGATCTCGCGATGGGCTTCGCGGTAAAAATCTTCGGGGTTGAGAATCTCGATGGTCTGGTTGATCGCGTCGTTGTCGAGCAGAATCGCGCCCAGCACCGACTGCTCCGCCTCGAGATTTTGCGGAGGAACCCGCCTCAGAATATCGTCCGCCACCAGCCACCTCACCTCGCTCAAATCTCGTTACTGAACGGTAATACATCATACAGGATACGGACTTAAGGCCCCTCCTGACAGGCGCGCGTTATGCGACCATTATCCACCGTACTTCCACCGACTGCCCACAGATAATGCACAGGACTTATCGACAGCACTGGACAGCCGACGACTGATGCCGAGGTCAGCGGCGGCGGCGAGGAGTCGGCAACCGTCGCGCGAGGAGCGGGCCGGCCGCAACGCCGAACAGGAAACCACCGACGTGCGCCCACCAGGCCACGCCACCGACGAGCGGTCCCGTCGCGCCGCTCGCGAGACCCGCGTAGAGCTGCACCGCGAACCAGAGCAACAGATAGAAGATGGCCGGAACCTTGATGAACTGGATAAAGACGAAGATCGGCAGAATCGTCGTAATCCGGGCGGCGGGAAACAGCGCGAGGTAAGCGCCGAGAACACCCGCGATCGCGCCGCTCGCGCCAATCACCGCGACCTCCGACGCGGGCGCCATCGCGACCGTCGCCAACCCCGCGACGATCCCGGCGATCAGATAGAAGGCGAGAAAGCGGAGATGGCCCAGGCGTTCCTCGACCGCCGGCCCGAAGATGAAAAGATAAAGCATGTTACCGGCGACATGAAGGACATTTGCATGGAGAAACATCGAGGTGATCAGCGTCGCGAGCACATGGGTTTCAAGCGCCACCCCGTGCATACGACTCACATACGCGGGGACCATCACGAAGTGCGCGAGTTCGCGGCCGGCGCCCGCGCCGAGCCGCGCTTCGAGCACGAAGACGGCGAGGTTGGCGGCGATCAGAAGCGTATTGGCCGGCGTCAGACGCCGGGTCGCTTCACTGTCACTCAGGGGAATCATCGATGAAAAGAGAGTAGCCGCGGCACGGCGGCGTCGCGAGCCGCGACTTGTGCAGCGTGCGCGGGTATGCGAAAGGGAGTTGGTTACGCTCCTCACACGTAAGCAAACGGAGGGAAGTCATGGAAATCGTCAAGCAAGAGGTAACGGTGTCGACCGGTGCCGAGAAGATGCCGTGTTACGTCGCGCGTCCCGCGGCCGGCGGACCGTATCCGGGATTGGTCGTCGTGATGGAAGCTTTTGGACTCAACGGCAATATCCGTTCGCTCGCCGATCGTTTCGCGGCGGAGGGCTTCGCCGTGATCTCGCCGAACCTCTATTTCCGCGAACCCAACAACGTCGTCGGTTATGACGACCTGCCCGGCGCGATCAAGCTGATGGGCAGCCTGACCGACGATCGCATCGCGGGCGACATGACGGCGGCGATCAACTTTCTGAAGGGCCAGCCGGGTGTCAAGCCGAAATTCGGCACTACGGGCTTCTGCATGGGCGGTCGCGTCGCCTTCCTGGCCGCGGTCCGCAACGGCGACGTCTATGCGTCGGCGCCCTTTTACGGCGGCGGCATGACCCGCGCGGGGCAGCCGGGCGGCAAGGCGCCGGTCGACGACGCAGCCAACCTCAAGGGTCCGGTGCTGGCCTATTTCGGGGGCAAGGACGCCTTCATCCCCGTGACCGAGGTCGACAAATTCCGCGACGCTTTGAACAAAGCCGGGAAGCCGGCCGAAGTGGTGCTATACGCGGACGCCGACCACGGCTTTATGTGCGACGAACGCCCCTCGTATCATCCGGAACACGCCAAGGAGGCGTTTGCCAAGACGGTCGCGTTTTTCCGCAAGAATCTGAGCTGAAACGCGCATTTGCCCGGCATGAGTATATAGCGCGAGGGCCACGCATCGTTACGGCGCGGCCCTCGCGCTTTCTTCATCGATGCGTCAGCCCGGCCAGCGTTGACCGTAGCGATCGAGGCATACCACCTCCGCGACCGGCTTGCGCTTGACTGTGTAGTGATGGCCCTGCGGATAGCCGATGGGCATCAGCGCGTAGGTTTGGATATCGGCTGGCAGGTCGAGGATCGCGCGGACCTCGTCCTCGAAGAACGCATGAATCGTCGTCAGCACGGTGCCGAGGCCGTAAGCGCGACAGGCGAGGATGACATTCTGCACTGCGGGATAGATACTCGAACCCGCGATTCGCACCGACCCCGCCATCTTCGCCTTGACGTCGTCGGGCAGCTTGGCGGCGCCGCTCCACATCGAGGCCTTCAGACACGCCACCAGCAACACCGGCGCGTCGCCCATATGATCGAACAGATGCACGACCGCCTGCATGAAACGGTCATACTTTTTCTGGTCGATATGCTCCGGGCGGGGCGCGCCGTCGTAGAGCTTCAACAGCGGGCTTGAAGCCTTCTTGTAGACCGCGCCTAACTTGCGGCGCTGCTCCGGGTCCTTGACCACGACGAAGAGCCACGATTGCGCGTTGCTGCCGGAGGGCGCGCGAATCGCGGCGTCCATGATTTTGGTGATGATTTCGTCGGGCACCGGGTCCGGCCGGAAGCGCCGGATCGCGCCCGCCGAATAGATCGTCTCGAACAGTCCTGTTTCCGCCATGGCTTCCTCTTCACTCACGCTGAATCGTATCGCGAAGCGCTACTTGCCGGCCGGGAGACCGAGCAGCTTCTCCATCACTTTCGCGCGATCCTTCGGATCCTTGACCATCGGGCCCGGTTGTACGCGATGCTTCATGATCTGGTCGTCGGCGTTGAACTCGCGCACCGTCGCACAGTACTCGAGCAGCAAACCGTTGGGATCGTTGAAGTAGATCGAACGGCACCACTCATGGTCGACCACGGGCGTCACGTCGGCGCCCTTGGCGAGCAGGTCGGCGCGCCTCCGCTCGAGGTCCGCGACCGAGTCGCAGTCGAAAGCAAAGTGGTAGAAGGCCGGCGGCAGATGCTGGGCACTGTTAATGTCGGTCTTGAATTCCCGCGGAACGGTGGGAACGTTTTCCGGGCACATGAAGGCGACCAGCGTACCGTCGCCGGTATCCATAAAGGCGTGCTTGATGCGCCCACCCTCCGGTGGCTCGATCACGTCGCACCAGGAAACCTTCCAGCCCAACTTGCTGGTGTAAAAATCGATGGTGCGCTCGATATCGAGCGTCGCGAGCCCAAGGTGATGAACTCCATTGCTGCCCTTGTGTTTCATAGCGCTTCCCCTGCCGGAACGGCCGGCGTCCTTGCCTGTGTCTATCATTGCGCGCGGCCCGCTGAAAAGCGCCCGCGCGGCAGCGGTACTGTCCGAATTAGGACACTCCGCTTTTGAGATTAGGACAGGGGGGCAATAACGCTTGTAAGTTCAAGTGCCGATCTATCCAGATCTCGCTTTAGTTAATCATCCCGTTCCACTTCGCTGATGACGAATCGCAGCAGTCGGATTAGAGGTGCTGAGTTGCCGTATAGAGTTTGCCTATGTTGCTGAATCCACACTTCGCGATCAGCGACGGCAACGTCCGGTGCAAATTCGTTAAAGAATCCCTGAAGTGCATTCGGAGCATCTCCTTCAACTAAGGCCGTAACAGCTCCCAGGCCCACGGCTGAGCTTACCCTGCTAAGCATGTAGAGCACGTTGTTACGTTGCGCCGGACCGAAGTGCGGTCCGTTAGCATCGAGGATTTCCCGAAATGTAGTGAATCCTCTGTTTTGAAGCGCATTGATCAGCAACTCTGCGATAGACCTAACCTGCGCCGACGTAGTTTGATAGGGACGGTAGTGGGGAAGGTAAGGATGCACGTTGTGACCTCCTCTAAACGGGGATTTGTCGTCTCCTTGGAGTCGATTGCCTTGTTATTGTCCGACGCTGCCTAAGTTTGTAGCTATCAGCGTCATTCGTGTTTCATGTACCAGTTGATTTTGACGGTCCATGCTACTGTGCGGCGCAATTTTTGTCGCTGAGCGATTTTGACTGTCATGAATTTTTGAGCGTGCAGGGGGCGTGGTCAAGGCGTCGATCAGTCTTTGACTTGCCTAAACTCATTATAATCACTTAAATTAGCGCTTCATGGATTGCGATTGCGAAACTTTTTTTTGCGCGAGCAAAAAAAAGCCTTCAAGGCTTGTCAGGTTGTACGAATTTGAACGGCGTCGGCCAAACCGAGGAGAGCCAATGATTCCGGATTTCAAGGGCCACCATTTCGAGAAAACCTCTGATTCCGGCGAATCGCCGCGCCGCGAAGACTACCGCTGCGCTCGATGCGGGATGACCGCCAAAGTGCGAGACAACCGTGCCGATTTCTTTGACGGCAGCGGAATATGTACAGGTGTCAGTCTCAATGCTCCGCTCGCGGCATCTCCTATCCCCGCTTGTCGTGAAGAACCTGAGCCGACATGAAAACATGAAATATTTTAGTATTTTTCTGATTTCGGTGAGTGGTCTAGGTGCCGCGGGGCTCGTTGTGCGCCTCTTGATTTCAGCCTGAATTCGGCGTGATGCGGCTGTACGAGATCGTCACCCGAACGTTGTTCCCGTTGATTTAAGCCAATGCCAAGGTGCTTCCGGTGAAAGCTACCTTTAAGGTAGGGTTCACCGGGATGCCC